>Ga0315553_10001278_pt1 | contig 21097 bp, 13 predicted proteins | sample SalMarSW160140MG_FD_203099 | JGI IMG/M metagenome (GOLD analysis project Ga0315553, IMG submission 203099) | Salt marsh sediment microbial communities from the Plum Island Ecosystem LTER, Massachusetts, United States - Salt Marsh Sediment SW1601-40 ... | reverse complement strand
CGTCACGACGACGATGACAGCGAGGAGCAGCAGCTCCCGCCTGGAGAAGGGCAAACTCATGCTCCTCCTGCGACCTCCAGCGTGCTGCACCAGAGCGTACGACGAGACACCGACATAGCCCTAAACCGCTTGCCTTTCTTCGAAGTCCCTGGATCCGGGTGCGCGCCGCAGACGTTTGCCGAGAGTCAAATCGGTGATCCAGTAGACCAGGACGGCCAGGTTGACGAGGGCGTTGGCGTATTTCGAGGGCTCAGTGAGCCATTCCTGCTCCAGGACGCCGACCATGTCCAGGAGGGCGGCGTCGTGCAGGCACATGTTGGCCAGAAAGGTGAGAGAGAGGACCACGTAGACTTTCCTCCACCGTCGGTCAGTGTGCAGGGCCAGCGCCAGGAACGGAAGCACCGAGAAGGCGTACGTCTCGTGCACCTGGGTGAGGGACATGTAGCAGGCAAAGCCCAGGAACGCGGCCACGACGGGGACGGACGACTCGTCCCCGTCCTTCCATAGCCTCCACAGTCCCAGAGCGTAGAGCAGACCCAGTAGCGCGAGGCCGATGATCCTGGGGGTGATCAGGGTCCCGAAAGCGGGAAGCTGTGAGAGGGGCCCTGCCGTGTCACCCACCTCTGCCCCCAGGCCCAGCACCCACCACAGGTTGTGGGCGCCCATGGTCGTGTAGGCGGGCAGGCCCGGGATGTCCATACGGCCGATGGACAAGAGGTAGCCCAGCAGACTGTCCCCAGTCCCCCGCCAGAAGAAGGGTGAGAAGATAAGGATCACAGTCGCCCCTGCGGTGACCAGCCCCTTCAGCACTGCGCGCGTTCCCAGTTGACGCCAGGTGAGAAAGAGGATCAGGGGCAGAAAGAGGGCACCTTGCGGCTTGCTCAGGGCGGCCAGGGCCACGCTGAACCATGCTCCCACCACACGTTTCTCCAGGATCAGGACTACGGCCAGAACGGCGAAGAGGGAATGGATGGCGTCAGCCTGCCCTCCGTAGGCCGAATCGAAGAGGATGGCGGGATTGAACAGATAGACCGTCATAGAGAGCAAAGCCACTCGCTGGCTGGTCCTCCTGCGCAGGAAGACGAAGATGATAGCGCCGGTGGCCAGGTTGGCGGCGATCATAGGCAGCTTCATCATGGAGTAGAAGAGGAGTGTGGTTTGTGCCAGTGGGAGGGGAAAGTCAGGTGCGAACAGTCGCTGATACAGGGAGCCTACGAGGGAGAAGAGGTATGGAATCAAGGGCAGATAGTTGATAGGCTCCACCAGCGGGTGGGGCAGATACGCGGTGTGAAGTCCACCAGTGGTCAGCTTCCAGGCCCACAGCATGTAGATGCCTAGATCTCCCACGAAGCCGGGGGTGGGTGCCAGCGCCAGATTGCAGGCCAGGGCTAGCAGCAGAACGCCCAGCACTGTCTTGCCCTCCCAGTGCTCCAGTGCGAGCCACGGGAACCTGCGGGCCAGTTTCCCAAGCAGCAAATACAGAACCACAGCGGCTACCACCGATCCGGCCAGCAGAGTGAGCACCAGGAGCGAGACGTAAGTCAGGTACTGGCGGTGCAAGGCGGCGACGAAGGCCAGCGCAGCCACCAGAGGCAGACTTGTGCAGAAGGAGATGGAGGGTGAAGCGCCCATCCAGCGCAGGAAAAGGAACAGGAAGAGTACCGGTAAGAGTAGGACGAGCAGAGTGAGAGGCGAGGGAAGAACGACCCCTCCGCCAGTGGGTTCGATGCTGATGCGGCTGATCAGCAGGCCGAGCTGGCGCGAGTCATTCTCCGGAGAGAACACCTCTGGCTCGATCTCCACGAGCATGTCCCCCGACCAGTCTATCATGGACGCTGGGATGGGGAACTCGTACTCGGCCATTCCATCTTCGGCTGCGAAAGAGGCAAGGTGCTGGTCGTTGAGCCACATTTCTACCCGAGGGAGGGGTTGCCCCTCAGGCCGGTAGCCGCTGGCGTGGAGGGAGAGCGTCCAGCCCTGCCCGGAACCGAGTCCCGGGAATCTGACGGAGGCATGGGGGCCTGTCCATCGGTAGTCGTCCTGTGCGCTGCTTTCCCTCTGGTAGAAGCCTGTGACGTAGAGGTCGTCGTCGGCCTTTACCGCCCCGATGTCCAGCGAGTAGGTGGCGTCCCATTGATGGGCAAGGAACACCACCAGCAGCGTGAGGGCCAGAAGGGCACAGAGCCATCGGTTCCACAGTGAATCCCTGATCAACGTTCGTCCTCCCAGGAAGATCGAAGGGGGAAGAGTGATCTCATGGGCTTCCCTCCGCTCCCACACCACGCCCCCGGTCAAGCGCTTTGTCAGCAGACGCGATGCTGCCCACGAGAAAGCTGCTCTTCTGGTCGGCGGCAGGGGGCGGAGACTCCAATCCGTTTTCCACGTCGGCGGGGTAGATAGATACGTGTATACTATACCCGTCCCCCCTCGGTTCAGGCAACCCCGCGAAGCTGTAGTAGGACAGCTCCTGTTGGCCGACTTGCCACTGGCTCGTAGGCAGGTCCTCCTCACTGAGCAAGAATCTCCGAACGTTGGCTACCGTGTCTCCTGACGCTTCCGTCAGCGTCACCTCCACGGCGTAGTCGGCATCAGGGAGCATGTCCGCCTGCCATCTGAGAGCCACCCAGGCCTGGCCTGAATCAGGTGGACCAAGCCCGGAGTAGACTCCGGTCAGTCTCAGACCCCGGCCGAAGTCTATATCCAGGGGTTCCAGGTCGGAAGGGAAAGAGAAGGTCACGTGGTCCGGTAGCTGGTAGATCAGCACGTCGAAACCATCAAAGTGTTGGGTCTCCAGCCTTTCGCTGTGCTTGTCGAGAAGGAAGGGTAGAAGGCCCCTCCAGTCAGCGTAGAGGTCATACCAGGGTTGCGCTGGCCAGTCGACTGTTCTGTGGAGCACCCACGCCGTCTCGCTGCCCCGGCAGGCATCAGTGAGCTCCCGGGCCAGCCTCGCCTCGTCCAGGAACACATAGTGGTGTGGTGCCTCCCCCTCGTAGAGGAAGTCGAGAACGAAGTAGGCCATTCTCTGTTCGCCGTGGGGACCAAGAGGAACGATCCACATCGAGTGAGGCTCGGCCAGATCTTCCATCCCAGTGGCCGTCTCCACCATCCGCGGGTCGAAGGCCTTGATCATTTCGATTTCTTGCACCTGCGGGGCGAAGTAGTCCCGGTAGGTGAGCATAGCGGTGAGGAGAAGGCAGCCCGACACGAGAATGGAGAGCAGGGCCCGGGCCGTGCGTGACGAGGTTCTGTCCTTTAGCGAAGACCAGGCAGCCTCCACTCCCAGGGCGGGAAAGACGTACGCCACGGGCAGAGTGCCGATAGCCCGCAGCGAGTGGGGCAGCTCTGGATAGGTGAGAATGGCGGGAAGTAACATGGTCAAGAACCAGAGGAGACAGAAGCTGTAGGGCATGCCTCGCCAGCTGCGAAGACAAACAGCGAGGCCAACGAGGGAGCAGGCCAGAGTAAAGAGCTCGAAAGCCGGGCGACCGGCCGGGTTGTGCCTGGTGTTGGGATCGGCTAGAAAGCCGAACATGCCAAGCTGGCGTAGAGTGTTCTCCGCCAGCAGGCTGGCGAGGGGCCTCTCGTCCAGAGCACCGAAGACGGAGACCCCGGAGCGGACCAGGAAGCTTCCCGGGTCGGCCACGAAGTGTGCACCGAGGGGTGCGAAGACGAAGACGAAGCAGATCGCGAATACCGCGAAAGCGGTGATGGGGAGAGTGTGAGGGCCGGTGGACTTTGACACACCATCCTGCGCGCGGACGTCGCTCCACGTTCTTTTCACGACCTGAACCAAGAATGGAAGGAGCAGGAGAGGGAGGAAGCGACTCGGAGTGTACGTGTAGAAGGCCAGGGCAAAGCAGCATCCGGAGAGGGCGAACCACACCAGGACCTGGGGCGAAGGGAGCCGGTTCCAGCCGCGCCACAACAGGTAGAACGATAGAGAGGTCAACAGAGGAAGGAGGACCCCCCGGAAGCCCAGGCGGCTGAAGTTGAGGTGCCAGTACGACGTGGCCAACCAGAAGCTGGTGAGAAAGGCTATCACGCGGGCCTGGTACTCAGTTCGCTGGAAGATCTCCTTGACCAGGAGGTAGGTGACTGGAATGGTGATCGTCCCGGCCAGGGCGGCCACGACACGGATGGCCAGAGGGGTCCTGCCCAGGAAGCCGATAGACAGGGCGACGAGATAGATGAACAAAGGCTCCCGCGTCCCGTAGAAGATGTCAAGGTGACCGTCGAGGACGCGGAGGGCTTCGAGGCCATTGGCGGCTTCGTCCCTCCAGAGGCCCGTAGGCAGCTCGTTGAGGCGGTAGAAGCGGAAGAAGGCAGCGACGACCAGCAGTAGAACGATGGCGACGAGGTCTGGCCTTGCTGCTTTTCTCATCAGTGGTCCCTGAGGGCGCACCAGCTACCGCACGACCACCGTGGACGGGAGCAAGAGCCGGTCGCCAACCAGCTCCCCGGACGGCTGACGGAGCTGCAGACGCTGCCCCGTTGCCGCGTCGTACATGCCTATCTCCAGGACGTACTCTCCTGGAGGCGCATCGGCGTCGATGGTCAGGGCGTAGACGTCGGAAATCACCTCTTCGTTGATCCAACTGGTCGTGGGCCAGGCGCCATCGCCCGGGATGCTGTCCTTCTGTCCGCGTACCTGGTTGTGGGGATCGAGCAGATGGGTGAACACGGTGTATGAGGTCTCCGTGGTCCCTACTGCCTGCCAGTACAGGGTCAACGAGACAACGCCTCCGGGCTCAGCTTGCGTTCCGCCCAAGTCATACCCCAGCAACGAGATGCTTTTCCCCACCAATGTCTCCAGAGGGTACTGGATCTCCGGGACGTCGAAATAGCGGGGCCGGCCTTTGACGCTGACCGTGCCCAGTTTGGCTTCTCCCTGGACTGAGCTATCTTCCAGCACAGCGAGGGAGAGTCCGTACTCTCCTTCAGGCGCGTCGGGGGGCACGGGGAGGTCGTGCCAGTCGCGCAGGACCTCGCCCCGCTGCCATCGAGTCGTGGGGTAGGTACCATCCACCGGGCGATCCGTCTGTTTCGCCTGGACACGACCTTCTCCGTCCTCCAGTTCCAGAGACAATACGTAGTCAGCGTCCACGTCTGCGAGAGCTTCCCAGTACAGGGCAAACCGGAGAGTGCCGCCGGGCTCCACTTCTTGCTGGGGCAGGTCATATCCCAGCAACCTGATAGAGGGTGCCAGGCGTCCGTCTGAGACCTGGATCTGGGGTTGCACCTCCGCCGGAACCAGAGATCTGGTCACTTGCAAGGAACCCACCCTCTTGCTCTGGCCGGCGATCTGGCCCTGCTCGTCCAGCACCGGGAGTCTTCCTGTGGTCTCGGCCTCGTACACCGCCACCTCTATGAAGTACTCCCCCGGCGGAGTCGCCGGTGGGGTGGCCAGGGTGTAGTAATCCATTTCGACCTGCCCCGGCCGCCAGAGGGAAGTCGTCTCCAGTCTGTTGCTTTGCATGACCTTGTCCATTTGAGCCAGCACCCGGCCCCGGCTGTCGACCAGGTACACCGCCGCCTTGTAGTCCGAGCTGGGTGCGCTCGAGGCCTTCCATTGCAGCGTGACCCAGGCGTCCTGGCCTGAGGTCACCAGGTGCTCGTTGACGTCGGTGCGAGTGCTGCCGGACCCCCCTAGCGAGCCACCGTAGGTCACTCCGGTGAGCGAGAGCTGGTCCCCGAAGCTCACCGAGGTGTCTTCGAGAGAGTCGGCGATGATCAGTTCCTGACCATCAAGCAAGCGGTAGCTTGCCACGTCGAAGGCCTGGAACTCCTCTTGGTCTAGCTGCGCGCCATACTTGTCCAGCAGGAAGGGCAGCACTTGCTTGGGATCAGCGTGGTAGAGGTAGGCCCCACCCAGGGCCTCCGCATCCCACTCCACTACCCAGACTTCGTTCGAACCCTGTGTCAGCGCGGTCAACTCCGCTGCTACGGTATCCTCGTCTGTGCGCAGAAAACGGTGGGCAGCTTGACCCTGGTACAGGAACTCCACGGTATAATGAACGGAGTCAGGGTCTGCCAGCGAGGTGAGGGGGAGGATCCAGACGCTATCGGGCCGAGAGAGTTCGTTCATAGTCTGGGCAGCCTCCACGAAGGCCACGTCGAAGGCGGCGGGCAGCTCTGGGCTGTCCCAGGCACCGAAGTAGTCGTTGCAGGTGGAGATCCCTGTTACGAGGAAGACCAAGACACCCAGGGCCAGCACCAGGCGCGAGAAGGTCGCTCGTGACGAGCATAGCTTTGACCACTCCAGGGCCTCCTGGAGGCCAACGGCGGGCAGGATGCAGGCCAAGGGCAGTAGTCCGATGCTGCGCGACGAGTGGGGCACGCCCGAGAGGCTGAGTACGGCAGGCAGCGACATCACCGCGAGCCAGAGAAGCAGAAAGAGATAGTGGGGTCTGCGCCACCGAGTGATGGTCAGGGCCAGGCCCACGACGAACAGCAGGCCCGTCAGCGAGTCGAGAAGGGGACGCTGGGCCGGGTTCTGCCTCCAGTTGGGATCGGGCAGCAGGAGGAAGGAGGCCGCGGTCTTGGCTGCGCTGGTCAAGAGCGCGCGGATTGGAGAACCCTGGTTGTACTCGGGGTTGAAGATGGAGACGTCGGCGGCCCTGGAGAAATAGATGTCGAAGTGCGTGAGGGCGAAGTAACCCAGGGGCAGGAAGGCCACCAGGGCCACGCCAAAGAGGACCACCCAGTTGAGCAGAAGACGTTTGTCCAGTCGTCGAGTGAGCAAGAGGCAGCAGAAAACGTACAGCACAAAGACGAATGGGACCAGCCTCGATGCTCTATAGGTGTACATGGTCAGACCCATCATCAGGCCGCACAGGGCGTAATACAGCGCTCTTCCTGTCCTTCTGGCTCGCCAGAAGAGAAAGGCTGTGGCGGTGATCATCAACGGCAGAGTGATGGGCTCCATGCCCAGCCTGCTGTAGTTCAGATGCCAGTAGGAGAGAGCCAACCACAGGGCGGCCATCAACCCCATCGAAGAGGCCGCTTGCTCACCCCGTTCGGAGCGGAAGATCTCCTTGGTCAGCAGGTAGAGCAGGGGCACGGTGATCGTGCCTACAGCCGCCGAGGTCAACCGGATGACGAAGGGACTTTGACCGAAGAGCGCGAAGAACAGCGCGACGAGATGGATGTGCATAGGCTCTTCGCCCAGCTCCTCCTCGAAGAAGACGAAGGGTCTTCTCTCCTCCAGGACGCGCCTGGCCTCGTACCCGTTGAAGGCTTCATCAGAATGGAGGCCCAGGGGGATAGTGTCGAGTCTGTAGACCCGGAGAAAGAGGGCCAGCAGGGTGATCAACGCCAGCAGCACCCATTCATTCCTGACCAGCGCCAACAGCCGTTTCATGGAAGACTCCCAGGTGGACGTCCCACAACCCCACGCACGTCGGTCACGGCCCGACCTCCACGGAGGTCAACAGAACGCTGAGACCCACTGGGTTGCCGTTCTCGTCCAGGACTCCCAGGTTCTCCATCGTCTCCAAGAGATAGGCGCCAGCGTCCAGGCGGTAGGTCCCCGACTCCAGGTCCAGTGGTATCTGTATCTCGTGCCGGTCCCACACGATCTCCCCCGGTTCCCACCTCGTGGTGGGGGAGAAGTTGTACACCGGCCACCGGTCGCTCTGGGAGAACAGGCCAGTGACCTCTTGATCGGTGAGGTGGACGAAGACCTTGTAGTTCTCGTCCATCTCCTGGAGGGCCAGCCAGTAGAGGGTGACTTCGATAGTGTCCCCGGGGCGGACCGAACTCCGGTCGAGGTGGAAACCCAGTAGCTTGAACTGGTCGCCCAGATTGGCCTCTACGGATTGAGGGCGCTGGACCGAGGAAGAGGATCGCATGTGCCAGAAGGCGGCCGAGCCCAGCAAGACGCAGACCGCCAGAAGGGCGAGGAGGGCCTTCCATCGCCTGGCCCAAAGGAGCAAAGCTAGCACAGCAGCCAGGCAGACTAGAGAGGCGAGCGTCGCCGCCAACTCCAAGGGGGTGTCCTCGAAACGGACCAAGACTCTGTGCTGGCCGGCGGGCAGATCGACGGCCAGCAGACCCATCCTGCCCAGAGGGTAGGCCGTCTGTCTCTGGCTATCCACGTAGACCCCCCAGTTAGGCACGTAGAAGCTGTGCCAGGAGAGGGTCATGATCTGGGCTGTGGTTACGTCCAGGTCCATGGAGAGAGGCCCGTGCTCCAGCACCAAGACGCTGGGGACCGTCGAGGGGTCTAGGTCCACTGGCTCCAGCGGGCCCTTCTCCAGAGGTAGAAAGATGGCCCCTGGCTCCTCCTCCACCCACGCGGGCAGGTACTCCAACAACCAGGGGTCCGGATACAGTCTGGCCCACAGGCCCGTCAAGTAGTCGTACTCGGCCATGGTGGCGAAGTTGACCGTGTCCTCGGTCAGGGGCGCCTCGTGCTCGGGCAGGTATTGGGGCTCGATGGGGAGACCACGCAGGGCGGTGACCATCAGAGCCGCGATGAGAACCAGGGCCACGGCTAGCCCCCACAGCGAGCGGCTCGGGAGAGACCAGGTTTCTGTCTCTTGCGCTGGTCGCTGCCCGAACAGGAGCAGGGGGATGGAGCCGATGGCGAAGGCGCAAGTGAAGCTGGTCAGGGTCAAGAAACGGAAGGGGTACTGGAGGTAGGGAAGCAAGGGCACGTGATCCCACAAGGGACGGGAATAGACGAAGAGCATAAACAGGGACACGAAGGTCGCGCATAGAAAGAAGAGGACGTGTCTTCGCGCCTGGGTCCGCGATGGGTGCCGCAGCCGCAGCGGAACCGCCAGCGAGACACAGAGCAGTCCGAACTGAAGCCAACTGATGGGGTGCTCCAGCCACACGCCCTGCTCGGGAAAGTAGCGGTAGAGGAGGTAGGGTGAGAAGAAGTCGGCCATGGTGATCAGTTTGGGGATGTAGTCCGTGGCCCGAGGACCTACCAACCCCAGCCGCGCCCACTTCGATTCCGCGAAGCCTGGGAACCAGTAGAAGGCGGATAGGCCAAAGGCCAGGGTGAGGGACACAGCAACCAGGCCCAGCACCTTGAGATCACGTTCTTTGAGCCAGATCAGCCCGATGTAGGCCACCAAGAGCGGCGCGAAGATGAGTGTCATCAGGTTGTGGGTGACGACCAACCCCGCCAATGACAGGGCGCTCCAGGCGACGTAGCGCAGCTGCTTCTCCGTCAGCAGCTTGTGGAAGCACCACAGGATGAGAGGAAAGAAGGGAAAGGAGAGGAACTCTGCCAGCGCGCCGCGGACGTAGGCGTCCGCCAGGTGGTAGGGCAGGTAGACATAGACCAGCCCGGCCAGGATAGCTGGGATACGCCCCAGGTGCTCCTTCGCGAAGAGGTACATGGTCAGCCCGGAACCTACGAAACCCAACGCGTAGGTTACCTTGATGGCATCGATGTAGCCGGCTCCGAAGACGTGGAAGACCTGGCCTACGTAGTAGCTGAGCGGCGCATAATAGTTGAGGACCGCATAGCCGTAGCCAAAGCCCATGTTGGGCAGCCAGCGAGGGTAGAGGACGCCGCCCCTCAAACACCAGTCCAGGTCCACGAGGCGGTACAGGTGATGGAGCCCGTCGTGGGAACTCAGATAGGCTGTCCCCACTAGAGGCCAGAGGACGGGCAGTGAGAGGACGAAAACGAGAGTGTAGCCCCAGTCGAACCTGGGTGCTCTGATGAATCTGCTCATCTTGCTGAGGGTTCGCCGCCTTTCGCCGGGCATCGGGCAGTGGCCCCGACCTTTTCCCGCTGTGGCTGCGGAATTATACCAGACCGGCGGTGCACTAACCAAGCGTCACGCTACGAGCTGTGCGGCTACGGGCCGCACGGTCGTCTCACAGCGGAAGCGCCGGTGTTCTCGCTATGCCCGGAGACTGGTTCTTTCGCGACCGAGACGCTGCGATCATTCCAGGAGGTGCGCTCCTGCGGCCAAGGACGATGCTGCTGGACGCGAATATGCCCCAGGGAATGCGGTCCGTGAGCAATGCGCAGTCGGTCGAGAGGGTCCGGGTCTGGCTTCCATGCTTGAAGGGGAGCCAGCGTCGGCCTCGGCCATCACGTCCCCCGGCGAGGCTGGAGACACCTCAGCATAGGGTGGGTTCGCAAGTCCGTCTTTCTTCGTGCGCCTGACCGGAGAGGGCACACGTGACATTTCCGCACCCCAGGGTGTCAAGCATGTGCCGGGTGATTGCGCATGGTGCCGTCTCCGCCATTCTTTCAAATGATAATGTTACCGGAATACTTGACGTGAATGGCTATTCGAGGTATAATCACAGATGGGAAACCCATCCAGAAAGCATGTACTGCAGTTAGCATGCATCAGCGGGTCTTTGCCAGAACCGTCTCTTCCACACATTCCCTACCGACCTGACCAGCAAAGGCGATGGAGAAGTCAGTTTTCCACGGCAAGAGCAGTGAGGACAGGAAAGGGGGTGATCGAGGGCGACTATCGTTGTCTCAAATGGCCTGCCAAGGTCAAAGGTGCGGTTCAACGTCATGAGTTGAACTCCCGTGTACAAGCGGGAAAAGGAGGCCGAGGAGATGAATTCGATCATCGTACTCATAGTGGGAGCATTGGTGATTGGCATCGGCTACGGATGGTATGCGCGGCGCATCGACCGCGGCATCATCCAGCCTGACCCGGCCAGGGCTTGTCCAGCCAAGATGTACATGGATGGGGTGGACTTCATGCCCTGTAGCCGGAGTGTGCTCTTTGGTTACCAGTTCAAGTCTGTGGCCGCTCTGGCCCCCCTCACCGGGCCCGTGATCGCGGTGCAGTGGGGCTGGCTACCTGCACTGCTGTGGATCCTGCTGGGCGTCTTCTTCATCGGCTGGGCGCAGGACTACGGCGCTTTGATCATGGGCGCGCGCCGTGATGGGGAGACCATGAGCGCGCTGAGCTACAAGCTCATCTCGCCCCGCGCGCGCACTATCCTCATGATCTTCATCTACTTCTACCTGCTGCTGATCATGGGGGCGTTTGGCAACGCAGTGGGCAAGGTGCTCATGACCAACACGAAGGTGCCCTTCGGGATGATCGCTCTGGTGGTGATGGGCGTCCTGGCCGGCCAGATGACCTACAAGTGGAAGCAGAATATCATTCTCACCACTGTGATCACTGTCGGCCTGACGTTCGTCGGGATCTGGGTGGGCACGCTGCCGGTCGTTACTAACTTCATCTCGGCCATCTACGGCGGCGCGGAGTCCCCGATCATCTTCCTGGGCAATACCCAGGCCGCGGTGATCGGCACCCTGCTCATGCTGCTTTTCTGCTACCTGGGCTCGGTGTTGCCCATCTGGTCTTTCGCCCAGCCGGTCAACTACGTATCCTTCTGGATCGTCACGCTGGGGATGGTGGGCGGTGTGATCGGCCTGGTGATCTGGCATCCGGGAATGGGCGATTTTCCAGTCTTCACCCAGTTCACGACCGCCAGCGGGCCGTTGTGGCCCATGCTCTTCGTCACCATTGCTTGTGGGGCCATCTCGGGCTGGCATAGCCTGGTGTCCACCTCCGGCACGGCTCGCCAGTTGGAGTCGGAGACCGATGCGCTGCCGGTGGGTGGCGGCGCCATGTTCATGGAGGCTGCGTTCGCGATCATGGCCTTCCTGACCGCCACGGTCGCCCTCGGAGGCTGGCAGGGATACCTGGATGCCGGCGGCGCAGGGGCGGCGCTGGCGGTCTTCGCGGGTGGTCTAGCCAGTTTCCTGAGCCACATCGGCGTCCCTGTGGCGTTCGGCACGGCCTATGGCTCGGTGTTCCTGACCATCATGGCCATCACCATCATGCAGTTGGTGGTACGCTTCATGAGGGTGGCCAGCGCCGAGATGCTGGGTGACTCGGTGCCCGTGATGAGAAACGTCCACGTGGGAAGCGCCGTGGCACTGATCTTGACGTTCATCTTCGTCCTGGTCATCCCCTGGCTGACCATCTGGGGGGCCTTTGGCGGCGCAAACCAGTTGATGGCTGGTCTGGCCCTGCTGCTGGTTTCGTTGTGGCTGATGTCGGAGGGCAGAAGCCACGCCTGGGCGCTGTACCCAGCGATCTTCATGATCATTACGACCATCGGCGCGCTGCTCTATCTTGCCTATACCAACCTTGTCAAAGCGCCGGCCGCCCTGGCCGCTGGCAATATGCAGGGGGCCTTCGCCACCGGCCTCATCGGGCTCATCTGCCTGATGCTGGTGGTGACGGCACTCGTGCTGGTGTGGGATGGCTGGCGTGCCATACAGCGCACGCGGAAGGAGGCGACGGCCAAAGCCTAGCGGGCGTGAACTCGAACCGGATGGCGGGAGAGCCGGTTCCGGCTCTCCCGCTTCTACGCACCTTATCGGGTTGTCTGCACTTCGGAAGACGGCCAGAGAGGGTGCGGTATGAGAGTGGCCGCAACAGTGGCGAAACTAGATCGCCTGCGAAAAGTGGCGCGTACCTGTGGTGAGATCATCTACGGGATGACCATCTACGACATGGTGCGCAGCCTCAGAAAGGCCCGGGCTGACGTCGAGCACCTGTTCATCCTGGTGGTCTTCGGCGACCTGCTGGGTGTGCCAATTCTGCCCCCTTACTATTCCCTGCGGCTCCTGCCCTACATCGTGCCCATGCTCCCCACATGGCGACGCAGCATGTTGAGGGAGAGAGACCTTACAGATCAAATCGGTTGAGCGGTCCGTGCGAGGACCGAATACCATCAGGAGGTAGTCAAGTGCCAGAAGAACAAGAAATGAGTGCCCTCAAGAGGCTGGCCGTGGGTGCCATCGATTTCGTATACGGCATGGCCGGCCACGACATGACCCGCTTCGCCCTCAAGACGCGGGGTAGTATGGAGCATCTCTTTATCCTCATCACCATGGGCGACCTGCTGGGCGTGCCCATCTTGCCGCCCTACTACTCGCTGCGGCTGCTGCCCTACGTTGTACCTCAGATATCCACCTGGAAGCGCCGCATGTTGAGGGAGCGAGATCTGACAGACGCGCTGGCCTAGAGGCCCTATCCTGGCAGACCCGGGGACCGATGCGGGTGTTTGGTGTATGCCTGCTGGTGGGTCTACACAGCAAGGAGGTGATCACCATTTCGCTAGCAAGGATCTTTGAAGACTTTCCGGATCGCCGTTACGTCATGTTTGGCGGCAAGGGGGGGCTGGGCAAGACCACGTTCTCGGCCGCCACGGCGTACTGGCTGGCCAAGCAGGGCTACAAGGTATTGGTCTTCTCCGTGGACCCCCAGGCTTCCCTGACCGACATCTTCGAGCGGGACATTTTCGGCAAGGGGGCGGTGGAGATCATGCCGAACCTCTACGCCCAGGAGATCGACGCCGATCAGCGCATCAAGGAGTACCAGCAAGAAATACGACAGAAGATCTTCGACATGTACGGCCTGGACGAGATACCGGAGGAGATCGAGAGCTATATCCAGGCGGCCGCTGCCGAGCCAGCGATGGAGGAAAGCGCCATCTTCGACAAGGTGGTCGACATCGTGGTCGGTAGGGAGTACGACTACTACATCTACGACCTGGTCCCTTTGGGCCACGCCCTGTACTATTTGAGCATGGCCAGCGTCTACGATGATTGGATCGACAAGATCACCAGGCTGCGTGAGGAGATGCAGGAGTATCAGCAGGTGGCAGCCGTGGTCCAACGCGACAAGGAGTCCGAGGAGGACCTCATCCTCAAGGAACTGCAAGACATCAAATACCGGATCAATACCTCGTCGAGCATCCTGACCGACAAGAAGAAGACTGCCTTCTTCTTCGTGATCATTCCTGAGGAGATGGCGATCCTCGACACACAGAAGGCGGCCACGCTCTTTGCCAAGTTCCAGGTGCCCTTGTGCGGGTACGTGGTCAACCGTGTTCTCCCTGCTGAGCTAGCGACGCAGAACATCCCCGAATACCTGCGCCATCGTCTGGAGATGCAGGAAGGCGCACTGAAGAGGATAGACGGGCAATTCGGCAACCAGGTGCTGGCTCATGTCCCGGAGTTCGAGCGAGACATAACCGGCCTGGAGATGATCCAGCAGATGGCCGAGGAGATGTTCGGAGGCGCGCGATGATCGACAAGACAATGCGGCAGTTCTTTGGTGAGAACACGGACATGAAATACGTCTTCTTCGGAGGCAAGGGTGGGGTGGGGAAGACGGTACTGGCCGGGGCCTCGGCCCTGTGGTTCGCCGGTCAGGGCAAGCGTACGCTGTTGGCGTCGACCAACCCCGTGCACAGCCTGACCAGCATGCTGGATCAGGACGTCTTTGGGAGGCCCACTTTGGTAAAGGGGGTAGACGATTTCTACGCCTACGAGATCGATACCAGGGACACGATCGAGAAGTCCAAGATCGAGATCCGTGACAAGATCAGTTGGTTCCTCAAGTACGCCGACGTCAAGACCAAAGCCGACGAGTTCGTGGAGTCGGCCACCATGAACCCGGCCTTCGAGGAGTCGGCCATGTTCGAGAACATGATCGATCTCATGTTCGAGGACGAGTACGAGACCTACGTCTTCGACACCGCGCCTACGGCCAATGCCAGGCGTCTCTTGGGCATGTCCAGCGTCTACTCCATGTGGGTCAACAAGATGCTCAAGAGCCGCGAGGAGGCCATGAGCCTCAGGGACTTGCTCTCCTACAGCAAGAAGAAGCAGCAGAAGGACCCTCTTCTCGAATACCTCCTGCAATTTCGGGAGCGTATGGGACGGGCCAAGGACCTCTTGACCGATGACCAGAAGACGGCCTTCTTCTTCGTGACCTTGCCCGAAGCTCTGCCTATCGCGGTGATCAAGCGCTTCATCGCCTGGTTCCGCGATTTCGGCATCCCTGTGGGTGGTGTGGTGGTGAACATGATGATCGAGGAGGCTGCGGTCGAAGAGCAGGCGCCGGACTTCGTGAAGAACCGTTTGAAAATGCAGCAGGAATACATGAAGGAAATCTGGAGCAGCTTCCCGGACGTGCGGGCCGTCGTCCCCCTGTTTGAGACAGAGGTACGCGGCGTGGAGATGCTGGGGCGTACGGCTCAGGCCATGTTTAGCTGAGAGAGGCGTTTTCCAGTAGACGAGCCCCTGCCATCTAATGAGAGATGGCAGGGGCGTGGTTTGAAGAGGAGAAAGTGAACCCCCACTTGCTCACTATCGGGATCGCTCTACTGTTCATCCTCATCTTCGGCGGCATGCCCGTGTTGAGGAAGGAAGAGCCCTCGCTCCAGCTCGTGGCAGTGGTGCTGGTGCTCACCGCCCTATTCATCGCCGCTTCCGACTTGACCGGCGTGTCTCCGCATCCCGTTATCTTCGTGATCCTCCTGTATGTGAGCACCATGCGTTGCCGGGCGCTGGTCGACCTGGGAAATCTGCTCTCTTCGTGGGGATACCATCAGAGGGCTCTGTCTCTGTACCGGCTGGCTATGCGGTTGGGGCCCGATTCTCCTGCCCTTCTGTCTGCTCTGATCAGCTACGGCGCTGTGCTGGTGCGCGTGGGAGCCCTGGATGAAGCCATTCGTGTCTTGGAGGAGGTCCTGGAGAAATGGGGGGAGGACTTACCTCCCAAGCATGAAGCGGCGTGTCACTATAACCTGGGGGTGGCCTACCTGCGGGCGGGCAATGAGAGCCGGGCCGTGCGAGAGTTCAACCAGACTATCGATGCCTGGCCCCCGTCTCCGTACGCCCAGCGCGCCAGCGCAGCGCTGGAGAGGAGGCAATCCACAGGCCGGCTCCTCGGCGAGCAGAAAAGCGGGGGTAGCGACGAGCGCGCACGTTGAAAGCTCGGGCTGTCTCAGCGGCGGGTAGGCGCAACGGCCTGGGCCAGATCCCGCACAGATGAGATGAGGAGGGTCACCGTCTCCTCATCCACTCCAGCCAGGGAGAGATTCGCCAGGAGGTGAGGGACTTTCTTGCTGAGAGATAGCCTCACCAGACGAGGGGTCGGATCCTGTAAGAGGTGAGAGATAGCGTGGGCTTGCTGTTCGCCTGCTTTGCCCCGGGAGGCCACAATCAGGCCACTGGGCGTGTCCTGACGGGACCAGCCGCTCTCATCGATACCCTTCATCAGTCGCCTAGCCAGGGGTCCCTTCTTGTTTGCCACTTCGACGTCACCTCGCGGGGGTGTACGCAGAGTGCCCCTGAGGACTAGGGAGTCGGTGCGGCCCCGCAGGCGGTTGAGGATCCAGAGCAGGAGTACTTCTCTGGGCTGCAGGAGGACAGTGGCCTCGATGGCCTTGAAGGGGGCCCGAGCTTTGTTGACGTTCACCTGGAATCCGGACGTGCCCAGACGGGCGACGGTCGTCTGGTCGCCACTGGCCCGCAAAGCCCGTACAAGCCACTCCAGCAAGCGCTCTCCACGCCTACGGTTCAGGAGCCAGCCTACGACGTACCAGACCGTGAGCAGCACGCAGAGGGCGATCACGAGCTGGGTTGCGAGATCTGGCATGGGTCTCACCTGCTGCTTTGCGACGTAGTCCCCTGGCGAGAAAGTAATCCAAGTGCTATTGTAGTCTAACGGAACGTCTGCTCGCTGTCAACTGTGGTGTGAGCCGGGTCCGGACTGGGCACAGATGTGCACAGTGGGCCATGGTCGCTCTGGGCATTGGTGCTGGGGCGACGTCCTCGTGCGGGTGAAGGCTCTCGCTGATGTCTCGACCGAGCATGCCGTACCGTTGGGCGATCGGAGCATCGAGCAGGCGGCGAGGGACGCCGCCTGTCGGGGACTGGCCGATGCGCTCACTATCACCGGCTCGGGGACCGGCGAGCCCGCAGAGATGGAGGATGTGGAAAGGACGAGGGGGGTTCTCGCCCGATCAGCGTCGAGTCAGTGCACATCCTACAGGGTTGGAACCGTTGGAGACCGTGAACCGGGAGTTGCTGCAGATCGTGATGTCGGGGAATGCCCGAGGATCTATACAGGAAGGTGACTAAGGTGCGAGAGCTTTCGAGTACACTCAAAGGACAACTGAGGCACACTTTTGGGGACCGGGTCACCTTTGACCCCATCGAGCGGCATCTCTACAGCCATGACGTAGGCGTCTTTCCGAAACTTGTGCGTCCCTTGGTGGGCAACACCATGCCTGCTGCTGTGGTCAGACCCCAGAGCGAGGCGGAGTTGTTGGGTTTGGTGCGGGTGGCGAACGCCGAGAAGACTCCCCTGGTGCCGCGAGGCATGGCTACCTCTGGATATGGCGGCGTGCTGCCGGTGAAGGGCGGCCTGGTGGTGGATTTCTTCGAGATGCACAGCGTCCTAGAGATAGACAGCGACAACCTTGCGGTGACTGTCGAGCCTGGGGTAATCTGGAGCCATCTGGAACGGGAGTTGGCCAAGCATAATCTGGCTCTATGTGTCTATCCCTCCAGTGCTCGTTCCTCTACGGTGGGGGGATGGTTGGCTCAGGGAGGTGCGGGCTATGGTGGCTTCGAATACGGCTGGTTTCGGGAGAACGTAGTCTCGGCGAGGGTCGTGCTTCCCACCGAAGAAGCCAGACAGTTCACTGCTGATGAACTGAGCCTGATTAGCGATGCGGAGGGCATAACCGGCTTGATCTCGCAAGTAACCCTGTGTGTGAGGGAGCTTGAGAATGAAGAGGTGATAGGAGCTCGTTTCGCTGATCCAGCCCACCTGACAGCCGCTTTGCAGGCAATCGCTGACCAGGGGGTTCCTCTCTGGTCGGTCAGTTTCTCGAACCCGCAAATGTCCAGGCTGAAGAACCAGTTCCCGCCCAAGTTGGAGCACGGCGAACCAGTGGAAGCGGAGGAAAAGAGGCCACTCTTGCCTGAGGAATACATAGCTCTTTTTGTGTACCCCAGTTTCCGGAGGGATGAGGTGGCTCAGCCACTGAGAGGGATCATCGCCGCCCAGGGCGCGCAGGTACTGGAGGAAGGGCTGGCCGACCAGGAATGGTTAGAACGGTTCGCTGTGATGAAAGTCAAGCGTCTGGGACCATCTCTCATTCCCACTGAGGTGGTGGTGCCCCTAGAAGAACTGAGCGCTCTTCTGACTGAAATCGACGAGAAGGTCAAGCAACCGCTGGTATTGGAGGGGATGCTCGCAAGAGGGCGTGAGGTGGTGCTCCTGGGCTTCATTCCTCACGATGAGCGGAGCTTCGGATTCAATATGGCCTTCGTCCTGGCCCTGTCGGTGATCAAGATCGCCAAGGCCCACGGGGGGCGCCCGTATGCAAGCGGTTTGTACTTCGCCCGGGAGGCGGAGAAGGTGCTGGGCAGAGAGCGGCTGGCCGCCTTAAGGGCTTTCAAAGCCAGCGTCGACCGCAACCAGGTGATGAATCCAGGGAAGATACTGAGCAACGGCCTCCTTGGGACTTTCATGAGCCTAGCGGAAGCCTTCGAGCCCCTGGCGCGACCCTTCGGCAATGCAGCCAGGTCCCCTCTAGGGGAGCGTTTCGAGGCAAAGAAGGATATCCCTGGCGATGTCGCCTGGTATGCCTACGCGTGCGCCCAATGCGGTGCCTGTGTGCCCGAATGCGATCAGTTCTATGGCAGAGGCTGGGAATCCCAGGCACCTAGGGGGAGATGGTTCTACCTGCGTCAGGTGATGGAGGGACATGCCGAGTTCAATCAGAAGATGGTGGATGCTTTCCTGGCCTGCACTACGTGCGAGGTATGTAACGTCAAGTGCCCGCTAGAGTTACCCATCGAGCCGTCCTGGCTGAAAATGCGCGGCAAACTGATACATGACGAGGATCGACTGACTTTTCCTCCTTTCGAGGTCATGGCCGCATCCCTGCGGAAGGAACGCAACATCTGGGCTAGTTATAGCAAGGATCGGGCTGACTGGATGAAGGAAGATGTGCGTGCCCGGGTCAAGGAGCGGGCCGACATCGGGTACTTCGCCGGCTGCACCGCCTCTTTCGTGGAGCAGGATATCGCCCAGGCCACGACCTGTCTGCTGACGAAGGCGGGGATCGAGTTCACCTACATGGGCGACGGTGAGGCCTGTTGTGGAATCCCTATGCTAGTGGCGGGTTTGTGGGATGCCTTCGAAGAGATCATGCGCCACAACATCAATGGGATGAAAGAGAAGGGGGTCAAGACGGTGGTTACGTCCTGCCCGGCCTGCTGGCTATCGTGGAAGGTGTACTACCCCCAGTGGGCAGAGAAGCTCGGCATTGACTACCCCTTCGAAGCCAAGCACTATTCCGAGGTTCTGGCCGATGCGGTGCGCTCGGGAGAATTGGAGTTCACCCGTCCGCTGAACAAGAAGGTGACCTGGCACGACTCCTGTCACATGGGCCGAGCGGGAGGTATCTATGAGCCACCTCGTGAACTTATTCGTGCCGTCCCTGGCATCGAGTTGGTCGAGATGGAGCGCAACCGCGAGGAAGCCCATTGCTGCGGCTCGGTGCTCACCCTGGTGGCCGATCCGCCTGCGGCGCAGAGGATAGGCGAGATTCGACTGCAAGAAGCAGAGGCTACCGGAGCCGAGGCGCTTGTGGCCTGTTGCCCGTGCTGCGAGGTGCAGTTCCGGGTGACGGTGCAGAAGAGCGGGCGCGACCTGCCGATCGTCGACCTGGCCCATCTAGTCTGCGATGCCGCAGAGGTTGAGTATAGGGATCCTACGGAGTACGGGCTGAAGATGTGGGGCACCTTCGAGGCCATGATCAACCTTCTGAAGCCAGAAAACATGGCTGATCTGATGGGGGAGCTGTTGCCGCAGTTGATGGACGCTATGCCCGGTCCGATGAAGCCGATGATGGGTATGGTGACCGCCATGCCGGCGCCTCTACGCGATGCGATGCTGGCTGTGATGAAGCCCATCATGCCGGCCATGTTCCCGTTCCTACTCCCGGGCATGATGCCCAAGGTGATGCCTGATATGTTGGCCGCAGTGGAACGTCGGGTGCCAATGCCCGAGCACATGCGGGAACTGATGCCAGAGTTGCTGCCTATGGCTATGGGGAACCTGCTGCCGAAGATGTTGCCAGAGGTGATACCGTTGTTCATGCCCAAGATGATCACCTACCTGAGAACACAGTGATGACACTTCGACCACTCGGTTCCCTATTGCACGCGCAGCGACCTCGCCGCTGCCTTATTGGGGCCAAATCGCGAACAGATTTCGCCCTCTCGCCAAACTTGAGGTGGTAGAACAATGCCAACAGGGGACGCTGAATGACACAACCCAAGTACTGAGGAAGCCGAGATGTGTTCTACGTGAAGCAGGAAGAAGGAGGCAATCGACATGGAGATTCCGTTGAGTGCTGATGTGCGGTGCGGTGGCAGCTCGTGTGGTAGCTCGGTTGCCATTGTCATGAATCCGGTGACCGAGCAAGTGACACATGTGGTGGTGAAGGAGAAGCATGCTCCCCACACACAGCGGCTAGTACCAATCGACTCAGTAGTAGAGACGACACCCAAATACATCGAACTCCGCTGCAGCCCTGCTGAACTGGCAAGGATGGATGCTTTCATTGAGACGGAGTTCATCAAGACGGAGGTGCCGTACTACGGGACCGATGCTGTTGTGTACAACTGGTCTTTCGTCGTGCCCGAAACGGAAACCAAACTGGTGTCAGTGCAGCACGAGCGGATTCCGCCAGGTGAGTTGGCCATACACCGTGGCGCACCGGTCAGGGGCACCGATGGGCGGCTTGGCAAGGTGGACGAGTTCCTCGTGGACCCCACTGACAGTCACATCACCCACCTAGTACTGCGCGAAGGCCACCTGTGGGGTCAGAAGGACGTGTCGATTCCCGTGTCCGAAATCGATCGTATCCATGAAGGCGTCGTTGAGTTGAGACTGAGCAAGCGCGAGGTCGAGGGGTTGCCGACCATACCTGTGAGGAGGTGATCCCGACAGGAGTGTGCATGAAACGTAGGTGGAACGGGCAGCGTTGGCCTGCCTTCATCGCCATCAGCCTGCCCTGGTCCGCGGGTGCCGTGAGGCTCACCGTGATGAGGCCCAACGTGCCGCTCTGGGCATTCTGCAGTGGGCAACCTCCGCGTGGCGCTGGAGGACGAGACCCATGTTCGGCGTAGAGCATGGCAGGAGGGCTGTCCCTGGCGCCTGATTGTGGGCATTCCCATTGTCGACTGGTTCGAGTCCGTTTCATGTCGCTGGCGGAGGGCTGAAGGTGTCCGGTCCGTTGAGTGTAGATCCCAGAGAAGGGC
>Ga0315553_10001275_pt1 | contig 21118 bp, 16 predicted proteins | sample SalMarSW160140MG_FD_203099 | JGI IMG/M metagenome (GOLD analysis project Ga0315553, IMG submission 203099) | Salt marsh sediment microbial communities from the Plum Island Ecosystem LTER, Massachusetts, United States - Salt Marsh Sediment SW1601-40 ... | reverse complement strand
AGAACCCGTTCACGGGCGCGCAGATCCCGGAGCCGGGGCGGGTGTTGTTCGTCGATCTGAGCATCGCGTTCTAGAGACGGGGCGGGGGTCCCCGCTGCAGTGCCGGGGCCCCCCGCTCCGGGCGGGGCGCCCCCCGATCGGTCATTGACCGGGTAGACGGCCTTGGTGCTCTACCCCTTTACGCGTCCACTTTACCTCGACCGTACCGCCGCTCTCATCGATCGCCTGCCGCAGGTCCGAGACCTCGCGGATCGGCCGCCCCCCGGCCTCGAACAGGACATCGCCGGGTCTGAGGCCCGAGCGGGCCGCCGGAGTGCCCGACACGACCCGCATCACCAGCAGCCCCTCACGCCCCGCGGCGACCGCGTTCGCCAGCGCGCCGGTGGCGACCTCGAACTCGGCGCCGGCCAGGGAGTTGTTCAACCACTCGCCGAAGCGGGCTTCGTCCATCCCGGCGCGTGCCACGCGGGCGAGGCGACGGCGGAAGTCATCCCCGGGCAGCCGCTGGCGGATCGAGGCCAGCACCCGGAGGGCATCGCTCGCCTTCCGGTACGTGGAGTCCTGGATGAGCCTCAGGTCGACCAGGAGCTGGTCGCGCAACGCGGGCTGCTGCTCCACGAGATCCGACGCGTCGAGCTGCATGAGCCGCAGCTGACCGTCCACGACGCGCAGCGTGGCGGGCTCCACCGCGACGTCGGCATCGTCCACATCGCGAATCGTGATCGCGAACGCGCCCTGCGTTTCGTCCGGGTCCGTGAGGGTCACCACGAACGTGCGCGGTCGATCCTGCCGCAGGAGCACGCGCTGCGCCTGTCCCGTGGGCCGGCCGGTCCACGCGATCGCCTCGGGATTCGCGGGGCGCGTGGACGGCGTGACGTGCACGTAGCGCCGCACCCCGTCCCGCATGAAGTCGACGCTGACGGGGGCGCCGGGGCGAATCGAGTCGATCAGGCGGTGGACCGATTCGAACGTCAGGTCCTGGCCGTTGAGGGCCACCATCTGGTCCCCCGGACGGATCCCGGCGCTCGCCGCCGGTCCATCGGGTTGCACGCCCTCGACGTTCATCACGAGGTCGCACGTCTTCCAGTCGGTGTTCGTCTCCCACACACACTCGTAGTACTGGGTCATGTTGATGCCCAGCCAGCCGCGCTCCTGCGCGGCCGCCGCCCCCGGGGTCGCGACCAGCCCGGCCAGCACCGCCCCGAGGACCGCCCCTCCTGTCGCGCGTGACCGCATCGCCCGAGCGCTCACCAGGCCACCGTCCTCGCGTCGTACACCGAGCGTTCGATCGCCTCGGCCAGCCGCGCCCGCTCGTCCATGAGCTGGATGAGGTAGGCGCTCGCGAACGGGTCGTCCGGCGAGCCCTGGAGCCGCTCCTGCATGGCGCGGATGAGCCCGTCGAGACGGGCGGCGAGCCGCGCCGCCTTCACCGCGTCGAACTCCTCGGGCCGGTCCCCGGCGGCCGTGGCCTGTTCGTCATCCAGGCCGGCCTGGCGAAGCGGCGCCCGCAGCTCCTCGAGCTCCGACAGCACGTTGAGGACGGCCCGGTCCTCGCCGGCAGCCGATACGACCGCCGGGACGCTACCGCCCATGCCCCCGGGCGTGTCCGCGCCGCCGGCCCGGGAGCCGGTGAACTGGAGACCGGCCACGACGCCGCCCGCGAACAGCGCCACGGCGGCCGCGGCCTGCAGGAGGCCGTTGGCGAGCAGCCGGCGCCACACGCTTCCGTGTCTCGGCCCGATCGCGGACGAGACCGTGGTTCCCCTCATTCGCTCGAGCCGCGTCTCGATCCGGCGCCACTCGTCCGCGGGCGCGTCCAGCTCGCCCAGCGCCGAGAGCGCCATTCGCATGCGGGAGAGTCGCTCCGACTCGGCCCGACACGTGTCGCACGTCTCGAGGTGACGCTCGCCCTCCCGATCGGCCCAGGGCTCGTCCAGGAGAGCCGAGATCCGTTCGATGCTCAGATGTTCAGCCATTTCGATCGATCCATCCGATCCGGGGCTCGTATGCCCGCGTTCTACCTTCGCGTATCTCAGATGCGCGCTTCCCCGCGCGCTCCATCCTCGTGCATGCCGGACGACGCGATCATCTCCCGCATCCGCGCCCGGGCCTTGTGCAGCTGCGACTTCGACGTCCCCGCCGAGCAGTCGAGCGACTGCGCGATCTCCTCGTGCGTCCACCCCTCCACGTCGTGCAGCACCAGCACCTTTCGGTATCCCGGCGGCAGCCGGTCGAGCGCCAGCGACAGCACGCGGCGGTTGACCACCAGATCGTCCGGTGCGTTGACGACGCGCGGGAGGTTCGCCGACGCCTCCACCCGATCCCGTTTCGAAGAGCGCCGCAGCCGGTTGAGGGCCACGTTGGTCGCCAGACGGTAGATCCACGTCCCGAACGCGGACTCTCCCCGGAACAGGTGGAGCTTCTCGAATGCGCGCACCCAGGCCTCCTGAGAGAGGTCCTCGGCGAGATGGTCGTCTCCGACCAATCGTCGCACCACCGTGTAGACGCGGCGCGAATGGGCCTCGTACAGCTCGCCCATGGCGACGCGATCGCCCGCGCGTGCGCGGGCTATCAGCTCCCGTTCGTCCACGCCGCTCCCTCTCTGCCGGCCTCGTTCAGGTGGTTGGATACCCGGGGTGCCGGACCGGGTTGCCTGTCCCCAGCCACCTCATGGCGGTCGGGGCGATCGCCACGACCACGAGTGCCGTGACCAGGCCCGCCAGCGCGTCCGTGCCGTAGTGGAAGCGCCCGTAGACCGTTCCCAGGGCGAGGGCCATCTCGGGGACGATGAGGACCCAGAACCAGCGTCCGTCCTCCCGGCCGGCGGCGAGGACCGCCGACAGCGATGCGGCGATGTGCGAGCTGGGGAACGCGGTGCCCTTCGAGGAGCCGCCCTCGAGGATCGCGTGCACGGCGCGGTAGAAGGTCCCGTTCGACAGCTCCCCGCCGATGCGCTCGAACTCGTACCGTGGACCGGCGACCGGAAAGGCGATGAACACGGCGTAGCACACGAAGAACGCGGCCATGATGGTGAACGCGGTGCGGACGAGCGCCGGCTGGCCCCTGGTGACGTAGACGCCGATCAGCCCGATGGGGACGATCGCGTAGTACGCCCCGTACCCGAGGTGGAGTGCCTCGGAGAGGGGAAGCCAGGGGAGCGCCGAGCTCAGGAAGAGGCTCGGCTGCCCGCCGAACAGCGCCCTGTCCCACCCCTGGACCGTGGCGTCGTAGAAGCGGTCGGTCAGGAACCGATCGAGCGTCGCGAGCTCCGCGTACAGCAGCGGCACGGTCACGACGGGATACGCCCCACGCAGGAACCCGGTCACGCCCCGCACCGGGTTCCAACGGCGCAGGCTCCGGACCAGCAGGATGGCGACGAGATGGACGGCGGCTACCAGCACGCCGATCCCGCCTCCGAAGAACAGCCCGAGCGCGCCCGTGAGCGCCAGGTAGCCCTGCACGAGCCGGTCGAGGGCGACGAAGCTCCCGGGCGCGGCCGCCGACCGGGCAGCCCGGTCCGGCGCGGACGCGACGGCTCCCCGCGTCACGTCGCGCTCGGCAGCCACCCCGCCTCCCGGTACCAGGCAGCCGTCAGGGCCAGCCCCTGGCGGATGTCGACGCGCGGCTCCCACCCCAGCGCCCGTCGCGTTTCGTCGATCGCGGTCGTCCAGCGGTGCCGGGACATGTCGCGCGCCCGGCGCCGGTCCATCGCGGGGGCCTTGCCCGTGAAGCGCGACACGACCTCCGAGACGAGCCCGGCCGCCCAGAAGAGCGCCGGCGGGACCTGCACGATCCTCGCGTCGACGCCGAGCCCCTCCTCGAGGGCGAGGGCGAGCGCGGGCCACCCGTGCCGCGCCGGGTGCGCGACGGGCAGCGGCGGACCCGGCGGCGGGGCCGTGAGCGCCGCCGTGGTCGCGCTCACGACATCGTCCACGTACACCGGCTGGAGGGGCGGCGAGCCGGCGGGAACGGGCACCCACCCGCGCGCGGCCAGCCTGAACAGCGGCAGCAGGTCCGGATCGCGCGGCCCGTAGATGCCACCGGGTCGAAGCACCACGCGCTCCATGTCGCCCTCGAGCCCGCCGAGCGCCCCCTCCGCCGCCGCCTTGCTGCGCCCGTACGGGCTGATGGGTCCCGCGGCCCCGTCCGGCCCCCGCGCCGCGAGGCTCGACATGAACACGAAGCGACGCACGCCGGCGCGGGAGGCGGCGCGCGCCAGCGTGGCGGTGCCGTCGGCGTTCACACGTCGGAACTCCGCCTCGCTGCGGGCGCGCGTCAGACCGCCGCAATGGACGACCGCCTCCACCCCCGCGATCGCACCCGGGACGGTCCCCTCCACCAGATCGAGCGTGACCGTCTCGACACCCAGCGGCTCGATCCACCGCGTGTCGCTCGTGCGACGCACCGAGCACACGACCCGGTGCCCGGCCTCCACCAGGGCCCCGGCGATGTGGCTCCCGAGGAAACCCGTTCCTCCGGTCAGGAGGATGTTCATCGCGGTAAAGCGATAACGTAAAGTGCGCAGCGGATCTGGATGGACGAGCGGTGCGGCGGACCGTTGAAAACCACGCGTCGGAGCCGCTGGAGGGGAGTCGGGAGACGGACGTTCACGTGTCAGATCTCGACGTCGTACAGCCGGTAGCGGCGGTACAAGCGGGCCCCCATGCGCTCGATGGCCTGGTTCATCTTGACGTTGTCCTCGAGGATCCAGGACAGCTCGGCGCGGGTGATGCCGCGCTCGGTCCCGTTCCGGAACAGGGCCAGGTAGAGGAGGGTGTCGATCCCCTTGCCGCGGTAGGCCTCGAGGACTCCGAGGATGATCACCCGCATGGTGGTGATCTTCCGTCGGAGGAAGAGCGCCTTCACGATCCCGAACGGAAACAGCTTCCCGTTCAGCCGCTTCAGGACGTAGTTGAAGTCGGGCAGCGCGAGCGCGAAGCCGATCGGCTCGCCCGCCTCGTTCTCCACGAACAGGGCGAGTCGCGAGTCGACGATGGGCTTGAGCTCCTCCGCCATGAAGTCGAACTCCGCGTCCGTCATGGGAACGAAGCCCCAGTTTTCCTCCCAGGCGTCGTTGTACAGATCCCGGATGGACTCGAGCTCCGCCCCGAAACGGGGCATGTCGATGGGCCGCAGGCTCACGTGGAACCGCTTGCGGACGATCTTCTCGGCCCGGACGAGGTATTCCGGCTCGCTCCCCGGGTAGGCCGGGTCGCTCGAGTCGACCATCCACGCGTACAGGTCGCGGGCCTTCTCGAACCCGTACCGCTCGAGCAGGCCCGGATAGTACGGGGGGTTGTACGGCATCATGACCACCGGCGGGCCGGGGTCGCCGTCGACGAACAGACCCGACATCTCGTTGGTGGAGAAGCTGGTCGGCCCGCGCATCACCTCGAGCCCGCGCTCGCGCAGCCACTCCCGCACGGTATCGAACAGCGCCGTCGCCACCCCGTCGTCGTCGATCGACTCGAAGAACCCGAAGAACCCGACGGGCTCCGCGTGGAACGCCTCGTGGTTCCGGTTCCGGATGGCGCAGATCCGACCCACCGGATCGGAGTCGCCGCCACGGTAGGCGAGGTACGGCTGCGCCTCGGAATGAAGGTGGAACGGGTGCTTCGAGGGGTCGAAGGCCTTCCGCATGTCCAGGTCGAGCGGCCGCACCCAGTTCGGGTCGTCCGCGTAGATCGCCGCCGGAAGATCGATGAACGCGTCCAGTCCGGCGCGCGTCACGACGGGCTCGACGCGGATGGGTGGCTCGGAGCGGTGGGTCATGGGACGGGGTCACGCTTTCGCGTGTGGGAAGGGCGGTTCTTCAACAGGCTTCTAGACGACCTGAAGCTCCTTCGCGACCCGTTCCACCTGGTCGAGCACGAAGTCGAGCTGCTCGTCGGTGTGCGTGGCCATGTAGCTGGTGCGGAGCCGGCAGCTGCCCTCCGGCACCGCCGGCGGGACGACCGGGTTCGTGAACACCCCGGCATCGAACAGCGCGCGCCAGAACTGGAAGGTCTTCTCGAGCGGTCCGATGAGGATCGGGACGATGGGGGTTTCGGTCGGCCCGATCTCGAACCCGATCGAGCGGAAGCCGTCCATCATCTTGTGCGTGTTCTTCCACAGCCGCTCGCGGCGCTCGGGCTCGGAGCGGATGATGTCGAGCGCCTTGAGCACCGTGGCCACCGAGGCCGGGGGCATGCTGGCCGAGAAGATGAGGGCCCGCGCGTGGTTGCGCAGGTAGTCGATCACCTCGGCGTTGCCCGCGCAGAATCCGCCGATGGAGGCGAACGACTTCGAGAACGTGCCGAGGATGAGGTCGACCTCGTGCGTGAGGCCCCAGTGCTCGGCCGTCCCGGCACCGGTGTCTCCGATCACCCCGAGTGCGTGCGCGTCGTCCACCAGGAGCGCCGCGCCGAACTCCTTCTTGAGCTCCACCAGGCTCGGGAGGTCGGCGATGTCCCCCTCCATGCTGTACACGCCATCCACGGCGATCAGCTTGCCGCGCTCGGGCTTCTCGGCCTCGAGCATGCGCCGCAGGTTGGCGAACTCTCCGTGGTTGAAGCGCTGCACGCGGCCCAGGCCCAGCCTCACGCCGTCCTGGATGCTGGCGTGGTCGAGCTTGTCGACGAACACCGTGTCGCTGCGGCCGATCAGGGCGCCGAGGGTGCCGAGGTTGGTCTGGTAGCCCGTCGAGAACACGAGCGCCGCTTCCATCCCCACGAAGTCCGCCAGCTCGGTCTCGAGCCGATCGTGCAGATCGAGGTTGCCGTTCAGGAACCGGCTCCCGGTGTTGCCGCTCCCGAACTTCTCCAGCGCCTGGCGCGCCGCCTCGAGGATCCGCGGATCGTGCGTCAGCCCCATGTAGTTGTTGGAGCCGACCATGATCTTCTTCTCGCCGCCGATCACGACGTACGTGTCGTGCGACTCCTCGATCGGCATGAAGTACGGATACAGACCGGCCTCGCGCAGCTCACGCGCCCGGGTGAACGCCCGGCACTTCGCGAACACGTCGAGGTGCGGCGCTCCCGAGTGGTGTGCCGGGGAGTCGGATCGCCGCAGGGCGGCGTTTGAGGTGAGATTCGTCACGGGTCGAAGCTAATCGAGACTTGTCGCATCCGGCAAGCAACCGGGGCCGGTGGCACGAGCCCGTTCCATACGGGCGCGCGTCGCCACGGGTTTCCAGGTCGCGGCCGGCTTCGCCCGATCGGAAGCGCCCGGAAGGCCGCGCCACGGACACACGGCGGAGAGCGGACCGCTGGATCAGTTCGGGATCACGCCCACCGGGCGGCCCGACGGCCCCACGATCTCGATCGTCCCGCGCCACACGTCATCGGTCAGATGGATCGCGAGCGGCCCGGCCCCGGCGCGTGGCACCACGGACGGCGAGACGACGACACCGACCGACTCGGCTTCGCCCATGTCCACGGCGTAACCCAGGTCGGCGAGGGACGCGATCGTCACCTGACCCAGCGGGTTGTGGCCCGCGTCGACCCACCCCGTCATGAGCTCCCTGTCGAACACGGTCTCGCGCCAGTGTCCGTCACGGGTGCCGGCGCTCCCGGTGTTCTCGACGGGCACCTTCTGGCCGCCGTATGCCGAGCCTCCCATCGCGTCGAAGGCCGCGAGCCCGCCGGCCCCCGTGAAGTGCGGATCGGTGCCACCGGAGGCCGCCGGATCGGCCAGCAGACCGAACGTCTTCCACAGCGTCCCGATCCCGAGCACGTGCCCCATCTCGTGCAGGATCACCTCGCCCAGGAGCCCGTTCGACTCGATCGAGGCCAGATCGGCCGTGTCGAAGGTCATCGCCCCGGCCACCGGGAGCGTCGAGCCGTTCCGGACCATGCACGGGCCCGCTGTGCCGAGCACGCCGCCAGGTCCGTCGATCGCCTCGAGCGTGACGAAGATGACCAGGTCGTCGATCGTCTCGTCGATGGGCGCCGTCGACGTGCAGGTACCCGCGGGCCGATCGACCGTCATCGCAGGCAGGTCCCCGGTCACCACGTCCTCCCAGCGGCGGCCGGCCTCGTCGAAGGCGTCCCGCTGCGTGCCGGTGGGGGTCGAGCCCGCGTTGAAGCGGATCTGGATGTGGTAGCCACCACCCCCCGATCCACCACTTCCCGATCCGCCGCCCGACCCGCCGCCGGCCGTCGTCGCCGTGGCAGAGAACGTGACCGGGTTGCCGGAGATGCCGGTCCCGGCCACCCGGGCTTCGAGCGCGTTCATCCCGGCCGACCCACCCAGCGTCCAGCTCCCCACGCTCGCCCTGCCGTTCGAATCGGTCGTGGCGGTCGCTCCGCCGACGTGCCCGCCTCCGGCGGTCGCCGTGAAGGTCACCGCCGCGCCGGGCACTGGGTTTCCGCCCACATCCACGACCCGGACCGCCGGTCTGGCGGGGACCTGCGAGCCGGCCGCCGCGCTCTGTCCATCCCCCTCCACCGCCGCGACGTCGGCCGGCGGGCCGGCCATCGCGGTCGCCTCGAACTCGAGCGGGGGCAGCCCCGGCACTGTGACCTCGAGGCGGTTCGAGCCCGTCCGACCGCCCAGCGTCCAGGCGGCCGGCTCGGCCACGCCCGACGCGTTCGTGGTGACGACTCCACCGAACACGCTCCCCCCGCCGTCGACGACGGCGAAGGTGACCGTCACCCCCTCGAGCGGAGCGGACTGGCTGTCGCGCACGGTCACGGCCGGGCGAACCGGCACCGCGGTCCCGATCGTGGCGCTCTGGCCGTCACCCCGCAGCGCGGTGAGCTCGGCCGGGATGGCGGGTCGCGCGGTCGCCCGGAACACCACCGATCCGATCCCCTCGACCGAGGCCCGGAGCTCCTGCGTTCCTTCCCGGTCCCCGAGCGTCCACGAGCCCGCGGAGGCCCGGCCCGCGCCGTCGGTGACCCCGCCGGGCTCGGATACGGATCCACCGCCGCTCAGCACGGTGAAGCTTACGGCCAGCCCGGTGACGCCGCCCCCCGCCGCGTCGGTCACCCGCACGGTGGGGGCCGCGGGGAGCGCGGCGCCGGGGGGTCCGACCTGCGCGTCGCCGTCCGTCACCGCGAGAGATGCATCGGGGGCCAGGGGCGGAGCCGCGGGCGGGGCGACCAGACCGGCGGGCGATTCGCCCGAGCACGCCGCGACCACGACGGCCAGCGCGCATGCGAGACCGAGCGCACGCGAGCGCCGCGCGGCCCGGGGGGCCACACGCCGTCCGGCGGGTGCCCCCGGCCTCCGGGCCCGACCCCTGCCACCCCGTCTCGTGACACGTCCGAGCATTCCCTCGCCCTCCCCGCCAGCGGGACCACGCCGTCCGGGGGGAACGGGCAACAAGCACGCCCGCCGGGGGTGGTCGCCCCGCCCTCGCGCGGGGGATCCGCAACTCCCGACGCGCTCCGAACCTGCACGGCGGCAGGCCATCGGGTGCCGGCCGGGTGTGGCGCCGGGGGACCGCCGGTATTCTGCAGCGGGTGGTGGGTTGTGCAGCGAGTGCCGGCCGCGCGTGCTTCGGCCGGGACCGGGCGTCGATCGGGCCGGGAGCGGCCCCGCGCACCGCTTCCGGCCGGCCTCGCTACGGGGCGTCCGTCGTGGCCGCCGCCGCCTTTGCCTGCTCGACCATGCGCGCCACATCCTCCAGCAGGCGCCTTGCGTCGTAGACGATCCCGTCCTTGATGGTCCACTTCACGCCGCCCACCCTCCGGACCTCGTGCGTCTCCTCATCGAGACGGATCGTCCCCGTCCCGTACAGCACCTTGAGATCCTCGATCGGGTTCTCCTCGACGACCACCAGGTCGGCCAGCTTGCCGGGCTGGATCACGCCGAAGGGCGGCGGCTCGCCCTTCGTCTCGTACAGCTCCTGCGCCCCGACCATGGTGGCCGAGCGGATCACCTCGAGCGGGTGGAAGCCGGCCTCCTGGAGGAGCTCCAGCTCCCGGATGTAGGCGAAGCCGTACAGCTTGTAGATGAACCCCGCGTCCGAGCCCGCGCCGACCTTGCCGCCACGGTTCTTGTACTCGTTCACGAAGTCCATCCACAGGCGGAAGTTCTCCTTCCACGCGATCTCGTCCGCCGTCGTCCAGTGGAACCAGTACGAGCCGTGACTCCGCGGGTTGGGCTGATAGAAGTCCCACAGCGAGGGGAGCGTATAGCGCTCGTGCCAGTCGGCGTTCCGGGCCCGCATCACGTCGCGGTTGGCCTCGTAGATGGTGAACGTGGGCACGAGCATGAAGTCGAGGTCCAGCAGCTCCTGTATCACCGCCTCGCGCCGCGCGCTCCCGGGCGGTGCGGCCTGCGCCCACAGCCTGCCGGCCGTCGCGAAGCGGTCGTACTCGTTGTTGTAGTCGTAGTCGTACGGGAAGTCCTGGACGGTACGGTCGTCGAACAGCGCTTCCGGGAGCCCGTACCAGTGCTCGAGCGTCGACAGGCCGGCGCGCGCGGCGTCGAGGGCGTCCATGCGCGCGACACCGACCTGCGTGAGGTGCGCCGCGCTCCCGAGACCCTGCTTCTTCGCTTCGTCGAACACCGCGGCCGCGATGTCGGGATCGTAGGTGTCACGGAGCTTGACCCCATCGACGCCCTGCGAGGCGACCCAGCGCACCCATTCGCGCGCCTCTTCGGGGGTCGTGATCGGCCGGTCCCAGCCCAGGCCGACGATCGCGTAGGCGAAGATGCGGGGCGCGACGATCTCGTTGGCGGCGCTCCGCGTGCGGTGATCGAGCATGAACTCGAGCCCATCCCCGGAGCCGGGATCGCGGATGGTCGTGATGCCGTGCCCCATCCAGAGCTTGAGGACGTAGTCCGCGGGCGTGCCCTGCGGCACGCCGCCGAGGTGCGCGTGCATGTCGATGAGTCCCGGCAGGACGTACATGCCGGTGGCGTCGAGGATCCGCGTCCCGGGCACCGATGTCTCCGGGCGGGAGTCGGGGTTGCTGGGGTCCGTGGTCCCCCGGATCGCGGCGATCCGGTTCCCCTCGATCACCACGTCGACCGGACCGCGCGGGGGCGCTCCGGTCCCGTCGATCACGGTGACGCCGCGGAGGACCAGCCTGTCGTACGGTCCCTCGCCCTCGTCCGCCCTCCGACCGGGGGCCGGCTCGATCGAGCCGCGGCCCTGCGCGGTCGAGGGCGCCGGAGTCGCGAGACCCGTCCCCAGCAGCAGACCGGCGAGGGGAAGGAGGGAGCGGGCTCGCGCGAGCCGTGTCGGCATCATCGTTCCTCCAGTGGTCCGAGGTCGGGGGCACCCCGCGTATGTGGCGTCCGGGCGCACAACCTGAGCCGAGCGGGCCGGCGGCGCGATCCCCGGGCGGACCGGGCCCCACGGTACGGCGCCCGGGAGCGCGGCCGGCTCCGTTGTGAGCCGTGACCTCCGCCGCGAGCTTCAACCGCGGCCGGGGCCGATGGCCCCCGGCGACCTAGAGGAGGCGAGCGCGTGGCGTCAGACGACACGTTCGACGTGGTGGCGATCGGCGGGGGGACGGCCGGTCTGGTGACCGCGGCCGGGGTCGCCGGGCTCGGGGCCCGCGCGGCCCTCGTCGAGCGCGACCGCCTGGGCGGCGACTGCCTGTGGACCGGGTGCGTGCCCTCGAAGGCCCTCATCGCGTCGGCACGGCTCGCGCACGACCTCGGCCGGGCGGCGGCGTTCGGGCTGCCCGCCTCGCGTCCGCGGGTCGACGGGGCCGCCGTCCTCGACAGCGTCCGCGATGCACGGGCCCGCGTACAGCCGCACGACGATCCGGCCCGCTTCCGCGCCATGGGCGTCGACGTGATCGAAGCCGAGGGACGCTTCCGGTCTCCCGAGGTCCTCGAGGCCGGGGATCGCCTCATCCGGGCACGCCACTTCGTGATCGCGACCGGCTCGAGGCCGGCCATCCCGCGCATCCCCGGGCTCGCGGAGACGGGATACTCGACCAACGTGGAGGTGTTCGAGCGCTCCGATCTCCCGCGCTCGATCGCCGTGATCGGTGGAGGCCCGATCGGGGTCGAGCTCGCACAGGCGCTCGCCCGCCTGGGCGTCGAGGTCACGCTGATCGAGATGCTCGAACAACTCGTGCCGCACGAGGAGCCCGAGCTCGCCGATCGGTTGGAGGCGATCCTGCGGGAGGAGGGCGTGCGGGTGATCACCGGCCGTGGCGTGGAGCGCGTGGAGCGGGCGGCGGACGGGCGGCGTCTCCAACTCGCGGGGGACGAAGCGAGCGGCGGCGCGCGGCGACGGGGGGCGGATGAGGGCCCCGACGCCGCGGACGCCGACCGCGGGACGGCCCAGCCCGGCGTCGTCGAGGCGGACGAGATCCTGGTGGCCACCGGCCGGCGGCCCAACACCGAGGCGCTCGGGCTCGAGGCGGCCGGGGTGCGCACCGACGCGGGGTGGGTGTTCGTCGACGACGGGCTGCGCACGTCGGCGCGCCACATCCTCGCCGCCGGAGACGTGACCGGCGGGCACCTGTTCACCCACGTGGCGGACCACGAGGCCCGCGCGGCCGTCCAGAACGCGCTGTTCCCCATCCGCACGCGGGTCCGTCGCGACGCGATCCCGTGGTGCACGTACACCGATCCCGAGCTGGCGCACGTCGGTCTGACCGAGCGCCAGGCGCGCGACCGATACGGCGACGGGGTGCGCGCGCACGCGTACGACCTCGCCGGCCTCGATCGGGCGATCACCGAGCGCGATCCGCGGGGCCTCGTCAAGATCGTCACCGGCCGCGGCGGGAAGATCCTCGGCGGGCACATCCTGGCACGCGGGGCCGGCACGATGATCACCGAGGTGGCGCTCGCCATGCGTCACGGCATCGCGCTCGGTTCGCTGTCCACGCTCGTTCACCCCTACCCGACGATGAGCGAGGGTGTGCGCCGGGCGGCCGACGCCTACCGGCGCTCGCTGCTCACCGGGTGGCGGAAGCGGGCGGTGGAGCTGGCGATTCGAGCGGGGCGGGTGGTTCCGGGGTGACCAGCCCGCGGGTCACGATGTCCCAGTACGACCGATAGGTCCCGGCGTCCCACCCCGCGAGGAGCGCGTGCGCGTCCTGCACGAGCTGCGTGCTGTAGTACCCGGGCACCTGTCGGGGGTGGGAACCCTGGAAGCCGCGGAAGAACGACTTGATGAGGACCGCGTTCCCGGCGAGCGGGAGTGCCCGGAGGTTCTCGATGAAGCGCGGGAAGGTGCGGCTCCCGTACAGGTAGAACTCCACGTTCGATGTGTAGAATGCCGTGACCAGCAGGTCGCGGCGCCGGAGATGGGCCGCGATGGCGTGCATGGCCGTGTCGCCCGCCAGGTCGCCGACGACGGGGATGACCCGATCTTCGAGCTCCAGCCTCCGCACGCGCTGGTAGCGCTCTTCGGTGGCGAGGTAGCTGGCGCGACGCCCCTCGCGATCCACCTCCAGAACGAGCTCGCGGAGCGTCGGGTAGTAGAACTGCGGTGCGCGTCCGTGGCTCCGAAAGCGGAGGTCGAGACCGAAGCGGATGAACTCGTCGTGAAAGCGGGCGATGGTCTCCAGGTCACCGGGCTCGAGAGCGAGCCCGAATCCCGGCACGGCCCTGCCGATGAGGTCCCGGGCCTCGGCGGCGGACTCGCGGCTCGCGGTCTCGCGGTCGAGGGCGGCGACGATCGAGTCGATCGACGCCGAGGCTCCCCCGCTCACGCGTGGAACGGGTCTTCCGGTGAGCCGCGCGAGGAACTCGGCGCGCTGCTCGCAGGCCTCGAACAGGGCCTTGTAGATGAGGTGTTCGAGCACGTTGTCGCGGCGGATGTCGATGATGATGGCCAGCTCGGGCTCGATCTCGGCCATGTAGGAGAAGTTCTGTCCCGGCCCCACGCCGAGGTAGGCGCCGCCGTGCGCCCCGGTCGCCCGCAAATCCGAGATGGCGTGCAGATAGGAGCGCTCGTTCGAGATGAGGTTGTCGGTGTCGAAGTAGCCGGCGGCTTCCGACAGGCCGCTGATCGTGTCGGCGAACTCGGTCGAACGGGGGGTGCGGCCCGGACACGAGGCGGCCACCATGAGGAGCGGCCAGATCAGCAGACGGCCGCGCCGGAGGCGGCGCGCGAAGGGAGGGCGCTCGGAGGTCATGAAGAAGGTTGTTCCGCGGGGCGCCCGCCTGCAATCTGTAGCGCCGTCCGGTTGATCGAGCGTGAGGTGCGGGGGGAAACCGTGAAGGGAATCCGACTCGTGTGGTGGTTGGCGGTGCTGGCCGCCTGCGCGCACTCGATTCCCGATCCGCCCGCACCGATCGCCATGGATGTGCGTCCGTCGATCGCGCGGGACTCCGCGATGCCACCGCGGTCCATGGTGCCCGCGCCCCGGCTCGGGCGGCCTCCGGCTCCCCCGCCCCCACTCCCCGCGGTGCCCGTCGAGCTGTCGCCGCCCAGCCCCCTGCAGGCCTCGGCGGTGGTCGTCCGCGTGCGGCAGCCGCCCGGACCCCGGGTGGTGGCGCCGTCGATCAGCGTGGCCGGGCGACCGGTCGACCTCGTCGAGACCCGGGAGGGCTGGGCGGGGATCGCGGGCCTGCCGCTCGACAGCGCCGGGTTCCAGCCGGTGGAGCTCGCGTATCGACGCGCCGGCAGGAGCGAGACGGAATCGTCTTTGGTGCTGGTCATGCCCCGCATCTACCCGTCGACGCGCATCGGCATCTCGGCCGGCGCCGCCTCGGATCCGGAGGTGGACGCACGGATCGCCCGCGATCGCGTCCTCATCGACCGGGCGCTCCACGGATCCGGTCCGGAGTGGCGCCCGCGCGAGCCCTTCACCTGGCCGCGACCGGCCATCAAGACCAGCGTGTTCGGGCAGCGTCGCACCTTCAACGGCAGCGTCGCGAGCCGCCACCTGGGGCTCGACCTCAGAGGGCGACGGGGCGAGCCCGTTCGGGCGCCGGCGGCCGGGAAGGTGGTGCTCACGGGGAACTTCTACTACCAGGGGAACGCGGTGTACATCGATCACGGCCTGGGGCTGGTCACGGCGTACTTCCACTTCTCCGAGACCGACGTGGCGATCGCAGACCTCGTGGAGCAGGGGCAGGTCATCGGCCGGGTCGGCACGACCGGCCGATCCACGGCGCCGCACCTCCACTGGTCGGCGTACGTGGAGGGCGAGAACATCGATCCCGAGAGCCTGATCGGCCTCACGCTGCCGGCCGGGAACGAGTCCTCGAAGGACCCCGCGGGCTCCCGATGAGCGCCGACACCGGGCGGCGACCCGTCCGTCTGGCGCTCGTCCTGTCGGGGGGCGCCTCGCTGGGGGCCTATGTGGCGGGGGTCGTGTCGGAGCTGCTCGAGGCGTTGATGGCCGACGACGGGTCGGACGTCACGCTCCAGGTGATCGCCGGCAGCTCCGCCGGGGCGGTCAACGCGGCGGTCGCCACGCGGGCCCTCACCGTGAACCCGGAGCTGCTCCCCTTCCTGCGCCGCCTGTGGGTCGAGGCGCTGGACGTCCGGTGGCTGCTCGACCCGGAACGGCCGCGCCGGGCGGGCCTGCTCGACGATCGGTCGCTCCACGAGCTCGGTCGCGCGCTGATCGCCGCCGACCCCGCGACCGACGATCGGGCCGCGCGGTGCGTGGGGGACCGGCTGCACCTCGGCATGGCGCTCTCCAACCTCACCGGCGTCCCGCACCGCTTCCGGTACCGGTTCCAGAACGCCCCCGACCGCTCGTGCGGGGTGCGCGTCCACCGGGACGCGACCACCTTCCACCTCCACCCGCCGGTGGCGGCCGGCGACCCGGTGTGGGAGGAGATCCGGCTGTCGGCGCTCGCCTCGTCCGCGTTTCCGTTCGCGTTCCCTCCGGTGGAGCTGGCGCGCGACGACCGGAACTACCCGGAGGCGTGCTTCGCCGACGGCTCGGGCGGCACGCACGACATGTGGTTCGCCGACGGAGGGCTGTTCGCCAACGAGCCGATCGGCCTCGCCAAGCGGCTGGTGGAGAGCGTGCCTGACTACCGCTCGGCCGAGTGGCGCTACGTCCTCGTCGACCCGGACCTCGGGGAGCACGAGACGCCCGTCGCACCACCCGCCTCGCTCGACGGCGTGGCGGGCGCGCTCACGAGGGCCGTTCTCGGCCAGGCTGCCGCCCAGGACTGGGTGCGGGCGAGCGAGACGAACGTCCGCGTGCAGCTGTTCGAGGCCATCATCCGACGTCTGCCGGAGATCGCGGAGGGGCTGTGCGATCCCGACGCCCTCCAGCTCGGGCTCCACATCGGTCAGCTCGCCGAACAGGTGGCCGAGTGGCTGTGCGCTCGCGCCGGCGAGGGCGATGATGCCGCGCTCGACTACCTCGATGCGGCCATCCGGCGCATCGAGTCCGATCCCCGTTTCGAGCCGGTCCTGGCGCGTGTCTCGACCCGCGCGGCGCGCACGCGGCTCGCCAAGCTCATCTTCGTGCTCGAGGCGGCGGGCGACCTGCGCGACAAGCAGGTCCTGCCGCTCTACCTGGTCACCCCGCGCCCCGACGAGCCTCTCGCCGGGGCCTTCCTGGGGAACTTCGGCGGCTTCCTCGATCCGGAGTGGCGGGCGCACGACTTCACCGCGGGGCGCCGGGACGGAGCCCGCTTCCTCGCCCGGCACCTGTCCGACGTGCTCGACTACGGCGGCGGGCCGGAGGCGTTCGCGCCGCGGCTGGATCGAACGCCGTCCCTCGCGACCTCGTCGGCGGCCGCTCGCGCCAGGGTGGACGAGTACGTGGATCGCGAGACGACCCGCCTGCTCGATTCGATGCGGCCGGGCGTGATCGCCGGTGCACTGGGCTGGCTGTGGAAGCCGGCGGTGCGGCGCTGGGTGCGGCGACGGGCGCGCGAGGTGCTGGGCGGCGAAGGCTGAGGCCGGAGGCCCGCTCAGGCGAGACGGTCTTCGCCCGCGTACACGTTGTAGCCGTCGGGCTTCGTGAACCCCACGAGCGTCATGCCGAACTCGCGCGCCACGTCGACGGCGAGGCTCGAGGGGGCCCCCACGGCCACGAGCACCGGGATCCCGGCGGCCAGCGCCTTCTGCATGATCTCGAACGAGGCGCGCCCGCTCACGGCGAGGACGTGGTCGGCGAGCGGCAGCCTGCCATCGAGGAACGCCTCCCCCACCACCTTGTCGACGGCGTTGTGACGCCCCACGTCTTCGCGGATCGACACCAGCTCTCCGTCGGGCCGGAAGAGACCGGCGGCGTGGAGCCCTCCGGTGCGCTCGAACACGCGCTGGCGCTCGCGCAGCACCTCGGGGAGCCGGCGCACGATGGATCCGGCGACCGCCGGGCGCCCGGGCGGGAGCGGCGCGCAGCCCCGGATCTCGACCGCCTCGAGCGACGCCTTCCCGCACACGCCGCAGCTCGACGTGGTGTAGAAGTTCCGGTCGAGCGACGCCGGATCGAAGGGCGCCGTCGACGCCAGGGACACGGTCACGATGTTGTACTCCTGGGGCTCGACGTCCGTGCAATACCGGAGGTCGACGACGTCGGAGCGCCGCGTGACGAGCCCTTCGCCGTGCAGGAATCCGGCGGCGAGCTCGAAGTCGTCCCCGGGGGTGCGCATGGTGACGGCCACCCGATGCTCGCCGCTCCCGGGGACCGAGAGGCGTATCTCCATCGGCTCCTCGACGGCGACGACGTCGCGCACGTCGCGACGCTCGTCGCCCCGGATCCGGGCGATGCCCAACCGGGCGCTGCTTCGTCGGGGGGTGATCATGCGGCAACCTACCCCGCGTTGCCGCCCGGCGCGCGGGCGGGTTAGTGTTTCGGCTCTCGGGACCGGACCGCTCGGGACGGTCCCACGGGGGAACGGCCGGACGCCCCCGGGGCGACACCGGCCAAGACCACGAGACGCGATGACGGCGCCCTCGGACCGCGAGCTGTTCGACCGGTGGCGGGACCAGCCCGCGCCGCTCCTCCCGCTCCTCCACGCCTTCCACGACCGCGATGGGAGCCTCACCGAGCACGCGTTGCGTGCCATATCGGCCGAGCTCCGTGTGCCGATCGCGGACCTGTTCGGCACCGTCACCTTCTATCACCACCTGTCCCGCGAGCCGGACGGGCGCCACACGCCGCGCGTGTGCGTGGGTCCCATCTGCGCCCTGCGCGGCGCCGCCGCGATCCGCGAAGGGCTGGGGAAGACGATGGCCATCCCGTGCCCCGGGCGGTGCGACGAGCCCGTCCCGGTCCTGCTCGGGGACCGCGTGCTGATCGCCAGCTCCGCCGAGCTCCTCGAACAGCGCCCCTCGCCGCTTCCACCGTCTCCGCCCGCCGGGGTGGAGGAGTGCGTGTTCGCGCACATCCGGGAGCCCGGACGCACGGGGCTCGAGGGCTATGTCGCCACGGGTGGATATGCGGGGCTCGACGACGCGCTCGACGGCTCTCCCGAGGAGATCCTGGAGCTCATCGACGCCAGCGGTCTGGCGGGACGGGGCGGGGCCGGGTTCCCGACGGGGCGAAAGTGGCGCGCCGTGGCCGAGGCGGGGCGGACGCCGAAGACGATCGTGTGCAACGCGGACGAGGGGGAGCCCGGCTGCTTCAAGGACCGCGCGCTGCTCGACCACGATCCGCACGCGGTCATCGAGGGCATGATCGCGGCCGCCCGGGCGGTGGGGGCCTCGCGCGGGTTCGTGTACCTGCGCTACGAGTATCCCGCCACCGAGCGCATCCTCGACGTCGCCGTCGACGAGGCGCGGAGCGCGGGCCGTCTGGGCCCGGATGCGCTGGGGCCGGGCCGCCCCTTCGACATCCACGTGCGGCGCGGGGCCGGGGCCTACATCTGCGGGGAGGAGACCTCGCTACTCAACAGCCTCGAAGGGAAGCACCCCTTTCCGCGCAACCGCCCGCCGTTCCCCGTCACGCACGGCTACGAAGGGCTCCCCACGGTCGTCAACAACGTCGAGACGCTCGCCTCGGTGCCGCACATCCTGGCGCGCGGGGCCGACTGGTATCGGCTACTGGGGCGGGGGGAGCACGCGGGCACCAAGGTGATCAGCCTGTCGGGCGACATCGCCCGACCCGGGAACTACGAGGTCCCCATGGGCTTCCCGCTCCGCACGCTCCTCGAGGAGTGGGCCGGTGGCCCGGGGGAGGGACGGAGCGTCCAGGCGGTCACGATGGCGGGTCTGTCGGGCGGCTTCCTCGCCGGGGACGACCTCGACGTGACCCTGGACGAGCCGAGCATCCGCGCGAAGGGCTCGTTCCTCGGCGCCGGCGGGATCATGGTGTTCGACGACTCGCGCGACATGCTCGAGGTGGCGCACGCCGCCATGGAGTTCTTCGCCGAGGAGTCGTGCGGGAAGTGCTTCCCGTGCCGTATCGGGACCCGGCGGCTCACCGAGCGCCTCGACGGCGGCGGGCCCGCGGACATCGAAGCCTGGGTCGACGAAGTGACCGACCTGTCGACCACCATGAAGCAGACGAGCGCCTGCGGCCTCGGTCAGGCCGCGCCGCTCATCGCCGAGAGCCTGCTCCGCTACTTCCCCGAGCGAGTGTCCCGGCAGCTCGCATCACGGGGCTGAAGCCCCACCGCCCACCCGGACCGGAAACCCGGAAGCGGGGCGCCGGAAGGGGGCGACGGCCGGCTCGGATGCTCCGGACCCGATTCCCCGCGCGGCCCGGTGCAGCCGATCGACGATCACGGCGAGCACCTGCCGCTCCAGCGGTCCCGTGCCGCCCTCCGACGACAGGCCCCGCCAGTCGGTCGTCGCCACCACGACGAGCGACAGATCGGGGACCACGTACACGTACTGACCCCCGTAACCCCAGGCGCAGAACGCGGTTTCCGGCTCACCCTCCGAGATCCACCACAGCTCCCCGTAGGTGTATCGGCGGAGCGACCCGAAGTCGGCCCGCCAGTCGTAGGCGGGCCGGGTCACCATCCCCACCCAGCCGGCGGGCAGGATGCGGCGGGTCCCGCTGATCCCGTCCTGCAGGTACAGCTGCCCGAGGCGGGCCAGGTCCCGGGGCCTGAGGTCGATCCCCGACCCCCCGTTCACGTATGCGCCGGGGAGCGGCTCCCAGTCGGCCCGCTCGATCCCGATGGGAAGAAACAGCTCGCGGGCCGCGAACTCCGGCAGCGGCTCGTGCAGCGCTTCGGCGAGCGCGACCCCGAGCAGGTGGACCGCGGCCGAGTTGTACGTGAACTGCGTGCCCGGGGCGTGGATGAGGGGGCGGGCCAGCAGCGTCCCGAGCGGATCGGGGGACAGGATCCAGATCGTGTAGTCCCCTCCGCCCCCCGATTCGTCCCATTCGAAGCCGGCGGACATGGTGAGCAGGTGCCGGATCGTGATCTGCTCCTGGGCGGGGGTCAGCGACGCCACCTCCGCCGGGATGAGCTCGCCGATCGGCTGGTCGAGGCTGCGGATCGCGCCGCGCTCGAGCGCCAGACCGGCGAGCGTCGCGACCACGCTCTTGGTGACCGAGCGCACGTCGGCGAGCGCGGCGGCCGTCTGTCCGTCGAAGTAGCGCTCGAGGAACAGTCGTCCGTCCTTGACCGCGAGAACCGAGCGGAGACGCGGGATCGCGTGCGCATCGGCGATCGCCGCGGCCACGAGGTCCGGGTCGACGTCGACCGCCTCGGGCGTCACGACGGTCCATGGCGAGGCGAGATCGATCGGGCCGGCGGCGGGAGGCGGGCCGAGGCCCGTGTCGCCGCACGCCGCGAGCGTGACGCCGATGGCGAGGATCCAGATGGGCCGCGGCGGTCCGGTGGGTGGGTCGGGTCGCGCGCGCGCCCGGCCCGCGCGCGACGGGGTGCGTGGCGGCCGCGAGGCTCGCGGGCAGGCGCGGCGGATGCGACGCATTCCATCCCCTCTGGAGAGAGCTGGTGTCACCCGTGGCCCGGCGTGGCACCGCCCCGGCGAGCCGTCTGCCCCCGATCCCCGACTCACCAAGCGACGACTCGACCGCCTCCTCCGCCACCCCGCGCCCAGTTCGCGCGGGTCTTCACGTACGCTTCGGCCGCGGGCGCTTCGCACCACCCCTCGCGCCGGCACGCTCCCGCGCGTGCATCGCGCCCCGGGCTTCCCCATCTTTGTCGGCGCGGGCGGTGTGATGCTCGCGATACACAGAACCGGGAGGTCGGACATGGGTGGGCAACGGGCCCTCGACTTCACGATCACGCTCGACGGCGAGGAGGTCCCCGCCGGCCGGGGCGAGAACCTGTTCGAGATCGCCGAGCGCCACCGGAGGGAGATCCCCAGCCT
>Ga0315553_10001274_pt1 | contig 21145 bp, 19 predicted proteins | sample SalMarSW160140MG_FD_203099 | JGI IMG/M metagenome (GOLD analysis project Ga0315553, IMG submission 203099) | Salt marsh sediment microbial communities from the Plum Island Ecosystem LTER, Massachusetts, United States - Salt Marsh Sediment SW1601-40 ... | reverse complement strand
CCATGATCTATCTGATGTATATCTTTCATTGATGAAAAAACAGCAGCGTGCAATAGACAATCCTGATATCATTTATAGTGATATTCTTGGTAAGAACTTCTCTGGCAAAGTTCTAGGCATCCCAATCCATCTACCCGCGAATGCAGTTGTTGCTATTCAAAAATTAGGTTACACAATCAAGGTTGTAACCCATCTTCTCAAGAACGCTCGTGCGACAAAATCTACAAGAGAGGTGAAGTTGATTAAGAGCGCTGGAAATGCTACAATCAGTGCCATCAGTGAAGTGGCAGACATCGTAAAGGATGCAGATGTTGGGGCAAACAAAGTTTTGATGCATAAGAAGAAGCCTTTGACTGTTGCAGATGTCAAAACGAAGTTAGATAACACATTGCTGGATTATCGTGCTGAATCAGCAGAGGATGCAATTGTAGCTGTTGGAAAGAAAGGATTCGATTGGCATTATTTGGGACACCCACGTGATAAATTAAAAGCTGAAGTTCCCATTATTATAGACGTTTTTCCGCGTCTGAAATCCGAAAGATATATCGCTGATGTAACTCGTACATTTATCAAGGGCACTCCAAGTAAAAAGGTCTCAAAAATGTATGAGGCTGTGCAAGGCGCAGCAGACGCCTCAGCTGATGCATTAACTTCTGGGGCTAAGATTGATGATGTAAATCTGGCTTGTTTCAAAACTCTTGAACGATATGGATATGACTCTCGAAGATTAAATCCGGATGCAGTTGATGGAATGACTCATGGTCTGGGTCATGGGATTGGATTAGATGTACATGAGAACCCAAGTATGTATCGTTATGACGCCACCTTCTTGGAAGGTCACGTAATGGCTATAGAGCCAGGAGTTTATTTTAAATCGATTGGTGGTGTTCGAATTGAGAACGACTACCTAGTTACGAAGAAAAAGGCAAAACGACTCACACCAGGATTAGATGAATATTTCCTTTAGTTGTCACTTAGCCTTCCGCCTTTTGCAATCATTACAAGTGTCTTTGGTGCAACTGCAATACTGATTTCTGCTATTGTTTTGAACCGCAAATCAGGAGATGGATAATGCAACATAGGGACAAACAGAAATACACATTCCACATCCCTCACATTTCTGTTCGTCTATTGTCAATATTCCTGCTTTTTTATCAAGTGTGATTGCATCATAGACACATGATTTTACACAGAGTCCACATTTAGTGCACTTTTCGTCGTCTAATTTAGGTGGTGGGGATAATTGGACCCCTTTGGGAATGTGCTTCAGAGCGATACCACGTATATCTTCAATTGAGTCATGACCATGTTGATCTAACCATTCTTCAATCTCAGTAGCAATTTTTCCATAGACTGAGGGTCCATCTAGAATTGCAGCAGTGCAGACTTCCACTGCCCACGCACCTGCCATAAAGAACTCAATTGCATCAGCACCACTTGTGACGCCGCCTACTCCAATCACTGGAAGTTTGACTTCTTTGGCTATGTCTGCGATGCATCGTATAGCAATTGGTTTGATAGATGCTCCACTTAACCAACCTTCACCACCCTTACTTCCAAGCATGGGTTTTCCAGTTTCAATGTCTATTCTCAAACATGGTCCGTAAGTATTGATTCCTACAATACCATCGACATGAGCTTCTAATGATTTAGCTACATTCGCGACATCCACTTTGGGGCTCAATTTTGCAAAGATAGGAATGTCTACAGACTCTCTCAATGCCTTAGCTATCTCAACATGGCCACCAACATAGTGTGTGCTATATTCAAGTGCGTTGACACCTACTTTCTGTAATTTGGGTGCGATTTCACTGACATCCCCTGGTGTATATCCAAGACTTGCAATCAATGGTAATCCTGCGCTAAGAGCGATTGGATACTCTTTCTCTAGCCATCTTTCAAGAGGCAGTTCGCTCCAGAGCTCTGCATTGAGAATTCCTCTCCTTGATTCAACCCGCCCCCTCTGAACAGCTGCCATATTTGGTTTAGGTACCTCAGCAGGTTTCACACTCACTGTTTTTGCTACTAAGCCCCCTGCACCACCAGCTGCTGCATTTAATAGCATCATGCCATCTTTGGAAGTGGGTCCTGCAGCAGTGAAGACAGGATTTCTGAATCTCATCCCGTGCATCTCAAATGAGACGTTTACCATGTATTTTCCTCCTAAGCAATATTTTCACATATTGTATCTACGACTTTAGAATTTTCCCGATGTCAGATTATTTAGAGTGGGTTTCCTAGCGCTTGAATTATGCAAGCATATTGCGTTTCCCTAAATCATCAACGACATAATCAAGTTCGAGTTCTTGAAGCTTTGCTCTAAATGGATAGCCTGTCTCTTTATCACAGCCTCTGAACTCATAATACTCATCAAGCATCTCATCTAAATCTGGAAGTCCTCCTTTTGAAGGTCCGGTTGGCATTGGGTCTTTGAGGAGTCTCTTTGGTAATGTTTCATCTTTCCGGGTTATTCCAAGTCTATGGTTATACGCGCGTCGTAGATGGTTGATTCGCTCAGCTGCTCGCCGGACGAATTTCATGTCACTCCACTCACTCATTCCTGTGAGGGGGGCGATGACATTGGTGAAAGTTTCGAAGTAATAAACTGGTGGCCACATAGTACCATATTTACAGATGATAGCGGAATCTGTGATTGCATAAAGGTCCTCGACATCCTTCACAAGTTCACCCTTATATTTTGGCGACATAATCTCAAGAATATCACCCGCCTTTTCCTCACCAAATCTTGCAGCTGCGATTTCTGGATATCCCAGCTCTTCAAGGCTAGAGAGGCTTCTGAGATGGTCAGCTCCACGAACATTCGTAGCATACGTTAATCCAATTGATTGATGCGCACGTGGATCTTGACCGGAGGCTTCCAATCCCTTTACATGGATTGCATATTTCCATGCGTCCCCTCCAACAATCTCCGCAGCCTTTCTTACACCTTGAGCTAGTATCTTACCAACTCCTTCTTTCCTGGCAATCTTCTCAACCAGCTCCGTCATTGCTTCATAGTTGCCCCAGGATAGGTCTAAACCATCCGTATCTTTTGCGGTCCAAATACCCTGCTCCCAGAGGTCCATAGCAAAACTAATCGATTTTCCGCAACTAATGGTGTCCAATCCGAGTAAGTCGCATCGTTTTCCTAAATAGAAAATAGATTCTACATTCTTATTCATACAATTGGATCCGAATGCCATAATTGTTTCATATTCAGGTCCCCCAATCGGTCCAGTCTGATAGGGCCCATCCTTTACTCTAATGACATATTTACAGCCTAGCTCACAACCGAAGCAAGCTTCTTGTCCAAGACGGTACCTCTCTGCAATAACCTCTGGTCCTATGTCTTCAGCATCCTCAAAGAATCCCGTCCAATGATTCTTTGTAGGTAGTCGTCCGATTTCATTAATTACAGCTACTAGGTCTGTCGTACCATATTTTCTCAGAGATGCTAGCGAATCAGTCCATATCGGGTCTCTAAGTCTTTCCATCTCGATTTCATTAGCTTCTAGATACTTGTCCATGTCATGAGCTTCAAGAGCTAAGGATCCTGACGCAGCAATCCCTTTGACATTCTTGGAACCCAAGACAGTACCCATTCCCGTACGACCTGCAGCTCTGTAGTAATCAAGAATGATGCATCCATAAGGGACACCATTCTCTCCTGCTGGCCCAATGACTGCAGTCTTAAGTTCTGGGTTTTTGTGTTCCTCACGGAGAATATTTGTGGCCACATCAGTTTCCCGTCCCCAGATCTTTGATGCATCACGTAGTTCAGCCTCTCCATCACTCAGGTAGAGATAAACTGGTTTCTGTGAACGCCCGTTAAATATTACAAAATCAAATCCTGCAAATTTCATCTCCGGACCAAAAAAGCCGCCCACATGCGATTCACCCCAGACTCCAGTAAGAGGGCTCTTAGCAGCAAACATCATCCTAGCAGAAGGTGAGAACATAACACCTGTAAGTGGTCCTGTACCTGCAATCAGTATATTATCTGGTGACATTGGATCTGTTTCTGGTCCTGTACGATCCCAGAGTATTTTTGCTGCGACTCCTGTTCCACCCAAGTAGAGACGCGCCCACTCCTTCTCCATTTCTCGTTTGTGAATCTTTCCTTTATCTAAGTCTATATCCAGATAGTATCCTGCGTATCCTTTGTATGGAAATGTCATTCTCATTAACCCTCCTGTTCAAGGCTGTAAAGATTCGAAACTGGCTTGAATCCAGAGTATCTCTCAGTAGCTCCTTCATACGTAGCAGGTCTAATGCTTATTGCATGATACTCGCATGCTTTTGCACAAGCCGGGTCTCCATTACACATATCGCATTTTACTACCTTCCGTGTAACTGGGTCTACAGCAATTCCCCCAAAAACACAGGCAGTGACACAATTGTAACATCCAATGCAAATATCTTTGTTCACTGTTAGATTTCCTACATCATTCTCCATTATTGCACCGGTAGGACATGCATCTTTGCATAGTGGAACCTCACATTGTAAACACACCACTGGAAGGACAATATTACTCGGCTCCTCTTTGATAATCTGAATTCTTGCTCTTGCTGGATTGAAAGAATGTGTATGTTTCACAGAACAAGCAAGTTCACAATTTCGACAACCAGTGCAAAGGTTCATGTCAACTGCTAGGATATTCTTCAAGGTTACCAGACTCTCTTGTTATTTGCCAGTCAGGTTCAATGACTCTCTTCCACTTTAAGTTGTTGGAATCCGTGTGGTATCATATACAATCAAACGTTATTAGTGACCCTTATATCACGATAAAGTCAGATTTTATATGAGTCACGGCTTCTTGGAATTATCAAATGAGAATTGACTAAGATGAACTTAGAGCAGGACCACCTAAGAAAATTGTTAAACAATTTACATATTCCAGTGCTCGAGTTTGACTTAGATTTCAGGCTTGTATATTTCAATAATGCCGCACTCAAATTCCTCAAGTATGATATATCCATACTCGATTCACATTTGCATGTTGATGATTTAGTTGCCAGTGAGTTCACGAATCTTGTACATACTGGTCTTAATTCCCTTCTTGAAGGTGCTGAGCCATCATCAATTTCAATTCGCGCAGTACGCTCAGATGGAGTTGAAGTCCCAATAGAGGTATTCTGCAACGTAATCAGTGTTGATAGTTCAAAATGCGGTTTCATTGCATATATACTAGACATGACACGACGGGTACGTATTGAGGAGAAACTAGAAGATACGAGGGAATTTCTAGATCTTGTTATCGAACACGCGTATGCTGGGATTTTTCTTGTGAATGATAAATACAGTTTCGATTACGTAAATGATCGGTTTTGTGAGATTCTTAATAGAACACGAAGTGAGATTCTTGGACATGATTTTCGAGAATTTTTACACCCTGATAGTGTACAATTAGTTGGAGAGCGATACATAAGGCGTCAAAGAGGAGAAGATGTTCCGAAAACCTATTCATTTAAGATTTTGCAAAAAGATGGTACTGAGAGGGACGTCCAGATAACATCTGTAACCATGCAGTCACGTGATAGGTCGATTAAGACAGTAGCTCAATTAATTGATATCACCGAGGAAACGGAAGGGAGAGAGCTTCTGAAACAAAGCGAACACAAATATCGGTCGCTTGTTGAAACTATGGCTGACGGATTAGCAGTAGACGATGAAAATGGTCAGATTATCTATGCGAATGATGCTCTAGCAAAAATGATGGGACTTGAAAAGGGTGAACAAATAGTAGGTTTCCGTGACGGTGATGTACTTAATGGATATTCTAATGATGTTCTCGAAAAACGATATACTGATCGCCGAATGGGTACAACTGAGAGATATGACACCTATTTGAAACATCGGTCTGGACGGTTAGTTCCAGTCATTGTTAGTGCATCTCCCTATTTTGATATCAATGGTGAATTTGTAGGTACATTTGCCATTTTCTCTGACATTTCAGAGTTGAGGGATGCTGAAGCTGAAGCTCGTTTCCTACTTGATTTGCTTATGCATGATATAGGAAATCAACTACAGTTAATACTTGCAGGATCTGATCTTTGCAATAAAGAATCGTCACTAGAAGTGGTTGAAGGTGCACAACAATACGTTCGTGACGGCGCACAAAGATGTCTTGACTTGATTACTAAGATACGAAGATCTGAGGAAGCAAAGGACCAACCTTTGTTTCTCACTGATCTGATTCCTGTTTTGAAGGGTGAGATTAATCTATTGAAACGGCTTTATGACATTGAAGTTGAAACATTAAATCTACCTGAATCTGTAATGATTTTCGCAGATGGTGCATTAAGCCAGTTGATTTGGAACCTGATGGAGAATGCAGTCAAACATAATCCCAAAGAGGAAAAGAGAATTTGGATTGAAGGTACAACCACCGATGATACATTCAAGTTAAGCATAGCAGATAATGGGAAAGGTTTGGGTCCTGCAGAGCGTACTCAGATATTTGATGAGGTACGGCGTTTTGGTGGTGTTGGACTACATATTGTACGCCAACTTGTATTGAAATATGGTGCCAAGTTAAGAGCTGAAGACAGAGTAAATGGATACACCAACGAAGGTCTGAAGATAATAATCACCTTTTGTATCGTGCATGAACCATCAGAATAGACCATAACTATTATCACGATTTTGTACCCACTATTAAGACGTGGAGGATTCTTCATGAGCTCAGCAGAATCTATTCTTATCAAAAATGGTTATGTAATAACAATGGACCCCAAACGGCGTATCATCAAAGACGGGGCTGTATTTATCGAGGGTACTAAAATAGCTGAGGTCAATAAAACAGAGCAGATGTCATACAAGACCGCTGATATAGTTCTTGATGCGAAAAACATGGTAGTCATGCCTGGTCTAATAAATACTCACGTGCATCTCGCTCAGGCATTGATAAGGGGTGGCGCAGATGATGTCTCTCTGGTTGATTGGTTGAAGAATTATGTTTGGGTCTTACAAGGCAATTTTGAGGGCACTGATGGTAAAGTGTCTGCTGAGCTATGCATGGCTGAGATGATCCGTACTGGAACAACATCTTTTGTAGAGTGTATGATTCATACTCGTTATGGGTTCAACCAGATTGCTGAGTCTGTCAAGACTGTTGGTATGAGAGCAGCACTCTCTAAGATTATTATGGACTCTACAGGCTATGCTGATAATGATGACATCATGTATCATGGAATGGTTGAAGATGCTGATACCTGTCTGAAAGAAACGGATGAGATGTACAAGAAGTGGCATGGAGCCGGTGAAAACCGACTAGAGGTATGGTATGGTCTTAGGTCTCTTGGTGCTGTCACTCCTAATCTATTCAAAGAAGTTGCCCGATTGACCCGTGAAAAGAAGACTCACATGACAATGCATCTTGGAGAAGTGGTAGATGATGTACGCTATGTTAAAAATAACTACAATATGAAATTGACTGAGTTCGCGCAAGAGAATAATCTTCTAGGTCCTGAAATGATATTTGCTCATGGGATTCATTTTGAAGATGACGCACTTGATATTCTTGCTAAAACGAAGTCTAATATCGCACACTGTCCAGCGAGCAATATGAAGCTCGCCTCTGGATTCGCGAAAGTTCCACAGATGCTGCAGAAAGGGGTTCCTGTATCAATTGCAACCGATGGCGGACCGAGCAATAATACCTATGACATGATAAGAGAAATGCGCTTAGCTGCATTAATTCACAAAGCATTTGTCAAAAACCCATTAGTTGTGACAGCGGAACAAGCCCTAGAGATGGCTACATTAGGAGGAGCTATAGCAATGGGAATTCAGGACAAAGTGGGTTCATTGGAGGTTGGAAAACTCGCTGATTTGATACTTATAGATCTGACTAGTCTAGGTCTCACACCTCCTGAGAATCCGGTTTCCAATATTATATACTCTGGATCAGGTCAATATGTTGATACTACCATAGTAAATGGTCATGTCCTGATGCAAGGTAAGAAACTACTTACTCTTGATGAAAGTGATGTTAGAATGAAGGCGCTCAAGCATAGTGCAGAATTACTTGATCGAGCTGGATTGAGAATTGACCCTAAATGGCCTATTGAATGAACTATTCTTTTAATCCACGCCTTATCTGAATATAATTCCTCTATGGTATTGAACCCAACCAACTCTCGATTTCGTCATAAGATGCCTTCCATTGACAAGTATTGACATCCCATTGTGCATCCGGAAATCTCCAATATCCATAAAGTGATTGACCGAGAACACTGGTCTGGATTGGTGTTGCTAATAATTCCATTGCCCAAATCATTCCGTACGTGCCTCCTTGGGGAAGGGAACACATCAGGACCATTCGTCTTTCATCATCGAAGGAATGAATCGTCCTTGGTAATCTCTGTGACCAAGCGGCAATAGATGCTCCTATACTAGCATCTTCAGTATGTATCATAATGTTCTCAATTAGTCCAATGTTATGGATTTCCCATTTCATCGTTATAATGTCCTGATTTCTAAATTCCTTTAATTTCGCTGCAACTCTTTCTTGCCCTACTCTCAGCTCTTTTCGAATAGAATAAACCGATGTTGCTCCCCTCCAAACAGTACCTAGTATTCGCATATCGAGCATATCGAATTCAGAGTTGTCCATACATTTTTTCTCATCGATTTTGGGAAATATCGAAGCAAGATCATCCTGATGAATTTTAGATAATTGCACCCTCTCCAAATCCCAAGGTATTCTCCATATTCCGTCTTCTGAATCATAGTAATCAAAGCAATAATTTGCACTTGATGAAGTAACTTCGAATAATCTGTGTTCGATCATATCATCCTGCAATCCTTTTATGAATCTGTCAAGGGCTGCAATATTGATTGGATTATCCGGAACGGCTAGGATTGCCAGTGCTTGATTTGGTCCTGATAGAATACTACGTATTCCATATAGAAATGGGCATCCTGAGAGATACTGATTGAGTATCTCAGAGATACTAACATTTCCAATCTCAAGATGAAACATCCTAATTCCAATTTTAGAAAACCTAACAGTTTCGAATTTGCGAAGAATCATTTTTCTCTGAAGTTCAGTGATTTTTGTCGATATCCATTGAGGTGAGAGAGAGAGCTTTTTTGCTTGTGTCTTTGGTGTCGCATTGGGATCCTTAATTAATGAATCAATGATGTGAAGTTCTGTCGTATCTAGAGGAACCGTGAACCGGCTCGTTACCGTGTAAAAGTACTGAAGATAGTCTTCCAAACTCATTTCAGTTCCATATTTTGATGCGTTTATAAAATCCGATACGATATTTTGCAGAGCTCTTTCACCCATTGCTTCGTAGAGCAATGCGTAAGCTCTTTGGGGTGAGTGAGACAATGCATCATTCACTTTTGTTTCTTGAGTTGATTCTATCCATGTTCTGTACCAATCTTCCCTGTTCTTGCCTGTTAGATACTGTCGCGCGAACTCATTAGCAAGATCTTCCGCCCATTTAATGCATATACCCTTCTTTGGGAGTGCAGATTTCAAACATTCTCTTGCCACTACTGCTTGAAGTGGTATATCCCCCAAAGCGACCTTTTCGGAAATCAAGAGTTTCCCATTTTGGATTTGACTAATGCCATCAAGTAGTTCAGTCGAACTTACTGATTCAATCTCTCTCGGAATTTGTGCTGCGTCAAGACCAAATAAGGTATGGATAATTTCAGATACTTCCAGCCAACATCTACTGATTTCTTCTTCGTAATCACACTCTCGCTCCGTGTTCAATCTGACCTCTTTCCGTATATCATATACGTGCTGCAGATTGACTTGTGTTCTTTCAGGTAGTAATAAGCAGAATAATCACCATTATATGTCTTAGTAATTGATAGAAAGTGATACACTTTGGTCCCCTCCACCCACATATGGGAACAGTGCGGGCTTGTGAGCCCACACTGTTGGACTCTGTGAGTCCATTTTTTCGTTCCATTCCACTCGATGTATATACTACGGTAGTGGTCATAATATAAAGAACAGGTGTTGCTCAAATAGCCCAAATCCTCATCTTTAGGCACTTTGAATAGGTGATTTCAAACAACTAAAATTTTACAGTATTGATATTCAATTCAACTTTAATTTTGACCATTTTTCCATACTCATTTTTAGGCTCTGTTTCATTTTACAATAGTTTGCCGTACAAACTAGGTTGTGCTTCACGCATTGTTCACCCCTTATATTCCCTTTATACATCTACATACATGTGATTAACAATGTCTGAATCTGCGATAGTTATTGAAAATGTAACCAAACGATTTGGTTCTGTTACTGCTGTTGATGGTGTGAGTCTTGAAATCAAATGGGGTGAGATCTTTGGTCTTCTTGGTCCTAATGGGGCTGGCAAGACCACGCTTATCAATATTCTAGCAACGCTCCTAACTCCAACTAATGGTGGCGCACAGGTCGGAGGTTACGATGTGGAATATGATGGAAAAAACGTTCGTGAGATAATTGGCGTTTGTCCCCAAGAACCTGCTTTCTATGGTCATCTCACTGGTCGTGAAAATATCGAGATATATGGTACATTCCATGATGTGCCAAAGACAGAGCTCAAGGAAAGAACTGCAGATCTTCTCCGGAAGATTGGAATGGATGACCATGCAGACAGGAAATCCAAGGAATACAGCGGCGGAATGATTCGTCGAATCAGCACATTGATGGCTCTCATTCATAATCCAAAAGTTGCCCTCCTTGACGAACCTACTGTAGCCATGGATCCAGTTTCTCGACGAGCAGTTTGGGATTTCATATTAGAACTGAAGAAGAATGGGATTGCGATTGTCTTGACTACACATTACATGGAAGAAGCCAAATTTCTCTGCGACCGAGTTGGTATAATCGATGAGGGGCGTCTGATTGCTTTAGGAACTCCACAGGAACTCATGGACGAAAATAATGCGGAGAACCTCGAAGAGGTCTTCATAAAACTAACTGGAAAGAAACTCAGGGAGGTCGTCTAAAAATGAAAAGCAGAAGAATTGCGGCTCTTGTTAAGAAAGACTTGAAATTATTCTATCGTGAACCTGCAGCGCTGTTCTTGTTGATACTCTTTCCCTTAGTAATCAGTCTGATATTTGGTATTGCATTCGGTGGGATAAATACTGGGGGAGAAACTGAATTCAGGATTGGTATCGTTAATATGGACGCAAATTCAAATAATGCAGGATGGTCTGAGTCCTTTATTGGTAATCTCACAGAACTCAATGGTACTCTTATCAACCATTATGATTCTAACACAACCGGACAGGATGATCTCTTGAATGGCGGTCTACATGCTCTTGTTATTATACCTGAGGGATTTGGGGATAGTATTGAGTCATACTGGGTTTCTCCACTTGATGGCAGTACTTGGGATAATACGACCGTTGAACTATACCTTGATAGTGGATCAATGATTGCAAGTAGCGCAGTACCCCCAATGGTACAACAAGTGCTCTTCACAACAATATACGGTGCGCAAGCGGGTTCGATGGAGCTCCCAATCGAAATTGGTAGTCCATCGCTCATCTATGTGAGTGATTTAACTCAATGGGATTTCATGGCACCCGGAATCTTCGCTTTTGCTGCCATCTTCATGATTATGACCGTTTCACAATCACTCACAGTAGAACGTGAAAATGGTCTTCTGAATAGGATGGGGACCACACCAGTTACATCCTCTGAGTTCATAGCTGCGAAAACGCTTGCATACATGATTGTGGGAGTGTTGCAGGTTTCCTTGGTCTTTGCAGGGTCCTTTGCTATTGGTTATCAACCCAATACGACTGCTTCTGGACTATTATTCGCATTTCTGATAGTGGTAGTATTCACTCTTACCTGCGTCGGCATGGGTCTAATCACAGCAGTAATATCAAAGACCGCAGATATAGCAACCGGAGTTGGTTTCATCTTCATTATGCCACAGATGTTCTTTGGCACATTCATGCCCTTAGGAGGACTCAGTGAGGTACTTGGCACATTCATGCCTAGCAACTATGTCACTCATGCACTCACGACACTTTTCCTTAGGGGGGCTCCTGTAGGCACGATGTCGGTGTGGATAGACCTTGTTGTAGTGGCAGTTATAGGGATTGCAATGCTAGCCATTGGAGCATTGCTCTTTGGGAGACAATCTGCAAAGAAATGACTCATTCTGGACTTGCTTGATTCTCTCCGAACGCGCGGGTCTCTCCCCCCGCGTAATTTATTACTCTGAAACATAATATTCAAGAACCAAGCAGTCTAGGTCACAAAAGTAGGTGTTAATATGAATGACGAATCGAAATCCGAAAACCAAAACGACCTAAGTCAGGAGGAAATGCGAGAATCGGCAATGAAATTACTCAAACTAACCGATCTTGTTGATAGATACCCCGCTGTTGTTGAACGTAGAGTGACTGGTTTGATTTTCGTTTTAATAGGCGGAGGGGTTTCTATTATCACTCTGGTTTATACAACACTTTTTGGTTTCTTTCAAGCATTGGGTCTTGAATTAATTAGCGTCGTTTTCTTCGTGGTTATCAGTTTATTAGTATCGTTCATCATCGCCTTCAGATTAATAGTTCCATTAACCAAATCTTACACAAGTATTGAACAAGAAGAAGACCAGTCAAGTTGGCTAGTGAATGTGATATGGGGCGCATTTGCAATAATAATGGTGATAAGTTCCATTTACTCCTTCGGAACTGGACAACCGCTTCTCTTCCTCATTGTTGTGCAGATTATCTTGGCTATTGGTAACCTCGCTATCTATCTTGACATGAGAAAAAATCCAAAATCCGTGGATTACTCACTTTCACATCTCGTTTTTGTGCTGTTGGTAAGTCTAAGTCTGATTCCAATCCTTGCTCTACCCGAACTTGCTTTTTCAGTAATGATTCTTGTCGATATTGGAGGGCTCTATGCTCAGGGAATCTATATTCTAATGACTGCAGAACGCATCCTGGTTCAGACAATGGGACGTGAATGAGCTTGTCACTTGATGGGGATGTGCTTAATGCACTTGTAGGTTTCATGGAAGAAGACCGTGAAACCTTCGTCCCGGCGCGTCTGTCTATTTTAGTGTATCTCTATTTCACACAGAAAGCACAGTTCACCCATCTACAAAACAAATTGAATCTCACCTCCGGAAATCTTTCAAGCCATCTCAGAAAACTTCAGGATATGAAACTAGTCAAGATATCAAAGCACTTTGTTGAATTGAAACCAACGACAATTGTTACCATTACAAAAGAAGGGATTGAAAAAGTACAAAGTCAACTTGTAAGGATGCGGGAGCTTGTGTCTGCGGCGGTACTGAAAATTCCAAACGATGTATCCGAAACTCAACAAAATGGAGGTGTATGAGTCTAACGCATACACCCTCTGGCCAGATGATCAATGGGTTCTCTTTTCCCGACTTCACTAGTTGTCTTATGCGTAAACATCTTCTTAGTTTCAGTGATGTGGTCTGGACATCATTATGTTCTTCTAGGAAATTATTGCTTCTCGATCAAAGAGTTTTGCTCCAATGATGAGGAATACCAAAGTGAATCCAAGCAAATAGGATATATTTCCCAACAGACCAAGTAAGGTTCCTGATCCTGTCAAGATTCCCTCAAGGATTATGACTGCATGTGTGAATGGTATTGCCTGAACAAAGAATCCAAAGAGTTCTCCTTGGAATTGGTTAATGCTCCCTGTGAACCCGAGTATACCTATCACCATGGTTGGAACTAATAGAATGAGACTGTTGACCGACTCAGCAGTTGCTTGGTCTTTAGCAAGACATGAGATTACTACCCCAATTCCTATGGAGCATAATAACACTAGGAACTGACAAAGCATGAGAAGTGGAATTGTTGAAATATTGACAGTAAATATCGCTGCTTCAATTGGATTTGGAGCTCGCGCTAGTATTGACCAGTTATAAACCAAAACCCCAACTACAGTGAAGAACATGTAGATTGTAGTAAGCGATAATCCTGAAATCAATTTAGCACCTAATATTCTGATTCTACTCATAGGGACTACAAGCAATGCTTCAAGGGTGTGTTTTTCACGCTCCCCCGCAAAAGATTGGCTGACATACGGGGCTGGAGCAAGAACAGATGTGATCATGATAAGGAAGATTGCCAATTGGTGTCCATAGGTTGCTTCAGGAGAGATGCTGTACTCTTGAATGCGTACTTCCTTTACCCAAGGTCTATAATCAATTAATGCGTTTATGTAATTCTTAATCTTAAGTGCTACTGCCCTAGCTCTTAACACTCCTGTGTTAGTATACATCTGAACCGTTCCTATTGGGTGGTCCCCTGTATAGTTCGTATACGCTTCTGTAAACCCGTCCGGAATTATCACCCACACAGTAAGAGACCTATTATCTATGAGTGCTTGACCCTCATCCCACGTAATATTGATCATTTGTGTGATGTTGAGATTGAATTGGTTTAACGAGATGTTTCTGTACAAAGATTCCCCTATTTCTCCCTTATCTTCAAGCGTGAAATATACCTTGGATCTTGCTCCAGAACCAGTTGATTGGTCATAAACAAATGAGATGAAGGCTCCTTGAAACAACCATGCAAACATTGGACTGATGATAAATCCTAAGATTAACCATCGAGACCGTAAGAGCGACTTAACTTCTTTTTTGATTAGCCACCTATCTTTCTTGAATCTGGACTCGCGTCGTTGCATCAATGATCAGCCCCCATAGACGCCCTCTCCGGTCACGAGTCCTACGAATATGTCTTCGAGGTTTGCACCCTTGTATTTTTCTTCAAGTTCGCTCGGTCTCCCAACGGCAATTAATTTTCCTTCATTGAGGATTCCAACCCTATCACATAATTCTGATACTTCGTTAAGATCATGAGTAGTTAGAATGATTGTCTGTCTTTTTTCTCCACTAAGTTTCTTGAGAAGGGTTCTGACAACTCTTGCTCCTATTGTATCAACACCAGTTGTGGGCTCATCCATGAAAATTATCTCGGGTTCGATAATGAGCGCTCTCGCAACAAGCACTTTTCTCTTCATTCCACCGCTAAATCCTTTGACCTGATAATTCTCCTTTTCCCTTAAATCAACAATGTCAAGTAATTTATCTGCACGTTCCTCAAGTATTTCCTCAGGGATTCCATATAGACCTCCATAAAAAATCAGGTTCTCTCGAGCAGTAAGCCTTTCATAGATGCCTGCCTCTTGAGGAAGTAAAGCTACCTGTTGTCTTATGTCATCAATATCAGTTACAACATCTTTGCCAAGAACCCAAGCTTTCCCTGATGTTGGAGTTAGGAGACCTACAAGTAAGCGTATCAACGTTGTCTTTCCAGCTCCGTTTGGACCAAGTAACCCAAACACCTCGCCACGGTCTATTTCAAGACTGACGTCGTTTAGAGCAATCACTTCTCTTTTCTTTCCCTTCTCGAATATCTTTGTGAGGTGCTCTGTTTGAATTACCGTATCGCTGACCATTAGAAGTTAATCCTCCCATTCTTTCACATGCTCTACGTTTGGAAATGGCGGCTCTCCTTTGAGCTCTTTGAGAAACTCGTATGCACTGTCAATATCACCATCCTCTCCCTCAAGGAAAAATGTGTAACTCCCCTCTGCACCATTCACACCTCCTGCGGCAATAGGTATCGCTTCAACATCGAAGAGAATTTCAAATGCGTCAACTTCTGTAAAGAGTACAGCTTCGGTGAGTGCTATCATGCCTGATGCCAATCCCATAGCATAGTCCCATTCTTGCATTCCAAAACTTCCAGCAAAGTCATCGTATAATGTTGGAATGCACTTTTCCAAACCACCTATTGCAACAATTGTCACATTCTTCGCAGCGGCAGCACCAATGAATGAGCCAACTGTTCCTCCTATTGGACTTGCGAGGAATACAAGGGGCGTCCCTACTGCATCTATTGCATTCACGCTCTTTACAATCACATCATTTGGTCCGAGTTCGTTTATGACGTCTTTGACCTTTTTTCCCTCAATATAATTTCCTTTATGAAAAATTGCATCGAAGTTTCTATATTCACCTTTTGTAATCCATATCCCCTTGGGTATTACAATACCTGCGATGTGGCGTGTCTTGTCATACTCGCCTAATATCTCCTCAACAAGATATGATGAAGTTGTTCCGAGGGTTATGCAGAGATACCCATTTTGAAGAACATCTTGGATTATCTCTGTAGCTAGCAGTCCTTTAGCAATCAAACGCTTGCCTTCCGCAACTGTGAGTGTGACTAGGAGTTTTTTCATTGTAAAACCTCTTAATTCTAGGCGTGCCTGAATCCATTTTACTCTGTCGAAGTTATGAATACATCTTCTCGTACTGCATCTGAAATAGAATCATCATATTGATATTGTTTCCTCTTTCTGTAACAACATTATGGTGTCAATGAATATTGAAGATGTCAATTCGGATACACTTGATAAAATACTTGCATTCGCAGATGACACATTTTCAATTAGATCTTCTATACGACCTCCTGAATTGCATGATACCAATCACATAGGTGGTCTCTTTTATGAATCTCCTTCACTTGAGATCGAGTCAATCCTGAATTCAGTAAACCGAATTGGGATTCCTCTGACTCCATTCTCTTGGAATCATGGAGCAGCTCTCTCTACTGATGAGCTCCTGATACGATTCAGAATGGTTTCCGAGGCTGTTGATTTTCTCTTGACCTCCTTTATAGATCTCATATCCTTCTCGGAAGGTAGGTTGTTTACTGAAAAACTTGCTAAGAATTCAATAATCCCGTCATTTTCAATACGTGATGATGTCTATGCAAATCTGTCTGGTCTTGCTATACTCCTGGGAATACGTCAAGCGTTGGGTTCTCTTGCGGGGAAAAGAATTAGTGTAATGTGGGTATACGGATCCAATTTTGTTCTTCCGAGTGTCGCCCATTTTGTAATTCTTCAAGGAGCTAAACTAGGTGCGAACATGAGTCTAGTCACCCCAGACAAATTTCCCGTTCTCAACCGTGTGATTCGGAAGAGTGAATCTTATGGTGGAATTGAGGTTATTGAACACACTGATACATTTCCCATAAAAGCTGATGTTGTGATACCAATCAATTGGTGTCGCATTGAGGATTTCTCTCATCCTGAACGATATTCTGATGTTGCTTCCGAATTCAGAGATTGGTACCTTGACGATCATAAGATAGCAGAAGACTGTCTATTAATTTCTGAACCTCCATTGCAAATGGATGTATCTGTAAGTAAGAGATTGATTCAGGGTAAATCAAACTTGATTTCAGGTTGGTATAATCTTGTAGCATCCTCTTTGGTATCTACGATGAGATTTGTAAAGACTGAATCCAATAAGCTAGCGGAGCCTATCTTTCTTTACTAAATGTCTGTCACCATGATTTTTATCCAACTTGTGTAAAGGAAACGTGATTTTATGTGGCGTTATCTTCGACCTGATGTAGCACGTGTCTGGAAAGATCCAGAAACTCTGAAGCGATTACGTCGATACAGAAACATAATCGATGATAAGAATTGGGCAAAATACATACTTGCTAAGGATATATCCTGTGAAGTTATGCTTGATGATGAACCTGATGCTCTGTGGGCAGAAAACACACGACTCTCAGGTATTCTACAGGAATACATCACTAGCGTAGATGATGGAAAACCAAGGATTTCTGGGGATTCTGTTGAGAGAAGTTTTCTAGACCTCAAGATTAGGATTGCACATGGAATATTACAGAATTGTCATTTCTGTGAGCGCAGATGCGGTGTTGATAGAACTCGAGATAAAAATGGGTGGTGTAAATTAGGTGCAGAATCAAGAGTTTCATCCGCGTTCCTTCATTCAGGGGAAGAGGCACCACTAGTTCCGAGCGGGACCATCTTTTTTGCATCATGCTGTTTTGGATGCGTTTTCTGTCAGAATCATGACATATCAACTAATCCAAATTCCGGGCAAATTGTAGACCCTGAGCATCTCGCTGCAATTGCTCAATCTCTCTTCCTCGATGGTGCACTGAATATCAACTATGTTGGTGGTGATCCCATACCAAACACGCACACAATAATGGCGTCTCTACAATATCAGGAGTCCAATGTTACTCAACTATGGAACTCTAATCTTTACTGCTCATTAGAGACCATGAATCTACTCCGTGATGTGTTTGATGTGTATCTACCTGATTTCAAATACGGGAACAATGAATGTGCTGAGCGTTTATCTGGAGTAAAGAACTACTTTGATGTTATATCCAGAAACCATCTGATTGCCTATGAATCAGGGGAGGTCATTATCCGTCATCTTGTGCTGCCGAATCACACTGAATGTTGTACAATCCCAATTCTGGAGTGGGTTGCAAAGAACATGCCCAATTGCATGGTGAACATCATGGCTCAATATCGTCCAGAACACCGAGTTCGTAAATATCCTGAGGAATTTTCTGACATCAATAGAAGGGTGTCAAATGACGAGATGCGTATTGCATTCGAGAAAGCGGATGAACTGGGCATTTGTTGGAGACCCGTTAGTTAATTTAAGGAGTGACTAGAGTTGTCTAGAGTGAGACCTCGTGTTATGGGAGCTGATGAAGCTAAGGCGTCAATTCAAGATTCAATTATGAGAATCCATATTTCTACTTCCAAGTTAATTGAATATATTGATCAGCTCTTAGACTTGGATGCGGCAAAAGAAGATAATGAAACTGGTAGAGGACTAATTGTAATTAAAGAACAGATCTCAGAGCTGGCTAAATACACCAATGATACATCCAGCTTTCCAATAGGAGAGCAACTTTATCAAAAAGCACAGTCCATTCTGAAGTCGTTCATGAATCTCAATGACAGTTTAAGGACTGTAGAAATCACATTGCGAGCTGAAACTGAAGCAGTAATGATTAATGCAGCAGCAAGAGAAATCATATCTACAGAACCTAAGACTGAAAGACCTGACGGCTTCAGACCTCGTTTCAAAGGCTGGACCGTAGATGGGATGCGGCAAGAATTAGCGTCTGAATTTCAATTACGTTATCCACGTTTTCTTGGACACCTCATCAGGACAAGTTTGGGTGGGAAGGATTTCTCCATTCGCCTCGAGCATGTGCCAGAATCTCCTTTTGAAATCCAATATATACTTGAGGTTCTCAAAGATGTAGCAGATCAGTTCTTGGAACGTGAACTACTGGATGCTCCGTTGACTTTCATGTATGATGTTACAGCATTTAAAACTGCAGGAATGGATAATCTACCAAGTATAAATTGCACAGTCGCTAGACCAGAGGACTCTCACTTTAGATGACCTAAGTTATTGAATGGTCATGTCAAAAGACTCTAATTCAAAACATCATAGGCTTTGTCATGTGTCTAGCAGTTCCCGGACTTGTAGAGAGTATCGATGGTGATTATGCAGAAGTAGAGTTTGGTGGGGTTCAAAAGAGGGTATGTGTCACACTTCTTCCCGATTTGAAAGTGGGAGAATATGTTATCGTACATACTGGATATGCCATTGAAAGACTAGACCAGGAAGAGGCGAAGAAGACTCTAGCACTTTTTGAAGAAATGGCAAACATGGCTTCAAAAATGGATGAATAACTTGCTAGTACTGCAAAACCCTTTTCAAATCAATATGCACTCAATGACTTGATAGAAATGGTTGATACATTGGAATCGATTCTTGAAGAACTAGGTCAGCGCGTTAACTCTCGGGACACAGGAACTAAGACGACTCGTGAAGAAATCGAAGACATCAAGTCCGAGATAATTGTCGTTATGCCTGCAGGTGGAAAGGGAACTAGAATCAGAGCTGAAACTCAAAGCGAGAATATCAATAAGGTCATGATTCCAATAAATAAAACTGAAAGTATGATTGAACGCACAATTCGCGTTTACCGAGAGAATGGTATTAAAAAATTCGTTATCTTGACCGGATTTCTTGCTGATGTTGTTGAAGATCATTTAGGTGACGGGTCACAATGGGGCGTATCAATAAAATATTCCGCGGACCCCGAAGGTCGAAAGGTTGGAAATGCCGGCGCTATTCGTCATGCAATTGATAATGGAACCATCGATGATTCTCTTGTTTCATTTATTCATAATCCAGATGATGTTATAGTAAATACGCAACGTCCCTTCCCTGAACTTCTCATAGAAGGTCATCTCCAAGCTCGAAAGGCGAGTTGCATTGCTTCTATGGTTGTTGTTCCTAGTACACCTTACCCTTATTCAGGAATGCTTGTACAAGGAAGCAAAATTCAAAGTATCAGAAAATATCCTTTAATCCCTCTTCCAACACATACTGGCCTTTCGACTTTCGATCCTGAAATATACGAATATTTTCGGCGAATGGTCGATTTGAGTGTAGAATCTTCGTTTGAAAATGTCATATGTCCTACGTTGGCACAAGAAGGAAAACTCTATTCAATTGAATTTCCATCAGATTGTTGGATTCCAGTCAATGACTTGAAAGGTCTAGAGTCCGCTCGAGCAGTTTTAAGTTCCAATTAAATTGTTATGAGCTCAGACCGATATAATACTCTACTTCGGATTTCAATCTCTTTAACTCATATCGAGGGTCGACAAGAATAATCTTTGATAAGTCCGCTCTCTGTAGTTCTTCGAGAATGATTTTATGGCCCACACACAGAACGATAATTTTGCATCCAGAAAGAATCTCATTCATAGAATTGAGTTTGGTTGAACCGAAATCATTCTCCACAAGAGGATCATATACCACATAGGAAATTTCTTCCTCTTTCAGGAACGACATTAGTTGCAGTGTTGGACTATTTCTAGTATCTGACACATTCGCTTTGAAGCTCAAACCAAGAAGACCTACTGTGGTTGATTCAAGATTACGATCTTTCATAGTTTTCTGGATTCTTCTCATAACATGTTCTGGCATACTGTCATTAACGGCTCTTGCTGCTGGTATCAATTTTGAATCAAACCCTTTCTCTCTTGCTGACTCTACAAGAATCCACCCGTCTTTTGGAAGGCAATACCCTCCTACTCCTAATCCCGGATTTAATATCTCAACTCTTGGATGTAGATTTGCAAAACGAATGACCTCGTTCACATCGACACCTAGTGCATCAGATATTCTAGCAAGTTCGTTTGCAAAAGCAATGTTTGTATCACGAAATGCATTTTCAGCTAGTTTCGCAGTTTCAGATATTCTTGCACTAGTTGGATGTATCAGATCAGGG
>Ga0315553_10001273_pt1 | contig 21146 bp, 17 predicted proteins | sample SalMarSW160140MG_FD_203099 | JGI IMG/M metagenome (GOLD analysis project Ga0315553, IMG submission 203099) | Salt marsh sediment microbial communities from the Plum Island Ecosystem LTER, Massachusetts, United States - Salt Marsh Sediment SW1601-40 ... | reverse complement strand
CGTCCGGGCCGGCGCGCGCTTGTAGAGATATTCCCCGGTCACCGTCTGCATTTCCGGCGCGGTGGCGGCGTAGACAATGGTATCGGCGCCTTGCCCCGGGGTGAGGAGCAACGGCCCCGCCAGCCAGACCACGACCTGGAACCAGTCCCGGTTGTTCTGCGCGAAGCCGGTCTGCACCGGGCCCGGATGCACGGCGTTCACCGCCACCTGCGCGTCCTTCAGGCGTCCCGCCAGCTCGCGCGTGAACAGAACGTTCGCAAGTTTGGACTGGGCGTAGGCGGTCCTGCCCGAATAACCTTTCTCGAGCCCCAGATCGTCGAATTCGATATGCCCGCTCAGATGCGCGCTGGAGGACACATTGATGATCCGCGACGGCGCCGCCTTGATGACGAGATCGACAAGCAGTCCGGTCAGAAGGAAATGCGCCAGATGATTGACCCCGAACGACAATTCGAATCCGTCGCGGGTCTCGAGGCGGCGCATGTTGATCGCCCCGGCATTGTTGATGAGCACGTCGATGCTCTCGTAGGCGTCGCGCAGCCTCTCGGCGAGGCGCCTCACCTGCGCCAGTTCGGCGAAATCGGCCGAAAAAAACCTCAGACGCTGCGGATACTTGGCCGTCGCCGCCAGCTCGTCGAGGGTCGGTTGGCCTTTTTCCGGATTGCGTCCGAGCACAGCGATGGTGCCGCCCGCCGCCGCCAGGGCCTGCGCCGCCGCCTTGCCGACCCCGGAGGTGGCGCCGGTGACCACGAAAACCTTGCCGTCGACCGCGGGCGCGTGGGGGGTCACGGCGACCTGCGGGAAGTCTTCGGCGCCATCGTCAGCTCCCCAGCGCCAGCCTGATCACGGCGCCGACCAGCACCACCACCGCCACGCCGGCGGCCCACAGGCCCACGAACCAGATCATCCGGTACGTCAGCCCGCGTTCGGCCATCACTGATAGCCCTCCTCGGGGTCGACCTTGCCGCGGAACACCCAGTAGGTGTAGCCGGTGTAGATGAGGATGATCGGCAGCAGCACCAGCCCTCCGATCAGCAGAAACAACAGGCTTTCGGGCGGCGCCGCCGCTTCGGCGATGGTCAGCGAGGGCGGCACGATGAACGGATAGAAGCTGATCCCGATGCCCGCGAAGCCGAGTACGAACAGCCCCAGCGCGGCGAGGAAGGGCTGCAGCACTCGTTCCTTGGTGAGCCCGCGCCACAACAGCCATCCGCAACCGGCGACCAGCAGCGGCACCACCACCGAAAACGCCGCCGTCGGCCACGAGAACCAGCGCGCCGCGTAGACCGGGTCGATCGACGGCGTCCAGGCGCTGAACACGCCCATCATTACCAGCGTGCCGATGCCCGCGTAGCGCGCCTGTTGCCGCGCCCGCGCCTCGATGGCGCCGCGTGTCTTGTAGACCAGCCAGGTCGATCCCAGAAGCGCGTAGCCGATGACCAGCGCGATGCCGGTCATGATGCTGAACGGGGTGAGCCAGTCGAACGGTCCGCCCGCATAGGCCCGGTCCGCGATCGCGATGCCGTTCACCAGCGCCCCCAGCGCCACCCCCTGGGAGAAGCCGGCGACCACCGAACCGATGCCGAAGCCCAGATCCCACAATCTGCGCCCCCGTTCCGTGCGCCAGCGGAATTCGAATGCCACGCCCCGGAAAATCAGCCCCAGCAGCATGGCGATCAGCGGGATATAGAGCGCCGGCAGCACCACCGAGTAGGCGAGGGGGAACACCGCCAGCAGGCCGCCGCCGCCCGCCACCAGCCAGGTCTCGTTGCCGTCCCACACCGGCGCCACCGCACTCATCATCACGCCGCGCTCGCGCTCGTCCCGCGCCCCCAGGCTGAGGATTCCGACGCCCAGGTCGAACCCGTCGAGCACCACATAGGCCAGCACTGCAAATGCGATGATCGCCGCCCAGATGAAACTCAGCTCAAGTCCGATCATGACGCGCTCCCTTCCCCGGGCGCCGGACGCGCGACGCGGACCGGCGCGTGGTCGGACAGCGGCTCCGCCGACGGCGGACGTCGCACCAACCGGAACAGATAGAACACGCCGGCCCCGAAGACGATGAAATAGACGATCACGAAGGCCGTCAGCGAGGTGGCGACGGCGCCGGCGACCACCGGCGAGGCGCTTTCACTGGTCCGCAACAGCCCGTAGACCGTCCACGGCTGGCGGCCGACCTCGGTGGTGATCCAGCCGGCCAGCACGGCGAGGAACCCCGACGGCCACATCCACACCGCGATGCGCATCAGCAGGCGGTCGTCGAACAGGCGCCCCCGGATGCGCTGCACTAGCGACCACAACCCGACGGCGATCATCAGGAGCCCCAGCCCGACCATGATCCGGAAGCTCCAGAAGATCAGCGTCGCGGGCGGCCGGTCTTCCGGCGCCCATTCCTTCAGGCCCCGGATCGTCGCGTTCGCGTCGTGGGCGAGGATCAGCGAGCCGAGCTTGGGAATGCCGATCGCGAAGCGCGTTTCCTCGGCGGCGTCGTCCGGCCAGCCGATCAGATACAGCGGCGCGCCCTGCTGCGTCTCGTAGTGGCCCTCCAGCGCCGCAACCTTGGCCGGCTGATTCTGGAAGGTGTTGAGCCCGTGCAGGTCACCGGCCACCAGTTGCAGCGGCGCCACAACCACCGCCATCCACATCGCCATCGAGAACATGATCCGCGCCGTGCGGTCCGTCGCGTCGCGCAACAGATGCAGGGCGCCGACCCCGCCGACCACGAAGGCGGTCGTCAGATACGCCGCCAGCACCATGTGCACGAGACGATACGGGAAGGACGGCGAGAAGATGATCGCCAGCCAGTTGGTGGGCACGAACTGCCCCACCTCGTTGGTCGCGTAGCCCGCCGGCGTCTGCATCCACGACATCACCGCCAGGATCCAGGTCGCCGAGATCAGCGTGCCCGCGGCCACCATCAGTGTGGACACGAAATGCAGTCCCGGCCCGACCCGCTTGAGCCCGAACAGCATCACCCCGAGGAACCCCGCCTCCAGGAAGAAGGCGGTCAGCACCTCGTACCCCAACAACGGACCGATGACCGGTCCCGCCTTGTCGGAGAACACCGCCCAGTTGGTGCCGAACTCGTAGCTCATCACCAGCCCCGATACGACGCCCATCCCGAAGACCACCGCGAACACGGTCTTCCAGTAGTCGAACAGCTTCAGATACGCCTCGTCCCGGCGGATCAGCCAGATCCCCTCCAGCACCGCCAGATAGCTCGCCAGCCCGATCGAGAAGGCCGGGAAGACGATGTGAAACGATACCGTGAACGCGAATTGCAGCCGTGCCAGCATCACGGCATCGAGGGCATCGAACATGCGCCGTCTCCCGACTCTCCGATTGTGGGTTATAGCGCAAGGCGGCGGCGCCGCCGAGACGGGCGTGCCGACCCCTGCAATATCTGTGGGAAGTTGGCTCCCCGGGCCGGACTCGAACCAGCGACCCAGCGGTTAACAGCCGCTTGCTCTACCAACTGAGCTACCGGGGATGACCGTTTTCCGCACCTCGCGGAACGGGTTGCGGTGTAGCTTTTTTGTTTTGTCTTGCCAAGGCCCCCAGGTGTCTTCCAGGCCGCGACAAACGCGCCGAATGGCCCTCGCCGGCATTTGGCGATTCCGCCGCCACGTTAAGCTTGGCTTTAGTCGCGGTTGCGAAGATGCGCCCGATTTTATCAGCGCGGCCGGGAAGATGTACGATCTTCTGGAAGGCCTGCTCGCGTCCAGTCCTGACCTCGTATTCGTCAAGGACGTCGAGGGGCGATTTCTTTTTGCCAATCTGCGCACCGTGCAGATGCTGGGATATGCGTCCTCGCGCGACGTCGTGGGCCAACGCGAATCCGAGCTCAAGCCGGGCGAGGAGGCCGAACGCGCCGAAAGCGAGGAAGCCGAACTGCTCGCCGACGGGGCCCCGGTAGCACGCGAGGCCTACCTGAGCTGCCGGGACGGCAACGCCTGCTGGTTCTCGCTCGTCAAGTCGGTGTTTCGCGACAGCGACGGCAAGGTCGCGGGCCTGATCGGCATCGGTCGCGATATCGGGGCACTGAAGAAGGCACTCGCGCTGGCCGAGGCCAGCCGCTACCAGAACGAAGTCTTCCGCCGCCTCATCAACGCGCTCCCCGACATCGTGTTCGCCAAGGACACGCAAGGCAAGTTCATCGTCGCCAACACCGCGACCGCCGAACTGATGAAGGCCGGGGACGCCAACGCCCTGATCGGCAACACCGATTTCGACTTCTACCCTCCCGATCTGGCGCAGCGCTATCGCACCGACGAAATCGAATTCATGAAGGACGCGCACTCGCAGATCATCGAGCAGCCGGTCTGGCGGCCCGACGGTTCCCGCGGCTATCTGTGTTCGCTCAAGGTGCCGATGCTGGACAAGGCCGGCAACGTCACCGGCTACATCGGGCACGGCCGCGACGTCACCGACACGCGGGTGGCCGAGCATGCCTTGCGCCAGCGCGAGGCCGAACTCGCCGAAGCGCAGCTGCTCGGCAACACCGGCAGTTGCGCCTGGCGCCAGGGGTCGTCCGACATCTCGTGCTCGGTCGGCATGGCGCCCCTGTTCGGTCTGCCCGCCGAGGCCGTCACCCGCCCGGCGCGGTTTCTGCTCCGGTTCATCGTACCCGGCGATCGCGCCAAGGTGCTCGAGGCGATCCGCGCGGCCGGCGACGACACGCGCACGCACTCCGTGCAATTCCGGGTCCGCAGCGACGATGGCCATCTCCGGGTGATCCAGGCGGCGGTCAGGATGGGCAACAGCTTCGAGGGCGAGCTGACCTATTTCGGCGTCTTGCACGACATCACGGACCGCAAGGCGGCCGAGGAAGCGCTGCACACGCTCGCCTACACCGACACGCTGACCGGACTGGCCAACCGCGCCGCCATCACTGAGCGTCTGGAAACCAAGCTGACGCACGCCGAACACCAGAGGCTGCACCTGTCGCTGTTGCTTGTCGATCTCGACGGGTTCAAGCGGGTCAACGACACGCGCGGCCACGCCGCCGGCGACAAGGTGCTGATCGAGGTGGCCAAACGCCTGCGCCGCTCGACCCGCGAGCACGAGATCATCGGCCGGCTCGGGGGCGACGAATTCGCGATCATCCTCGAGCACGAACCGGGTCCGGAAATCCCCGCCAAGGTCGCCCGCCGCTGCATCAACGCCATGCGCGAGCCCTTCGAGATCGAAGGCTCCACCGTCTCCATCAGCGCCAGCATCGGCATCGTCACCAGTATCGATCGCACCCAGAGCATTTCGCAGCTTCTGGTGTGCGCCGACCGGGCACTCTACCGGGCCAAGCAGGAAGGCCGGGACGGCTACCGGTTCTACGGCACCAGCGGCGAGGGCGAAGTGCCCGACGACGCTTCGGAGAGCCTGGCCACCGAACTTCGGCGCGCCCTGACAGACGGACAGATCTACCCCTTCTTCCAGGTTCAGATGCGCGCCGACGGCTCCGAGGTGGTGGGCGTCGAAGCGCTGGCGCGCTGGAATCATCCCGAACGCGGCTTCATTTCGCCCAGCGAGTTCATCGGGATCGCCGAGCGGTCCTCGATCATCGGCGACTTCGGCAAGCGCATTCTCGACCAGTCCTGCGCCCAGCTTCGGGCCTGGATCGACGCCGGCTGGAATCCGGGAATGGTCTCGGTCAACGTGTCGGTGGCCCAGATGTGGCACACGGACCTGGCGCGCGACATCACCATGACTCTCCTGCGCCACAAGCTGGTGCCCGGCCAGCTGGTCCTGGAATTCACCGAGTCGGTGTTCATCCAGGAGGATCACGTGCGCGTCCGCAACACGCTCGATGCCCTAGACGGGCTCGGGGTCGGACTTGCAATTGACGATTTCGGTGCCGGATTTTCGGGGCTCGGCTACCTCAATTTGCTGCCGTTCAGCCGCATGAAGATCGACAAATCCTACGTGACCGGCGCCCACGCCGACGACAAGCGCACCGCGCTTTTGCGCGGCATCGTGTCCATGGGGTCGGCGGTCGGCATGTCGGTCACCGCCGAGGGGGTGGAGACCGCCGAGGACGCCGCGCTCATCCGCGAACTCGGCTGCGAGTACGTGCAGGGCTACTACTACGGCCTGCCCCGGCCCGCCGAGGAGTTTCCGGCCGTCGAGGCGCCGGCGGCCCGCGCCTGATCCAGCATTGCGCTCAGTCGCACCAGATCGGTGGGGGTGTTGGCGTTGACGAAGGGATTGTCCCCGACCCATCGCGCATAGTCGGCGCGCCGCCACCGGAGGCGATCGAGCAGGGCAAACACGCTGCCCGGCGCCGCGTTCCGGTCGAGATCGGCCTTCAGGGCGAGCAGCGGCGCGATCCGCCACAGCGCGCAAACCGGGTAGGTTTCTTCGCCGAAGGCGCCCACCACCACGTCGACCTCGGGGTCGAGGAGCGCCACGGCGCGCCCGGTGAAATCCTCGGGAAACAGCGGCGTGTCGGCCGGTGCCGACAGCAGGGTCTCCATCGGCGACGCGAAACCTGCCGCCCACTGGCCTGCCGCCGCCAACCCGCCAATCGGCCCGACCGGCGGCGAAACGGCGTCCGGGATCGTCGTGACCGCATCCAGCCCCGCCATCCGCATCTGTCCCGACGTCGCGACCGCGATGTGCCTTGCCTGCCGCCGCACGCGCCCCAGGACCCACTCAATGAGCGTGCGCTCGCCCACCCGCAGGCGTGCCTTGTCGACGCCGCCGAGCCGGCTGCCCCGCCCGCCGGCCAGGACGACCGCGGCGCTCGACAGATTCTCGGTCATCGATGGAAAGCCCGGGAATTGGAGGCCACGCCCGGAATCGAACCGGGGTAAACGGATTTGCAGTCCGCTGCGTAACCACTCCGCCACGTGGCCAATCCGGCGCTGCTATACCAAACATCCCGGCATGGCAAGCAAACCGCCCGGACATCTGAAATGCTGGTGAACGCGCGCTGAGCGCGCCGCGAACGTCCCGCCTCAGTGCGATCCCGCGCCCCCGCGCCGCCGCCTCGCGCCAGCCCCTTGCAAGGCTCGCGGGCCGCCGCTATTGAGGCGTCAACCGGCCTCGACGCAGTTGGTGAGCGATGGAAGAGTATGCAAGGGCGCGCCGCGCCATGGTCGACAGCCAGCTGCGGCCCAACGCGGTCACCGACTACCGGGTGCTCGAGGTGATGGGCAACGTGCCGCGCGAGCGGTTCGTGCCCGAGGACCGCTGCGCGCTCGCCTATATCGACGAGGATCTGCCGCTGGGCCCGGGCGCCGGCGGCCGCTTCCTGATGGAGCCGATGACCTTCGCGCGGCTGGTCCAGCTCGCCGAAGTCGGCCCCGACGACATCGTTCTCGATATTGCCTGCGCCACCGGCTACTCCACCGCGGTGCTCGCCAACCTGGCGGGTTCGGTCGTCGCCATCGACGACGTCCCGGCACTGGTCGAGCGCGCAAACGAAAACCTCGCCGCCCTCGATATCGGCAACGCGGCCGCGGTGATCGGGGAATTGCCGGAAGGCAATCCCGGCGAGGCGCCCTTCGACTGCATCGTCATCGAGGGGGCGGTCGAAGATGTCCCCGACGCGCTGCTCGCCCAGCTCAAGCAGGGCGGAAGGCTGGTGACGGTGCTCAAGCGCGGGGCGGTCGCCTCGGCGACGATCTTCCTCAAGTCCGGCGGCGAAATCACCTCCCGGACGGGCTTCGATGCCGCCGTGCCGGCACTCGCCGCATTCGACCGCCAGCCCCAGTTCCACTTCTAGCCCATCGGGTCGCAACTGACCCGCGTCCCCACTATGTTGCCCTGTCACCACGCTTGCGGGGAAAAAGCGCCCCTGCGGCCTGCAAGTGGTGCCCGGTTCGGTTGTGCGCCCTATTCCCCGGGGATAGGGTGGCGGCAACAAACAGGGGGGAATGAGCGTGTTCGGAGTCCGTCATGCGTTGGCCGTCGGAATGGCGGCGACGACGATGTTCGGCGTGGCGCGGGCGGAAAGCCTGGTCGAGGCGCTGACCAGCGCCTACCTCAACAATCCGGCGATCGCCTCGGCCCTCTATGGCGTCAAGATCGCCGCCGAGAACATCGCGGGCCAGCGCGCCGGGCGGCGGCCCAACATTTCCGCCTCCGCGAGCGCGACGTTCTCGGACACGCTGGCGGGCGGCACCAGCACGACCACCGGCGGCGCATCGGCCGGCCTGTCCTTCAGCCAGAATCTGTTCAACAATCTGCGAACCTCGGCCGCCATCGACCAGGCGCGGGCGCTTGCCGACGCCGCCGCCGAGGGGCTGCGCAGCGCCGAACAGGGTGTGCTCTTGTCGGCGGCGACGGCCTATATCGACGTCGTCCGCGACACCGAGCTGGCGAGCCTGCGCTCGGAAAATGTTTCCTTCCTGAAGGCCCAGGTCGAATCCGCCCAGGACCGGTTGAGCATCGGGGAGGGCACCCGCATCGACGTCTCGCAGGCCGAGTCGCGTCTGGCGCAGGCGGTGGCCGCCTACCGAAGCGCCGTCAACTCCCTGCAGACCAGCCGCGCCAGCTACGCCCGCTGGATCGGCCATCCGCCGAACAGCCCCTCGGCTTCCTACGATTTCGACGGGATGCTGCCCGCTTCGCTCGACGAGGCGCTGGTCGCCGCCGACACGCGCCATCCGGCCAACCTGTCGGCAAGGGCCCAGGTCGAGGCGGCGAGATACGCCACCGACGCAGCCCTGAGGGCCTTTGGTCCGACCCTGGACCTCGTCGGCGGTATCACCTCGTCAGTGTCGACGACGGGAACGTCTCCGTCGACGACCGGGAGCATATCGCTGAAGCTGGCGATACCGATCTATTCCGGTGGGGCGCTGGGGTCGGGGGCGCGCGCCGCCAGCCTCCGCCAGACCCAGGCCGAGCTCGACGCTCAGGAGACCTACGATTCGGTACGGGAATCGGCCATCGCCGCGTGGTCCGGCATGCAGACCGCGATCGCCCAGATCGACTCCGCCAACAGCGCCGTTTCGGCCAGCCAGCTTGCGCTCGATGGCGTCATCGAAGAGCGCCGCGTCGGCCAGCGGACGACCCTCGACGTGCTCAACGCCCGCGCCGAGCTGATCGGCGCACGGGAGGCGCTGATCGGCGCCAAGTATGGCCGCTTCGTGTCGTATTTCTCGATGCTCGCGGCCGTCGGACGGCTCAACGCCGTCGATCTTGGGCTGCCGGTCTCGGTCCGCAACGCCGACGGCTATCGTGAAAGCGTCGAGGACATCTGGAAGGAACTGCGCGACGTCGATCGCGTCGAGGGCAACTAGCCGGCGCCGTTCAAGTCGATCTGCAGCTTCACATCCCCCGGACGGCCCTCGACGGCGCGGTCGAACGCCGCGACCGATTGCGCGAAATCGAAGGTCTCAGTGATCAGCGGCTTGAGGTCCACCTTGCCCGACGCGAACAGCGCGATCGCCCGATCGTAGACATGCGCGTACCGGAAGATCCCCTCGATCTTGAGCTCCCTGACCGAAACCGCCGCGACGTCCAGGCTGACCGGATCCACCGGCAGGCCGACCAGCACGATCTTGCCGGCCGGACGCGGCAGCTCGCAAAGGCTCTCATAGGCCCTGGCGCTGCCTGAGCACTCAAAAACGACGTCGGCGCCCCAGTCCCCGGTCATCTCGCTTATGACCTCGCCCAGGTCGCGCTCGCGCACGTTGACCGGCACGATGCCGGGATAGCGCCCCGCGATCTCGAGCTTCTCCGCGAACAGGTCGGAAATCACCACCTGCGCGCAACCCGCCGCCAGCGCCGCCAGCGCCGCCATGATCCCGATCGGCCCGGCCCCGATCACCACCCCGAGATCCCCCGGCCGGATGCCGGCCTTCATCGCCGCGTGCATCCCGACCGCGAACGGTTCGACCATCGCCCCTTCCGCGAAACTGACATTGTCCGGCAGCTTGAAGGTGAACTCGGCCGGATGCACCACATGCGGCGTCAGGCACCCATGCACCGGAGGCGTCGCCCAGAATTTCACCGCCGGGTCGATATTGTAGAGGCCCAGCCGGGCGGCACGCGAGCGCGGATCGGGGACCCCGGGCTCCATGCACACCCGGTCCCCCGGCTTGAGATCGCTCACCCCCTCGCCGACCTCGACCACGGTGCCCGCCGCCTCGTGTCCGAGCACCATCGGCGCCTCGACCACGAACGGGCCGATCCTGCCGTGGGTGTAGTAGTGCACGTCCGAGCCGCACACCCCGACGGTGTGGATGGCGATCTTGACCATCCCCGGCCCCGTTTCGAGGGGCAGGTCGATCTGCCGGAGCGCGAGCTCGCGCTTTCGCTCCAGAACCAGGGCCGGAACCAACGACATCGGGCACCGCTTGTCAGACTTGGGCTGGCGGAGGGCAGTCAAGCCGATCGTGAGCTCTTGCGCAATCGAAGAGCGGGGGACGATGACAACTCGCCGATGGACAATCCACCAGACCCGTCTTTACGCTTCGCGCCGCCTCGTGCGGCGCGCCGCGCTCGCAAAAAGGCCTTTCGATCCTGAGGGGGAATCGACAATGAAAAACATCGCTTTCTGGTTCATCGCGCTCGCCGCGCTGTTCGCGCTCGCAGGCATGGCCTTTGGCATCTGGATGTCGGCGACCGGCGACCATACGCTGGCGCCTGCGCACGCCCACAACAACCTCATCGGATGGGTGACCTTGGCCCTTTATGGGCTGTACTACCGGGCAGTTCCGGCCGCCGGGACCGGCAGGCTCGTGCTTGTGCACTTCTGGGTGGCGCTTGTCGGGGCGCTCACCATGGGGCCCGGTATCGCGATGGCGATCAGCCAGCAAGGCGAGTGGCTTGTTCAGATAGGCTCGATCCTGACGCTCGCGGGGATGGCGATCTTCGCCTGGATCGTGTTCGCCAACAAGGCCGGGCTCGCCTCGAACGAGACCTGACGGGACCTGATCGCAACTTGGGGGCCGGGCGCCGTCGCGGCCCGGCCCGAACCCGCCAACGAGCTTTTCGTGGATCATCGCCGCCGCACCTTCGACGCACTTTGGGGATTTGCGTAGCCGGGCTAGAGTTGCGCCGTGCGAATCAGGCGCCCGCAGCCGTTCGGCGGACGCCGCTCACGCGCACCTGATTGGGGAAAAGGCCGCCATGAACGAGCCCGCGCAGAAGGAGCCGTCGATGGACGAAATCCTGTCCTCGATCCGGCAGATCATTGCGGACGACGACGCGGCGAGTGAGACGGGGGGCAAGGGCGCCCCCGCCATGAAGGCGGCCGAGCCCGGAGGCGAGAAGGCGTCGGCGCCGCCTGAGGCGGAGGCCATATCGGAGCCGGAAGCCGCCTCGGAACCTGAGCCTGCTTCGGATACCGAGCCACCGGCCCAGGATTTGACCCAAAAAATGCCCGAAGAATCATCCGAAAAAATGCCCGAAGAACCCCTGGCGCTTTCCTCCTCCCAGATCGTCGACGAGGGCGACAAGCCCCAGGGTGAATCGGAGACAATGCTGGACGACGCGGTCTCCGATGCCGAGGCCACGCACGGCGCACCTGCGCCCGCGCCGTCTCTGGTTGTGCCCGACGACGTCGCCTTTGACGGCCATTCGGAAACCGGAACCGCCGACGAGGCGGACGCCAGGCCGGCCGAACCGGAGGACGACCCTGCGCCCAGCCCGCTGCCCGATCCATCGCTCAGCGAAGATCTCGCCGGCCGCCTGCTGGCGCCCACCGCCGACGCGGTGACGCGCCACGCCTTCGGCCAGCTCAACTCCGTGGCGCTGGCCGGTCGTCAGCGGACCGTCGAGGACCTGATCCGCGAAATGCTGCGCCCGATGCTCAAGGGCTGGCTCGACGAAAACCTGCCCGGCATGGTCGAGCGCATGGTGCAGCGCGAGATCGAGCGCATTTCCAAAGGCCGCTAGCGCTTCCCTTCCGTCCCGTCGTCTCGGTTGACAGCCCCGCGCGGCTTGGCTTTACAGCCCTACGCGAACTTTTCCGGCCCGCCGTGAGGCGGGTCTGTGCGGTCAGGACCGGTGCCCGACGATGATCGACAAGACCTACGAACCCGGCGCCGTCGAAGCCCGCATCTACGAAGCCTGGCTGGCCGCCGGCGCGTTCAGGGCCGGGGCCGGCACCGACGCGGACGCCGAACCCTACTGCATCGTCATCCCGCCGCCCAACGTCACCGGCTCGCTGCATGTCGGCCACGCACTCAACAACACGCTGCAGGACATCCTGGTGCGCCTTGCGCGCATGCGGGGCAAGAACGTGCTCTGGCAGCCCGGCACCGATCATGCCGGCATCGCCACCCAGATGATCGTCGAGCGCCAGCTCATGGAGAACCAGGAGCCCGCGCGCCGCCAGATGGGCCGCGAAAAGTTCATCGAGCGCGTCTGGCAATGGAAGGAGCAGTCCGGCGGCGAAATCCTCGACCAGCTCAAGCGGCTGGGCGCGTCCTGCGATTGGTCGCGCGAGCGCTTCACCATGGACGAGGGGCTTTCGCGCGCCGTCCTCAAGGTCTTCGTCGACCTCTACAACGAAGGCCTGATCTACCGTGCCAAGCGGCTGGTCAACTGGCACCCGGAACTGCAGACCGCGATCTCGGACCTTGAGGTCGAGAACATCGAGGTGCCGGGGCACCTTTGGCATTTGCGCTATCCGCTCGCCGACGGCGTCACCTACGCGCACCCGACCGAATTCGATGCAGACGGCACTCCGACCGCCCACGAGACCCGCGACTACGTCGTCGTCGCCACCACCCGCCCCGAGACCATGCTCGGCGACACCGCCGTGGCGGTGAACCCCGAGGACGAGCGCTACCGGCCTTTGGTCGGCAAGGATGTCATCCTGCCGCTGGCCGACCGGCCGATCCCGATCGTCGCCGACGAGCACGCCGACCCCGAACAGGGTTCCGGCGCCGTCAAGATCACCCCGGCCCACGATTTCAACGACTTCCGGGTCGGCGAGCGCCACAATCTCGAACAGATCAACATCTTCAACCCCGACGCCACCATCAACGACAACGCGCCGAAAACCTATCGCGGCCTCGACCGCTTCGTGGCGCGGCAAAAAGTGCTCGACGAACTCGAGACCAGGGGCCTGATCGACCATGTCGAGGACAGGAAGATCATGGTCCCCCACGACGAGAAGTCGAAGCTCGTCGTCATCGAGCCGTATCTGACCGACCAGTGGTTCGCCGACGCCGAAACGCTGGCCGGACCGGCCCGCGATTCGGTGCGCCAGGGCCGCACCAAATTCGTGCCGAAAAGCTACGAGAACACCTATTTCGCCTGGATGGACAACATCCAGCCCTGGTGCATCTCGCGGCAGTTGTGGTGGGGCCACCAGATCCCGGCATGGTACGGGCCGGACGGCGAGGTGTTCGTCGCCCACGACGAGGACGAGGCCGCCACCGCCGCCCGGACCCACTACGGAGAGCCCACCGAGCTCACCCGCGACCCCGACGTCCTCGACACCTGGTTCTCCTCGGCCCTGTGGCCGTTCTCGACCCTGGGCTGGCCCGACAAGACCCCGGAACTCGACACCTACTACCCGACTTCTGTGCTCGTCACCGGCTTCGACATCATCTTCTTCTGGGTCGCCCGGATGATGATGATGGGGCTGAAACTCACCGGCACCGAGCCCTTCCACACCGTCTACATGCACGCCCTGGTCCGCGACGCCGAGGGCCAGAAAATGTCCAAGACCCGCGGCAACGTCATCAACCCCTTGGAACTCATCGACAAATTCGGCGCCGACGCCGCCCGCTTCACCTTTGCCGCCATGGCCGCCCAGGGCCGCGACCTGCGCCTCGCCGAATCCCGCGTCGAGGGCTACCGCAACTTCGTCACCAAGCTGTGGAACGCCGCCCGCTTCCTCGAAATGAACGAATGCGCGCGGGAGGCCGACTACGACCCCGCCGCCAACGCCCTGCCGCTCAACCGCTGGATCGTCGGGGCGACCGAGCGCGCCGTCGCCGCCGTCACCGCCGGCCTCGACGAGTTCAAGTTCAACGAGGCCGCCGCCGCCGCCTACGAGTTCGTCTGGCACACCTTCTGCGACTGGTATGTCGAATTGTCGAAACCGCTGCTGAGCGGCGACGACGCCGGGGCGCGGGGCGAAACCCGGGCCACCGCGGCCTGGGCGCTCGACCAGATCCTCAGGCTCCTGCATCCCTTCATGCCCTTCGTCACCGAGGAGTTGTGGGCCGAAACCGGCAAGGCCGGACCGGCGCGCCAAAACCTGCTGGTGCTCGAGCGCTGGCCGGTGCCGCTCGGGCTCGCCGACGCGGCCGCCGACAGCGAACTGGAATGGCTCATCGAGCTCGTCTCCGGCATCCGCTCGGTGCGTGCCGAGATGAACGTGCCCGCCGGCGCCATGGTGCCGCTCGTCCTGGTCGGCGGCGACGACAAGGTGCGCGGCCGGCTCACCGCGAACGGCGCGCTGGTTGAACGCGTCGCGCGCCTCGACGGCATCGCCTTCGCGGACACCGTGCCCCCGAACGCCGCGCAGATCGTCATGGTCGACGCCACCGCCTGCCTGCCGCTGGCCGGGGTCATCGATCTGGAGGCCGAAAAGCTCCGCCTCGGCCGGGAAGCCGAGCGGCTGGGCGGCGAAATCGACAAGATCGACAAAAAGCTGGCCAACGAGCAGTTCATGCAGCGGGCCCCCGAGAGCGTCATCGAGACGCAGCGCACGCGCCGCCGCGACTACGAAGAGCAGAAGGGCCGCACCGAGGCCGCATTGTCGCGGCTGAGTTAGGCTTGGGGCCGGCGGGCGCCGGCTTGGAGGAACGAAGATGATTCGGACCACAGTGATCCTGGGAGCGTTCCTCGCCCTGCTCGCGTCCAGCGCCGCCCACGCGCAGTCCGGCAAGCCGCTCACCGTCGGCGAACGCACCGTCACCATTGCCATTCCGGCCGGCTATTCGGACCTGGCCGAACTTTCGGAAAGCCTGAACGCGGAACTGATGTCCTTCGTCGGCGAGGGCGAGACCGCGCTGATGGCCATCGTCGATGCCAACGCCGCGCAGCTCGATCCCAATTGGCAGCTCACCTCGGTCTACGCGATCGTTTCGGTGATCGACAACTCGGTGCCCGGCACGACTTCGCCCGCCGAGTTCGCCGCGCAATTCGACTTTCTTGCCAACGGGCTCACGGATGTGAGCCGGCTTTCCCTGCCCGATGCGGCGGCGCTGGTCGCCGATGCGCTGGGCTCCGGCGCCTCTCCGCCCCATTTCAATCCGGCCTCGCGGCTCGCCATCGAAAGCGTGCAGGTTCTCGAGATATCCGACAGGCGGGATCTGGCAGGCGCCATCACCTTCCTGCATCCCACCGCCGAAAACGCGCTGCTGGTCACCGATCTGGGTCTGGTCGACGTCAACGGCCAGATGATCAAGATCGCCGCCTACGCCTTCCTCAACGATGCCGGCACCATCGACACCCTGCAGGCGCTCGGCAAGGCGATCCGCGACGGCACGCTGGCCGCCAACTAGCCGCTCGCGGGCCGCCCGGGCGGCTGCCGCAATCGTGCCATATTTGCAACAGCGTTCGGCGATTCTCCGGGGCCCGTTTACCCTCATCGCGCTTCCCCGGCATTCGCCACAATGTGACCCAAAAGCGCGCCATATAGCGGTGGCGGCGGACATTCGAGCAAGTGAGTTTCGGCGCTTGGGGACGGCGCGAAAGCGGCCCGATGGCGCGGTTCCTCGTCCGCTCTTGTGCCGATTTCGCAAGATGTTCATATAGGCCTTTCAACTTCCGGTTGAACAACCGCGAACCCTGGACGACGCCCATGGATGCCAAAAATATCGACAAGTCGCGACTGCCCAGCCGGCATGTGACGGAGGGCCCGACGCGGGCGCCGCACCGCTCCTACTACTACGCCATGGGGCTCGGCGCCGCCCAGATCCATCAGCCCTTTGTCGGGGTCGCGTCCTGCTGGAACGAGGCCGCGCCGTGCAACATCTCGCTCATGCGCCAGGCGCAGGCGGTCAAGGCGGGCGTCGTCGCCGCCGACGGCACGCCGCGCGAGTTCACCACCATCACCGTCACCGACGGCATCGCGATGGGCCACGAGGGCATGAAGTCGTCGCTGGTCAGCCGCGAGGTGATCGCCGATTCCGTCGAGCTGACGATGCGCGGGCACTGCTACGACGCGCTGGTCGGCCTGGCCGGCTGCGACAAGTCCCTGCCGGGAATGATGATGGCGATGTGCCGGCTCAACGTGCCGTCCGTGTTCGTGTATGGCGGTTCGATCCTGCCCGGCCGCTTCCGGGGCCGCGACGTCACCGTGGTCGATATCTTCGAGGCCGTGGGGCTGCATTCGGTGGGCAAGATGTCGACCGAGGATCTCGACGAGCTCGAGGCCGTGGCGTGCCCGTCCGCCGGCGCCTGCGGCGGCCAGTTCACCGCCAACACAATGGCAATGGTCTCCGAGGCGATCGGCCTGGCGCTGCCCTATTCGGCCGGCGCCCCGGCGCCCTACGAGGTTCGGGACCGTTTTTGTGAGGCCGCCGGCGAGGCGGTGATGGCCTTGCTGCGCGACAACATCCGACCGCGCGACATCGTCACCCCCCAGGCCCTGGAAAACGCCGCCACGGTCGTCGCCGCCTCCGGGGGCTCGACCAACGGCGCCCTGCATCTGCCGGCGATCGCCCACGAGTGCGGGATCGAGTTCGACCTCTTCGACGTCGCCGAGATCTTCAAGAAGACCCCCTACATCGCCGATCTGAAACCGAGCGGCCGCTACGTCGCCAAGGACCTTTTCGAGGCCGGCGGCATCCCGATGGTCATGAAGACGCTGCTCGACAACGGCTATCTGCATGGCGACTGCCTGACCGTCACCGGCCGGACAATCGCCGAAAACCTCAAATCCGTCGCCTGGAACGACGATCAGGACGTGGTCGTGAAGGCGGACGCCCCGCTCAGCCCCACCGGCGGCGTGGTCGGGCTCAAGGGCAACCTCGCCCCCGACGGCGCGATCGTGAAGGTGGTCGGTCTCGCTGCGCTGCAATTCCGCGGCCCCGCCCGCTGCTTCGACAGCGAGGAGGCGTGTTTCGAGGCCGTCTCCAACCGCGCCTACGAGGAAGGCGAGGTGCTCGTTATCCGCTACGAGGGCCCCAGGGGCGGCCCCGGCATGCGCGAGATGCTTTCGACAACCGCCGCCATCTACGGCCAGGGAATGGGCGACAAGGTGGCGCTGATCACCGACGGGCGCTTCTCGGGCGGCACCCGCGGCTTCTGCATCGGCCATGTCGGCCCGGAAGCCGCCGTCGGCGGGCCGATCGGGCTTCTGCGCGACGGCGACGTCATCGTCATCGACGCCGACAAGGGCGATATTTCCGTCGAGCTCAGCGACGAGGAGCTGGCCGGGCGCCAGGCCGAATGGACACCGCCCGAGAGTTCCTTCGGCGCCGGCGCCATCTGGAAATACGCCCAGCAGGTCGGCCCTGCCCGCCATGGCGCGGTGACCCATCCCGGCGCCAAGGGCGAAAAGAGGTGCTATGCGGACATCTGACGGCCCGCGTTGGATGCGACTTGCGGCGGTCGCCGCGCTGCTGGCGGCCACCACCGTTGCGTCCGCTCAGCAGAGCGCGCCGGCGCCACCCCCCGATTCCTCGGTCCTGGAAGTTGACGACAATGGCGATGTCTCCGACCAGGATCGCGGCGGCGAGCGCAATCTCGGCGAGGCCGACAGCTTCACCTATGTCCTGAACTACCAGGGCGGCGTCCCCGCCGACACCTTGCTCATGGCGCTGCAAAGCGCCGCCGATGCCGGCATGCCGCTGGCGCTGTGGCAGCTCGGCCTGATGTATGAGAGCGGACGCGGCGTCGAACCGGACTCGGCCAAGGCGCTCAACTATTTCCGCCTCATCACCGACCAGTTTGAATACGCCCCGCCGCATTCGGTCGACGCCGATATCGTCGCCAGCAGTTTCATCAAGGTCGCCCACTACTACAGCGTCGGCATGCCCGACGCCGGCATCGAGGTCGACAAGCGGCTTGCCCAGGACAAGCTGCTGCACGCCGCCACCCAGTTCCGCAATGCCGAGGCCCAGTATCAGCTCGCCCTGCTGTACCTGGAGGGCGGCACCAACTACGGCACCATCCAGGCCATCCGGTGGTTCCGGCTGGCCGCCCAGAAGGACCATCACGGCGCCCAGGCCCGCCTCGGCGATCTGCTGTTTCACGGCGAGGGGATCGAACCGGCCCCGATCGAAGGGCTGATGTGGCTGACACTGGCCCGCCGGGGCGCCATCGGCACGCCCGACGAAAGCTGGATCACCGAGCTCTCCGAGAGCGCGCTGGCCAGCGCTTCGGCGGACGTCGTTGAGCGCGCCGACCAGCACGCCGACATGCTCGCCCCGCAACTCGGCGGCTAGCGACCGGCGCCTAGAGGTCGAACCTCGCCACCACCGGCACGTGATCGGAGGGCTTGTCCCAGCCGCGCGTGTCGCGGTGGATCGAGACCGCCTGCAGCGCATCGGCGGCCTGCGGCGAGACCATCAGATGGTCGATCCGGATGCCGGCGTTCTTCCGCCAGGCGCCCGACTGAAAATCCCAGAAAGTGAAGTCGGGCTCCGCCGAAACCGCGCGCACCGCGTCGGTCAACCCGAGCGCCGCGAAGGCCCGGAACCGCTCGAGGCTTTCAGGCCGGTAGAGCGCGTCGCCCCACCACGCCGTCGGGTCGTGGGCGTCGCGATCGGACGGGATGACATTGTAGTCGCCGGCGATGATCAGCGGCTCTTCGAGCGCCAGCGCCTTCGTTGCCCACGCCGTCAGCCGATCCATCCAGCCGAGCTTGTAGGGGAACTTCTCCGAGTCCACCGGATTGCCGTTCGGCAGGTAAATCCCCGCCACCCGCACCGCGCCCGTGGGCACCGACACCACCGCCTCGATGAACCGTGCCTGCTCGTCCGACTTGTCGCCCGGCAACCCGCGAGTAACCTCGTCGAAGGGCAGCTTCGACAGGATCGCCACGCCGTTGAACGCCTTCTGGCCGTGGGTCGCGACGTTGTAGCCGAGCGCTTCGAACGCCTCGCCGGGGAAGTTCTCGTCCAGCGACTTGATCTCCTGCAGGCACACCATGTCGGGGCTGTTCGTTTCGAGCCACACCTTGACCACCTCGAGCCGCGCCTTGATGCCGTTGATGTTCCAGGTGGCGATCTGCATGCCCGCGTGTCCCCGCCGCTAGTCCGGCTCGCGGACGCAAATGGCGCGCCTGACGTCTTCGGGAAAGCGGCCGTTGACCCCCGCGAAGGCCGTGTTGGTGAAGACGGCCGCGGCGATGTCGCTGACCGGGTCGATGAACCAGTTCAGACCGTAAACGCCGCCCCAGCGCACCGAACCGGCCGAAAGCGGCGACCCGGACGCCCCCGGATCGGTGACCACGGCGCCAAGAAAGCCGAATTTCTCGCCCGGCGCGTCCTCCCGTTCGAGGTCGCCGATCTGGTTGTCGAGCGCCGCCTTCGTGGTGGCCCGAATGAGGATCGGCCCGCCGCCGCCGGCAATGGCGTTGAGAAAGGCCATGAAATCCGTCGCCGTGCCCGCCATCCCGGCACCGCCCGACTGCACCGCCTCGGGGTTGAAGATGCGCGCCGGGGAGAAGGTGAGCGGGTCGCCGGCATCATTGATCAGCGTGTGCGGCTCCTGCATCGGCTCGGGGCGCGGCGTGCTGTCCGCGTAGGGCACCGACAGCCGGTCCGGATCGCTGACGCCGAAGCCGGTGTCGACCATGCCGAGCGGTCCGGTGACATGGCGCTCGACCGCCACCCCGAGCGTCGCCCCCTCGGCCGCCGCGATCACCGCGCCGAGCACGTCGATCGCCAGCGAATAGCTCCATCGCGTCCCCGGCTCGTAGATGAGCGGCACCGCGGCCAGCCGGCGGATGTTCTCCTCGAGCGGGATGGAATCGTTGTCCAGCCCGCCGGCCACGCCGGCCGCATCGGTCGCCTTGGTCCGGTAGGAGAGGCCCGCGGTGTGGGTGAGCAGATGCCGGATGCTGATGGTGGCGGGCCGCCCGTCGGGCAGGGACGGCGCGAAGTAGGGCAGCCAGGCGGTCACCGGGGCGTCGAGCGCCAGTTTTTCGGCGTCGATCAGCGCCAGCGCCGTGGCCGCGACGATCGGTTTGGTGACCGAGGCCATCCGGAAGATCGTGTCGGGTGCGACCGGTTTGCCGGCTTCGCGATCCGCGTGGCCCGCCGCGTGCGTGTAGACGGTCTCGCCCCCCTCCGAAACGAGCACCACCGCACCGACGATCCGCTCCTCGGCGATTGCCTCGTCGATCACCGCATCCAGTCGGCTGGACCAACCCATCATTCTCTCCGCAACCGTCGAATGGAAGGGTTAGCGCCGAACCGGCTTGCCGGCAATGCGCCCTAGACGGAAAAACTCGTGCCGCAGCCGCAGCTCGCCACCGCGTTCGGGTTGTTGATCTGGAAGGACTGCCCGATTAAATCGTCGACGAAATCGATCTCGGCCCCGCCCATGAATTCGAGGCTCATCGCATCGATCAGCACCGTCGCCTCGCCGCGATGCAGCACGAGGTCGTCCGCGGCGGGCTTTTCCTGCACCAGGTGATATTCGTACTGGAACCCCGAGCATCCCCCGCCGGCCACCGCGATGCGCAGCACCGTGCCCTCCGGCTCCCCGGCCAGGATCTCGCCGATCCGCCGGGCCGCCCGGTCGCTCAGCTTGACGGGTTGCTCTAAAGTGGCTGTCTCGGTCATCGCCTTTGCCTGGCCATTGGCGCGATCGCTCCGCGCCGCCCGACAAAGGTAGGGACCGGCGGCGAGATTGAAAAGGGGCTCTTCCATGGCCGGCACCTATGCCTCTCGGCCCGCGCCGGCGCCCTACGCCTCCGATCCGGCCGACTCGCGGGGGCGCCTGCATCCCGTCGACGTCAGCTCCACGCGCTCCGAATTCCAGCGCGACCGCGACCGCATCATCCACTCGACGGCCTTCCGGCGCCTGCAATACAAGACCCAGGTGTTTCTCAAGCACGAGGGCAGCCACTTCCGCACCCGGCTCACCCACTCCCTCGAGGTCAGCCAGATCGCCCGCTCGATCGCCCGCTCGCTGGGCCTCGACGAGGATCTGGCCGAGGCATTGGCGCTGGCCCACGATCTCGGCCACACCCCCTTTGGCCATGCCGGCGAACGGGTGCTCGCCGCCAGGATGGAAGAGGCGGGCGGCTTCGACCACAACATGCAGGCGGTCCG
>Ga0315553_10001272_pt1 | contig 21159 bp, 12 predicted proteins | sample SalMarSW160140MG_FD_203099 | JGI IMG/M metagenome (GOLD analysis project Ga0315553, IMG submission 203099) | Salt marsh sediment microbial communities from the Plum Island Ecosystem LTER, Massachusetts, United States - Salt Marsh Sediment SW1601-40 ... | reverse complement strand
GGCGGCTCGGATCTGCGGGTGCCCGCATCACGGCCGCGGTGCGAAGCGGGGATACGCCGCAGTCCGAGCGGCGGGCGATGCTCCGCACCCCTCCCCACATCCTGGTCACCACCCCGGAGTCGCTGTTCCTGCTGCTGACCGCCGAGCGAAGCCGGGAGATGCTCCGCACCGCCCACACCGTGATCGTGGACGAGATCCACGCCGTCATCGAGTCGCGGCGGGGCGCGCACCTGGCCCTCAGCCTCGAGCGGCTCGAGCACGTGGCGGGGCGACGGCTGCAGCGCATCGGGCTGTCGGCGACCCAGCGACCGATCGAGGAGGTCGCGCGGTTCCTGGTCGGCGCCGGTGCGGAGGACGGAGACGCGCCCGGGTGCACGATCGTGGACGCGGGCCACATGCGGGATCTCGACCTCGACCTCGAGGTGCCGGGCTCACCACTCGAGGCCGTGATGTCGGCCGAGACGTGGAGCGAGGTGTTCGACCGGCTCGCCGCGCTCGTTCACGCGCATCGGACCACGCTCGTGTTCGTGAACACGCGCCGCATGGCGGAACGGGTGACACGCGAGCTGGGCGAGCGCGTCGGCGAGGAGCGCGTCGCGGCGCACCACGGCAGTCTCTCCAAGGAGACGCGCCTCGAGGCCGAAGGACGGCTGGCGGGTGGCGATCTCTCCGCCCTGGTGGCCACCGCCTCGCTCGAGCTGGGGATCGACATCGGACACGTGGACCTCGTCTGCCAGCTGGGGTCCCCGCACCGCATCTCCGCTTTTCTGCAGCGCATCGGGCGCTCGGGGCACACCGTCGGCCGTACCCCGAAGGGCCGGCTGTTCCCCCTGAGTCGCGACGATCTCGTGGAGTGCGCCGCGCTGCTGCGGGCCTGCCGGGCGGGGGAGCTCGACCGGCTCGTGATCCCCGAGAAGCCGCTCGACATCCTCGCCCAGCAGCTCATCGCGGAGGCGGCGTGCGAGGACTGGAGCGAGGAGGGGCTGTACGGCCTCCTCAGACGGGCGCACTCGTATCGGGCGCTCGAGCGGTCGGAGTTCGACGAGATCGTCCACATGGTCGCGCACGGGTTCCGCACGCGGCGCGGCCGCCGGGGCGCGCTCGTCCACCATGACGCGGTGAACGGCCGCATCCGCGGCCGGAAGGGTGCGCGTCTCGCCGCGATCACGGCCGGCGGCGCGATCCCCGATGTGGCGGACTTCCGGGTGGTCCTCGAGCCCGAGGGGACGTTCGTCGGGACGCTGAACGAGGACTTCGCGATCGAGAGCACCGCCGGCGACATCTTCCAGCTCGGCAACACGTCCTGGCAGATCCTGCGGGTCGAGAGCGGCACGGTCCGGGTGGCCGACGCGCGGGGCCAGCCGCCCACGCTTCCATTCTGGCTCGGCGAGGCCCCGGCCCGGAGCGACGAGCTGTCGCGCGCGGTGGCCCGGCTGCGCGAGGAGATCGATCGCCGCCTGCCCGAGCCTGGGGGCGCGGGCGACCGCGCGGGATTCGACGAGCGCGCGAACCCCGCGAGCGGATGGGAGCACGCGCTCGAATGGCTCGGCGACGAGCTCGCCCTCCCGCAGGCGGCCGCCGCCCAGCTCGTCCGCTACCTCGCCGACTCGAAGCACCTGCTGGGCGCCCTGCCCTCGCAGGACACGCTCGTGCTGGAGCGCTTCTTCGACGAGGCGGGGGGGATGCAGCTCATCCTCCACTCCCCGTTCGGGAGCCGGGTGAATCGCGCCTGGGGGCTCGCGCTCCGGAAGAAGTTCTGTCGCACGTTCAACTTCGAGCTCCAGGCGGCCGCGACCGAGGACGGGCTCCTCCTGTCGCTGGGACCGCAGCACTCCTTCCCGCTCGAGGACGTATCCCGGTATCTGCACCCCGAGACGGTGCGCGACGTCCTCGTGCAGGCGATGCTGGACGCCCCCGTGTTCCAGACCCGGTGGCGGTGGGCAGCCACCCTGTCGCTCGCCATCCTCAGGTGGCGCGGCGGGAAGCGGACGCCGCCCCAGATCCAGCGCATGGAGTCCGACGACCTGATGGCGGCGGTGTTTCCCGACGCGGCGGCCTGCTTCGAGAACATCGAGGGCGAGCGCGAGGTCCCCGACCACCCGCTCGTGCGGCAGGCGATCGAGGACTGCCTCACCGAGGCGATGGACCTCGACGGCCTCGCGCGCATCCTCGAGCGCATCCGGGCCGGCGACGTGCGGCTCATCGCGCGCGACACGCCGGAGCCCTCGCCGCTCAGCCACGAGCTCCTCACCGCGCCTCCGTACGCCTTCCTGGACGACGCGCCGCTCGAGGAGCGCCGTGCCGCCGCCGTGTACGCGCGCCGCGCGCTCGATCCGTCGAGCGCGAACGAGCTCGGCGCGCTCGACGAGTCCGCGATCGCCCGCGTGCGCCATGAGGTGTGGCCCGATCCCCGGACGGCCGACGAGCTCCACGACGCGCTCCTCACATCGGGGTTCTTCACCCATGCAGAGACCGAGGCGGGCACGGACGGCGACCCGTGGGAGCCGTGGCTCGCCGAGCTCGTGCGGGACGGGAGGGCGACCCGGGTCCGGGCGACGCCCGACCCGCCGGAGCGCGAGGCGGTGTGGGTCGCCACGGAGCGCCTCCCCGACATGCGGGCCGTCTTTCCGGACCTCGCGTGCGCGCCCCCCGTAGGGCTCCCGCTCGGGCTCGCCGGCGAGCCCCCGGCCCGGGAGGCGGCCCTGACCGACCTTCTCCGGGGACGCCTCGAGATCCTGGGGCCGATGACCGCCACGGCACTCGCGGGCGGCCTGGGCGTGACCGAGTCCGACGCCATGACGGCCCTCCTGTCGCTCGAGAACGAGGGCACCGTCCTGCGCGGTCGCTTCACGGCCGCGGCGCGGGCGAGCCAGGCGACCGAGTGGTGCGAGCGGCGGCTGTTGGCGCGCATCCACCGCTACACGATCCGGCGGCTGCGCGCCGAGATCTCTCCCGTGAGCGCCGCCGACTTCATGCGTTTCCTGTTCGAGTGGCAGCACGTGGCGTCGGGCGCCCGTGTGTCGGGTCCCGAGGGGCTGGCGGCGGTGATCGAGCAGCTCGCCGGGTGCGCGCTCGCGGCGGGCGCCTGGGAGCCGGACGTTCTCGCCGCCCGGTGCGAGGAATACGAGCCCGACCTCCTCGATCGACTGTGCATGACGGGCCGCGTCGTGTGGGCGCGACTGGCCCCGCCGGCGAGCGGGGACGGAGGACCCGCCGGCTCTCCGCTGCGCAGCTCCCCCATCGCCCTCATCGATCGGAGGCGATTGCGCGACTGGCTGGCGCTCGCGCCGGCCCCGGATCGGGAACGACTGTCCTCCTATGCCGCGCAGGTCCTCGAAGCCCTGGAATCCAACGGGGCCTCGTTCTTCCACGAGCTCGTCGAGGCCACGGGGCTGATGCCCACGCGGGTGGAACAGGCGCTCGGCGAGCTGGCGGGATCCGGGTTCGTGACCGCCGACGGGTTCGCGGGACTCCGGGCGCTCCTCACGCCATCCGACCGCCGGGCTCCCCTCGGCGGGGCGGGCACGGGGGGCCGGCGCCGACGCGGTCGCGCCCCCTACGGGATCGAGGCCGCCGGACGGTGGGCGCCCCTCGTGCGCGGGCCCGCGGACGACCCCGACATCGAGACGTTCGGGCGCACGCTCCTGCACCGCTACGGCGTGGTGTTCCGGCGTCTCGTGGCCCGCGAGACCCACGCCCCGGCCTGGCGCGAGCTCGTGCTCGTGTATCGCCGGCTCGAGGACCGCGGCGAGCTCAGGGGGGGCCGCTTCGTGGCCGGCTTCTCGGGCGAGCAGTTCGCGCTTCCCGAGTCGATCCCGCGTTTGCGGGCGGCGCGGCGTGCGGACGGCGACGGGACCCTGCGCAGCCTCTCGGCGGCCGATCCCCTCAACCTCACCGGGATCGTGTCGCCCGGTGACCGCGTCCCCGGCCTGGCGGCGAATCGGGTGGTGTACCGGGACGGCGTCCCCGTCGCGGCGCACGAGGGGGGACGCATCCGCATCCTCGTGGGCGAGGATGCGCCCAGCGAGCGCGACGTGAGACGGGCGCTCGTGCGGCCGGTCCCACCCGAGCTGCGCTGGTACGCCGGACGGACGGGTTGAACACCTCAACGCGGAGTCGAGGACGTGGCTGAACCGTTCGAAGCACGATCCACCGGGGGAGACGGGTTGCTGTCGAGGGTCGCCGGTCGAGTCACGCGCGCCTCGGCGGCGCGTGAGCTGGAGACGATGCTCGCGGAAGCGGAGTGCGTCCGTGACGTGACCCTCGAGCGCATCCGCGAGCTGGGCGAGCGGCACGGCATCGACCTCGAGCTCCAGCTCCGCTCGCTGCGGCGCAACCTGTACCAGCGCTTCCTCGAGCACTGCCTGCTCGACTACACCTTCTCGGAGGCCGAGATCGAGGACGTCGAGCACCTGCGGAAGCTCCTGTGTCTCGAGGATCGCGACGTGGCGCACATCCAGGACCAGGTGTCGCGTCAGATCTACGGGGCCGCCGTTCAAGAGGTGCTCGAGGACCACCGCCTCGACGAAGACGAGGTGGCGTTCCTGCACGGCCTGCGCGATAACCTCGACCTGCCCGAGGTCCATGCGAACCGGATCCTCGAGGAGGAGCGTCGGCGATCGCGGCAACGGTTGCTCTCGCACGCCGCCGACCGATCGTCCTTCCTCGCCCCGGACGGGGTCGTCCTCGAGCTCGAGGGCAGCTCGCCGCGCGGCGTCGAGGGGGCCATCGAGGCCGCCGTCGACCAGGCCTCGCAGGCGCTCCCGCAGCTCGCGTGGGCCGAGCTCGGCGAGCTGAGGGTCCGGATCGAGAGCGGCCGGATCGTCGAATGGACCGTCAAGCTCCGGGCCGGGATACGCGCCGGGGGAGACGCCGGCACCGCCGACTGAGGACGCGCGACATGACGATCGCCGTCGAGGTCTCCGGGCTCCACAAGCGATACGGCTCCACGGTCGCCGTGGACGGCCTGAGCTTCGATGTACGGAGCGGCGAGGTCTTCTGTCTGGTAGGCCCGAACGGGGCCGGGAAGACCACGACGCTCGAGTGCATCGAGGGTCACCGTGTCCCCGACTCGGGGACGATCCGCGTGCTCGGGCTCGATCCTCGGACCTGCGGTGACGAGCTCAGGCGGCGCATCGGGATCCAGCTCCAGGAGGGGGGCCTTCCCGCGCGGCTCCGCGTGTGGGAGGCACTCGATCTGTTCGCGGCGCTGTTCGACCGGCGCGACGTGCCGTGGAGCCTGCTCGAGCGGCTGGGGCTGACCGAGAAGCGGGACACCTACTTCGTGAAGCTGTCCGGCGGCCAGAAGCAGCGTCTGTTCGTCGCGCTGGCGCTCGTGAACGACCCGGAGGTCGTGTTCCTCGACGAGCTCACCACCGGCCTCGACCCCCACGCGCGCCGCAGCATCTGGGACATGATCCGCGCGATCCGGGACGCGGGCACGACCGTGGTCCTGAGCACGCACTTCATGGACGAGGCCGAGACGCTCGCCGACCGGGTGGCCATCGTGCGCGACGGTCGCCTCGTCGCGATCGACACGCCGGAGGAGCTCATCCGCTCGGTGGGCGGGGAGGACCACGTGTCGCTCACCGCGAGCGGCCCGATCGACCCCGCTCCGATCGCCGCCCTCCCGGGGGTGACGAGCGCCAACCTGCGTGACGGCCGTCTGCTCGTCAGCGGGGCGGGCGATGGGTGGATCGGCCGGCTCGTCGCGGCGGTGGAAGCCCAGGGTGCGCACCTCCGCGACCTGAGCACGAAGGGTCCCACGCTGGAGACGGTCTACCTGACCCTCACCGGCGAGCCCGTGGACTCCGGGGCCGGATCCACCAGCGACGCCGGAACGGACGCATGAGGAAGCTCGCGAAGCTCACCTGGGTCCAGGCGAAGCTCTTCCTGCGGGAGGCGCCCGCGTTCTTCTTCACGCTCGTCTTCCCCGCCCTGCTGGTGATCATGTTCGGCATCGTGTTCGGGAACGACCCCGAGTCCGGGTTCGTGCCCGGGTACGGGTACATCGACTTCTCCACGCCGGCCATCACCTCGATCATCATCGTGTCGATCGGGTTGATGGGGATCCCGATCCAGACCGCCACCGCCAGGGAGAACCGCATCCTGCGCCGCTTCCGGGCGACCCCGCTCCACCCCACCACGTACGTCGGAGCCACGGTGATCGTGTACTACGTGATGTCGCTGGTGGGGATGGCCATCACCATCGTCGTGGCGAAAGCGCTGTTCGGGCTCCGGTTCGCGGGGAGCTGGGCCAGCGTGACGGCGGGCTTCACCCTGGCGGCCGCGGCGTTCTTCGCGGCGGGCTACCTGATCGCGAGCGTCGCTTCGACCGCCCGCGTCGCCCAGGTCGTCGGGCAGCTGCTCTTCTTCCCGATGATGTTCCTGTCGGGGGCGGCCATTCCGCTCCAGATCATGCCGGAGGGTGTGCGGCACGCGGCGGCCTTCCTGCCCATGACGCACGCCGTGCGGCTCCTCCAGAAGCTGTGGTTCGGTCGCGGCTGGGGAGAGGCCGGGGTCGAGGTCGCCGTGCTCGGCGGCACCCTGGCCGTCGGCCTGCTGCTCTCCGCCCGGCTGTTCCGCTGGGAGTGATGCACCCGATGCCCGACTCGACGTCGCCTACGAATGGCTGGGTCAATACTGCGGATCCCACCCGCAGGCGTGGCTGTCGCGCAGCCGGAGCGCGATCACGCGGTTCCGATACCGGGGCCCGGACCCGGGTCGGGTGCGGTGGCGGGACGGGCCCCTCCTGTTCGGCTTCGAGGGCACCCGGGGCTTTCCGGTCGACTAGGACTTCTGGTGCCAGCTCCTCTTGCCGGTGGCCGACGCGCCGGACCTCGAGTCCGCGAACCGGGCCGTCGTCGAGCACGATCGGGTCGTGGTGCCCGGGCTCAACCTGAAGGCGGCGAAGACCGTCGTGTGCCGTTCGGAGCGGCAGAAGAAGGCGCTCCGACGCATGGGATTTCTCGAGGACCGGATCGAGATCCGACGGCCGTAGCCCGACCGCGAGCGCCCGCCCCGAGGCGGACGCTCCACGGTCGGTTCGGGCACGTCCGGACTATTGGGCTCGGACGTGCGCCACCGCGAACGCCCAGAAGGGATTCGCGAGGTTGATCTGACGGTTGCCGGTCACCCTCTCGCGGAGGACCGCGGCGGCCATCGGACGATCGAGCCTCTCGTAGGCGTCGGCCATGACGGCCTGTGCCACGGGGTCCGACGGATCCGTGTCCTGCAGCTCATCGAGCGCCGCCTGGGGATTGTCCTCCTGGAGAAGAACCAGGGCGTTGATCGAGCGCGACATGCTCTGCCAGAAGGGCGCCTCGGACGTCTCGGCCAGCTTCCGCGAGGCATCGCGCGCCATGGCCGGGTCCTCGGCCGCCGCGTACGCGAGACCGGCCATCCCGAGGTACACCGGGGTCTGGTCCCCCTGAATCGCGGCGGCCTCCTGCAGGTATTCCGCGATGAAGCGCCCATCGCCGAGCACGGCGTCGGTGAGCGCCATCTGCTCGTGCGTGAACGCGCCTGCACCGTCGAGGCTCGCGGCCGCGGCTTCGTCGGCCGCCTGCTCGAGCTGCCCCATCGCATCATCCCGCGACCCCGCGAGCATGTGCACGTTCGCCATCGCCCGGATGGCAGCCACGCGAGTGGCGGGAGCGGGCGCGTGCTCGATCCCCTGCGCGATGAGCCCGGTCGCCGCGTCCAGCTCCCCGACGAGCACGAGGACCTCCGCCGCCCCCATGTACCCCTGGTCGAAGTCCGGATCGAGCTCGACCGTCCTCCGGTACTCGTCCAGAGCCTCCGGATATCGACCCGCCCACTGCAGCAGCTCCGCATGCGAGTCGGCGGCGTTGGGGTGATCGGGGGCCAGCTCCACGTAGCGCTTCACGGACGCGAGAGCGGCCGCTTCATTCCCCCGCCCGAACTCCTGATACGCGATGTTGTTGTAGGGGCTGGCCAGCTCCGGGAACGCATCGGCGACCGCCTGCCAGCGCGCGACGACGTCGGTCTGGTCGCCTCGCGCCCCGGCCAACTGGGCCGCATAGCTCGCGACGTATGGGTCTCCGGGCATCAGCTCGGAGGCCGTCTCGAACGCGCGGCTCGCCGTCGGCGCATCGCCCGCCGACCACGCCTTGAATGCCACACCCACCAGCAACTCGTTCGTGGATGCCGAGGCCAGACCCGCGACACCCCTGTCGATCTCGGCCTGCCGCTCAGGGCCGGTGAGCCCCGGAGCGGTGAATCCGTGCAGCACGGTCGCCAGGGCCAGATTCGGATCGGCCTGGAGCGCCATCTCGAAGTGCCGTGTGGCCCCCCTGGGGAACACGTTCAGGGCATCCGTGACCCCGGCCCAGAAGTGCTGCTTGGCCGCATCCGAGCTCGAGGTGAGCTCGAGACGGGCCGGCTCGGCCGCGTCCTGGCCGCTCGCTTCGGGGACGGCTACGGCGAGGGACAACCCGAGGGCGGTCACGGCCATCGCGAGCGGCCCGCGGTATACACTCATGGGGACATGCGTGGAACGGATCCGGAGCATCGACACCTCCTTGGGGGATGGAGCGCGGGGAAAACCGCGCCTTTGCAACTTGGCGCTCAGGACGACATTCGGCCAGAGCTGGCCGGCGGGCGCACCCGGCGGACCTCGTGGCCGGACGCGCGCGGTGGCGGGCTCCCGGCGTGCCCCGCCTTGTTGCCCCGGTGCGGGATCGCCAGCTTACGCGACAACCGACCCGGCCCGTCCGAGGGGGCACCCGCCGCATGTCCCGCATCAAGAAGCTGGTGCACGAGCTCCACCGCCGATCCCTGTGGCAGGTGCTGGGGATCTACGCGGCGGCCTCGTGGGTGGCCCTCCAGGTCGTGGACCAGCTTCAGGAGAGCCTGGAGCTTCCGGGTTGGATCTCCGGCGCTGCGGTGGTCCTCCTCATCCTCGGCCTCCCGATCGTCCTGGCGACTGCATTCGTGCAGGAAGGCGTCGAGCGGACCTCTCGCGCGAGGGAGGCCGCGGACGGCGGCGGAACGACGGACGGCCCCGAGCGGCTGGAGGCCGGAGGAAGCCGAGACACAGGCGTCACGACGCCCGCGCCGGAGCCGCGACTCCATCATCGAGTCCTCTCCTGGCGAAACGCGCTTCTCGGCGGCGGCGCGGCGTTCCTCCTCATGTTCGGCATCGCCGGGCTGTACGTGGTGATCCGCGATCGGGGCCGGGCGTTCGCCCCCGACGACGCGGTGGCCGTCGAGATCGCGCCAGGGATCGCCGTGCTGCCGTTCAGCGTGTCCGGGCCCGGGGTGGAGTTCTGGCGCGAGGGCATGGCCCAGACGCTGGCGCTCAACCTCGACGGGCTGGCCGGACTCCGGACCATCGACTCCCGAACCGTGCTCACACGCTGGGAGGATCGACTCGGCGACCGGAGCTCCCTCGATCTGGAGGAGGCGCTCGAGGTGGCGCGGGCCGCCGGTGGGCGCTACGCCCTCCTCGGCGATCTCGTGTCGAGCGGCTCGCGTCTGCAGGTCGCGGTGGCCGTGTACGACGTGGAGAGCGGCGAGCGACTGGACCGTGTGCAGGTGGAGGGCGCGGCCGCCGAGGACAGCATCTTCGCGCTCGTCAACCGGCTGACCCTCCAGGCCCTGCGGGTGCTCCCGCGCACGGCGGACGCGGACGCGCCCCAGGTCGACCTCGCGCGGCTCACGACGGATTCGATCGCGGCCCTGCGGGCTTTCCTCGAAGGCGAGACCCATTTCCGGCACGAGGACTACGGGCCGGCGATCGAGGCGTTCGCTCGGGCGGTCGAGATCGACTCCACCTTCGCGCTGGCCCACTACCGCCTGTCGCTGGCCTACGGGTGGCGTGACAACGCATCCGGAACGGGCGGCCACAACCGGAAGGCCGTCGAGTACGCGGATCGGTTGTCCGAACGTGGCCGTCTCCTTGTGCGCTCACACCTCGCCTACTCCGAGGGGCGCGCCTACGACGCCTACCGGGCGCTCGACGAGGTGACCCGGAAGTACCCGGACGAGGTGGAGGGCTGGTACCTGCTCGGCGAGACGCTCTACCACCTCGGGGACGAAGCGCTCCGGGATCCCGCCGAGAGCCGGCGGGCGTTCGAACGGGTGGCGGAGATCGACCCGGGCTTCCTGCCCGGCCAGGAGCACCGGGTGGAGACGGCGTTCACGGTGGGGGACAGCGCCGGGGTGCGCGCGCTCCTCGCCCTCGACTGGGGCGACCAGCCGCAGATCCCCCTGTACCGCATCTCCCGGCATCTGGCGTGGGGGACCCCGACCGAGCGGGACAGCGCTCTGGCCGCGCTGGACGGGATGCCGGCGAATTCGCTCTCCTGGGTCGCCATCGTGCTCGATCACCCGACCCAGCTCGCCATCCAGGACTCGGTGCTCGGGAGGGCCGCGGCGCGGGCAGGCGAGGGCGAGCAGATCGGCCCCCGGAGCTTGAACTACCTGAAACGGGGCAAGGTGGCCGCGTTCCGCTCCCTCCTCGAGCACGCTCCGGGCACGACGCCGCCCGCCGCCATGGCTCCGTTCGTGGCCCGCACGGGCGGGTACGACGTCCCCCCCTCGCTGCTCGAGCTCGGCCTCGCTCGCGGCCGGGCCCTCGGACCCGGCGCGTGGCTCACGCTGATGACGACCTATCTGATCGATCAGGGAAGAGAGGAGGAGCTCGACGCCCTCGAGGCCCGGAGGCGAGCGGCGCTCGACAGCCTCACGGCCGTCGGATCGGGGCTCGCCGCCGCGGTCGAGGGGTCGGGTCGCCTGGTCCGTGCGTATCGGCTGTGGCGGCGCGAGGGGCCAGAGGCGGCCGCCGACTCCCTGGTCGCGGCGCAGCGGGCCGTCACGGGCTGGTTCGCCGCCTCCATCCTGAACTCCACCATCCGCTGGTGGACCGCCGAGGCGCTCGTCGAAGCCGGTCGCGACGAGGAGGCCGAGCCGTACTACGTCTCGGTCTTCCACGGGACGGTGGGTGCCCCGCTCCAGGCCGTCGCCGCCGAGCGCCTGGCGCGGCTCTACGACGCGCGCGGGGACCTCGACAAGGCGGCCGAGTACTACGCCGTGTTCACCGACATGTGGAAGGATGCCGATCCGGAGCTCCAGCCGCGGGTCGAGGCGGCGCGAACCCGCCTGCAGGAGATCCTCGCCGAGCGAGGCTGACGAGCGGTCGCCGCGCGGGCGCACGTCCTCCGACGACGGGTTTCAGCGAAGCGCGACGGCCAGATAGTAGGGCCACAGGAAGATCGCCAGGATCGCTTTCCCGAATCCCAACCCGGCGAATCCGACCGTGAACAGCCAGAAGACGAACCAGCCCGCGCCGGTGAACAGCGACGATGCGGCGGCGCTCTTTCCGTTCTCCCCCAATGGTGTCCTCCTGCAGGTGTGTTCGAGATTCACGCTATCGAGAGCCGAGCCTCTTCCAGTCTTCGAGGATCCGGATGTAGTTGGCGCGCGCGAAGCGGGACGGGCTCTCGACGGAGGCGTAGCTCATCGAGCCGCGCAGCTGATCCACCGACTCGTACTCCCGCGTCTCCATCCACTCCTCGAGCTCGCGGCGCAGGGCGCCGAGATGGGCCGCCCCGTGCCGGAGCAGCGCCGAGGTCGTCATGACGACATCGGCCCCGGCGAGCAGGTACTTCACGACCTCCGCGCCCGTGTCCACGCCGGTGGTGGCGGCGAGCGACGCCTCGATCCGGTCGTGGAGCACCGCGATCCACAGGAGCGGCAGACGGATCTCGCTCGGGCGGCTGAGCTCGAGGCTAGGCTCGACGACCAGGTCGTCGAGGTCGAGGTCCGGCTGATAGAAACGATTGAACAGCACCAGCGCGTCGGCGCCCGCTTCGTCGAGCCGCCGGGCCATGTTCGCCATGGAGCTGAAGTACGGGTTGAGCTTGATGGCGACCGGCACCGTGACGGACCCCTTGACGGCCGCCAGGATGTCCACGTAATCCCGCTCGACCTCCCACCCCTCGCGCTCCGGATCGAGCGGCAGGCGGAACACGTTGAGCTCGATCCCGGCCGCGCCGGCCTGCTGCATGTGGGTGGCGTACTCGATCCACCACTCGCTCGTGACGCCGTTGATGCTCCCGAGTATGGGGATGTCGACGCGGTCGGTGGCGGACCTCAGGGTCTCCAGATAGCGGTCCACCCCCACATCGTATTCGTCGACCGCGGGGAAGTAGCTCAGGGCCTCCGCGTACGTCTCGGTCCCGAAGTCGAGCAGGAACTCCACCGCGTCGGTCTCGGCACGGATCTGCTCCTCGAACAGCGAGAACATGACGACCGCCGCCGCGCCGCCGTCCTCGAGCGCGCGGATCCCATCGACCGTATGCGAGATCGGACCGGCCGACGCCACGATGGGGTGGTCCAGAGCGAGCCCCATGTAGCTCGTCCGGAGGTCCATCAGTCTGCCCCTCGCGCGGCGAGATCGCGGTAGTTGCGCAACTTGGCCCGTACATCCTGTTCGGCGAGCTGCAGCAGACGTCGCGCCTCCTCGGCGTTGGTCATCGAGAGCATCCGGTAGCGGATCTCGTTGTAGGCGTACTCCTTGAGCGGGATGCTCGGCTCGGCCGAGTCGAGTGTGAACCGCCCGCCCCCGCCGTTCGCGTTCGGCTGGTAGCGGTACAGCGGCCAGTAGCCGCTGTCGGTGGCACGCTTCTGCTGCCGGAGGCCGTACTCCATGTTGATCCCGTGCGCGATGCAGTGCGCGTAGGCGATAATGAGCGACGGCCCGTCGTACGCCTCGGCCTCCATGAACGCCCGGATCGTCTGCCTGTCCATGGCCCCCATGGCCACCTGCGCCACGTACACGTCGCCGTAGGCGATCGCCATCAACCCCAGATCCTTCTTCGCCACCTGCTTGCCGCCGGCCGCGAACTTGGCCACCGCGGCGCGCGGCGTCGCCTTCGAAGCCTGACCGCCGGTGTTCGAGTACACCTCGGTGTCGAGCACGAGGACGTTCACGTCGCGGCCCGACGCCAGCACGTGGTCGAGCCCCCCGTAGCCGATGTCGTACGCCCACCCGTCGCCGCCCACGATCCACACGCTCCGCCGCACCAGCGTGTCGGCCACGGAGAGGAGCGCTCGCGATTCGGGATCCTCCCGATCCGCGATCGCCGCCTTCAGCCGGGCCACCCGCCCCCGCTGCGTCTCGATGTCGGCCGCGGTCCGCTGCGGAGCCCCGAGGATCTCGTCAGCGACCCCGTCCAGCTCCGGCACCAGACGCCCGAGCAGCTCGGCGGCGTACTCGTGCTGCTTGTCGATGCTCAACCGGAACCCCAGCCCGAACTCCGCGTTGTCCTCGAACAGCGAGTTCGACCACGCGGGCCCGCGCCCGTTCTCGTCCGTCGTCCACGGAGTCGTGGGCAGGTTCCCTCCGAAGATCGAGGAGCACCCGGTGGCATTGGCGATCACGGCCCGATCGCCGAACAGCTGCGTGAGGAGCTTGAGGTACGGCGTCTCGCCACACCCGGCGCAGGCCCCGGAGTACTCGAACAGTGGCGTCAGGTACTGCACGCCCCGCACGGTGGTCGTGTCGATCCGGTGCGGCGGGTGCTTCGGCAGCGTGTCGAAGAACGCGAGGCTCTCGCGCTCCGCCTCGAGGACGGGCGCCTTCGGTCCCATGTTGATCGCCTTCACGCCGACCGCTTCCTTGCTCTTCGCGGGGCAGACGTCGATGCACAGGCGGCACCCGGTGCAGTCCTCGACGGAGACCTGGAGCGTATACCGGGCGCCCGGAAAGCCGCGGCCGGCGAGCGGAGCCGACTTGAACCCCTCGGGGGCCCCTTCGAGCGCCGACTCGGGGTAGAAGGTCGCCCGGATGACCGAGTGCGGACACACGAAGGAGCAGTTTCCGCACTGGATGCAGATGTCGGGCTCCCAGATCGGCACCTCCTGCGAGACGTTCCGCTTCTCCCAGGCGGCCGTCCCCGACGGATACGTGCCATCGGGCGGCAGCGCGCTCACCGGCAGCCGGTCGCCCTTCCCCGCCATCATCGCCGCCGTCACCTCGCGGACGAAGTCGGGCGCATCGAGCGGCACCACGGGCGGCAGCTCCCTCCCCGCGGGCTCCGCGCGGGGAATCGGGACCCGGTGGAGCGCCGCGACGGCGGCGTCCACGGCGGCGTGGTTGCGGGCCACGACCTCGGGACCCTTGCGCGCGTAGCTCTTCTCGATGGCCCGCTTGATCTCGAGGATCGCGCGCTCCGTGGGGATGACATCCGTGATCGCGAAGAAGCACGTCTGCATGATCGTGTTGATCCGCGTCCCGAGCCCCGCGTCGCCGGCCACTCGATACGCGTCGATCGCGTACACCTCGAGCTCCTTCTCGAGGATCTCGCGCTGCACCACCAGCGGCAGCTCGCGCCACACCCGCTCGGCGGGGTGCGGAGTGTTGAGGAGCAGCACGGCGCCACGGCGCGCGGGTCCGAGGACGTCGACGTGCTGCTCGAGGAACTGGGCCTGGTGGACCCCGACGAAGTCGGCCGAGGCGATGAGGTAGGTGGAGTGGATGGGGCGCGGCCCGAACCGCAGGTGGGACGCCGTGCGGCTGCCGGACTTCTTCGAGTCGTACACGAAGAACCCCTGCGCGTAGCGGCCCTCCTCCTCGCCGATGATCTTGATCGAGTTCTTGTTCGCCCCCACGGTCCCATCGGCCCCCAGCCCGAAGAACACCGCACGGTACACGTCGTCCGGCTCGACCTCGAACGCCGGGTCGACCTCGAGGCTCAGGCCGCCCACGTCGTCGCGGATCCCCACCGTGAACGGGCTCCGCGGCGCCTCGTGCACGAGCTCGTCGAACACCGCCTTCACCATGGCCGGTGTGAACTCCTTCGAGGAGAGCCCGTACCGGCCTCCGACGACGCGGGGCATGGACGGCATCGCCAGGGAGCCCGTGCCGGCGGCTCCGGCGAGCGCGGTGACCACGTCCTGGTACAGCGGCTCGCCCGTCGCGCCGGGCTCCTTGGTGCGGTCGAGGACCGCGATCCGGGACGCCGTCGGCGGCAGGGCCTCGAGGAAGTGCGTCACGGAGAAGGGGCGAAAGAGGCGCACCTGCACGAGCCCGAGCCGCGCGCCCTCCCGGTTCAGGTACTCGACGGCCTCCCGCGCGGCGCCCACGCCCGATCCCATGAGGACGATCACGCGCTCCGCCTCCCGGTGTCCGAAGTACTCGAACGCCCGGTAGGGCCGCCCCGTGAGCGCCCCGAAGCGCTCCATGAGCCGCGCCACGATCCCCGGCGTGGCCTCGTAGAACGGATTCACCGTCTCGCGCGCCTGGAAGAACACGTCCGGGTTCTGCGCCGTCCCGCGCACGACGGGGTGGTCGGGGCTGAGCGCGCGTCGCCGGTGGGCGGCCACGAGATCGTCGTCGATCATGGCCCGGATCTGCTCGTCGCCCAGCATCTCGATCTTGTTGATCTCGTGCGAGGTGCGGAACCCGTCGAAGAAGTGGAGGAACGGGATACGGCTCTCGAGGGTCGCCGCCTGCGCGACGAGGGCCATGTCGTGCGCTTCCTGGACGGAGGCGGAGCACAGCTGGGCGAAGCCGGTGCTGCGCGTCGCCATGACGTCGGAATGGTCTCCGAAGATCGACAGCGCCTGGGCCGCAACCGAGCGCGCCGCCACGTGGAACACCGCCGACGTGAGCTCGCCGGCGATCTTGAACATGTTGGGCATCATCAGGAGGAGCCCCTGCGACGCCGTGAACGTGGTGGTGAGCGCTCCGGTCTGGAGCGCACCGTGCACCGCGCCGGCCGCGCCGCCCTCGCTCTGCATCTCGGCCACGTGGGGCACGGTGCCCCACAGGTTCGGCCGCCCTTCGGACGCCCATTGATCGGCGAGCTCGCCCATCGGAGAGGACGGCGTGATGGGGTAGATGACGCACATCTCGTTGACGCGGTACGCGACGTGGGCGACCGCCTCGTTGCCGTCGATCATCCGCATCATGGGACCGGCTCCGGGATCATCTCCATCGCTCCGCACGGACACTGCTCCACGCAGATCCGGCACCCCGTGCACAGGCGGAAGTCGATCTCGTACCGCTCTCCTTCACCGAGCTTGCGGATCGCGTCCTCCGGGCAGGCGCCGTAGCACCCGTCGCACTCGAAGCAGTTACCGCACGACAGACAGCGCGCGGCCTCGTAGCGGGCGGCCGTCGGATCGAGACCCCCCACGACCTCGTCGAACGTCGTGCGCCGACGATCGAGATCGATGACGGTCTGGGTCCGCTGGTTCGCCTCCGTGTACAGCCACAGGTTGAGGAGCTCGTAGCTCGCGAGCTCGTGCTTCGCGGGGCCCCGGTACGTGGTCCCGCGAAGCCACGCGTCGATGTGGCGCGCGGCCTTCTTCCCGTGACCGGTGGCCACCGTGACGGTCCGTTCTGCGGGCACCATGTCGCCTCCGGCGAACAGCCCCTCGTGGCCGGTCATCATGTCGGGACCGACGTGGATCGTGCCGTCCTTCTCGAGCTCGAGACCCGGGACCGATTTCAGGAACCCGGTATCGACGTCCTGCCCGAGGGCCATGATCAGCGTGTCGGCCTCCAGCGTCTCGAACCGCCCGGTGGGTCTCGGATATCCGCCCTCATCGAGCTCCATGACCTCGACCTCGAGCGTCTTCCAGTCGATCTGTCGGATCGTCCTCAGCCAGTGGATCTCGACGCCCTCCTCGAGCGCCTCGTCGGCCTCGAAGGCGTGCGCTGGCATGTGCGCGCGATCGCGCCGGTAGATGATGAGGGCCTCTTCCGCCCCGAGGCGCTTCGCCGTGCGCGCCGCATCCATGGCGGTGTTCCCGCCCCCGTAGACGGCCACGCGGCGTCCGATCTTCGGCCGGTCGCCGCTCTCGACCTGTCTCAGGAAGCCGAGCGCGTCGTACAGCACGCCGGCGTCACGGGCGGGGATGTCCACCCGGCGGCTCAGGTGCGCGCCGATCGCCAGGAACGCCGCGTCGAAGGCGCCCTCACGCATCTCTGCCGCCACGTCCTCGACCTTGTGGCCCAGGACGATCTCCACGCCCATCGCCTCGATACGGGCCACCTCGGCGTCGAGGATTTCGCGCGGAAGCCGGTACGCCGGGATGCCGAAGTGCATCATGCCGCCCGCCATCGGTCCCGCCTCGTGGATGACGACCCCGTGGCCCAGCCTGGCGAGGTGGTAGGCGGCCGACAGCCCGCTCGGACCGGCGCCGATCACGAGCACGCGACCTCCCGGCTCGGTCTCGGGAAGCGGCGCGGGCCAGCCCTCCTCGAGGGCCATGTCGCCGAGGAAGCGCTCGATCGCGTGGATCGCCACCGGTTCGTCCACGCGGGCCCGGTTGCAGTCGGTCTCGCACGGGTGGTAGCACACGCGCCCGTGGACCGCCGGCAGCGGGTTGTCGCGCATGATGACGTTCCACGCCTCGCGATGCCTGCCCGCCTGGGCATGATCCAGCCACGCCTGCACGTTCTCTCCGGCCGGGCACGCGTGGTTGCAGGGCGGGAGCCGGTCCACGTACCGCGGGCGTTCCGTGCGCATCACTCGACGGGGTCGTGACCGCGTCGCATGGCCTGGATGCGGCCCCGTCGCAACGTCTCCTCGGCATCCGCGACGCCCGGGCCCCCCTCTCCCTCCTCGCGAGCCTCCGACGGGAGGAACTCGAGCAGCTCGGAGAGCTCCCGCGCCGTGGCCCCGTCGAAGGGACAGGAGACGCCCTCGCAGCTCGCGTCACGCTCGAGGCACTCGAGCGTGACGTGCGCGAGGGGATGCTCGGCCTCGGGGTCCAGCGTGACGCGCACGTTCGCGGCACACACGCTACAGTAGGCCTCGTAGGTCTCCATGGGCCTTCTCCTCCGTGCGGGGACGGGTCGTCGGGCCGGGTGGCCCCTTTCCCGGCGAATTCCGGTCCGGCGAGACGATCGGGCGACACGATCGCTCGCGATCTAGTAACTCATTGTCATGATATGAATTACGGGATCAGACAGGCGCGGTGGAGCCGGGGACGGGGCGGGCTGACGCGGGTCACAATGTCCCTGAACGGGGCGAAAATGACCCGCGCGCGCTTGCGGCCGCGCTCCGGAAGCGCATACGTGGATGCGCCGACCCATGCGACTTCCGGAGGTGGCTCGTGATCGCGGATGTGGGAGGAGGCGAAGGCGTTCTACGATGAGCACCTTCCGGACGGGGCCGAGTGGGCCCGGTCGCGCAACGGCCGGCGACGTGCGGGCCGGGACTCGGCGGGGGGCGATCTCGAGGTCCGGGTTGCCCCCTCGCCGCACGGCACGGCGATCGTATTGAGACAGCACCGTGGGAAGAGGGGTGTCCGCCGGAGCATCGAGCGCGCGGTGACGAGGGCCGCTTCCCGCTAGGACGCCGCATCGAGCGTGACGGCGGACGTCTCCTTCACGGTCCGGAACGTCATGATCGTGCGCGTATTCTCGATCCCCTCGACGGCTCCGATCCGGAGCAACACCACGTGGCAAGGAGACGGAGCATGACCCGTAGGACGATCGTCGGAGGGACGAGGCTCGCGCTCCTCCTCATGGTGTCGATGAGGGCCCCGGGGGCGGCACAGGCGTCGCCGTACTGGGGTGACCTCGAGCCCGGTCCGCACGATGTGGGATTCCGGTCGGAATGGCTGCTCGACTTCGGCCGGAGTTATCGAGCCACCTTCGACGACGGGTCTTCCTACGGGGGCGAGAAGGCGCCCCGGCCGCTCCTCGTCAACCTCTGGTATCCCGCGCCCCCGGACCCGTCGGCACCGCGCATGCGGCACCGGGATTACCTGAGCATCGAATCCGATGACCCGGACCTGGCGGCGTTCGCGGCGGCCCTGCGCCGGTACAACCTCGAGGTGATCGCGCGCGAGGTCACGGGTCTGGAGCTCGACGAGCTGGACGACCCCGCGAGAGCGCGGTTCGAAGCGACGCTGGACGCCCGGACTGTGTCGCGCCGGGGCGCTCCGGTGGCGGAGGGTCGATTCCCCGTGGTCATCTATCACGCGGGCCACGGCTCGTCCTTCGAGGACAACGCCGTTCTCTGCGAGCTGCTGGCGAGTCACGGCTACATCGTGATCGGGAGCGCCTTCCAGCACGGGGACGGCAGCGGGCTTGGAACCGACACCGACGCGGGGTCGATCGCGGACATCGACGCCCTGGTTCGGTTCGCCCGCGGGCTGGATCACGCCGAGTGGAGCCGCATCGCCCTGATCGGACACAGCGGCGGCGCACAGCTCGGCTTCCGCTACGCGGCACGGCCCGGGTCCGCGATCGACGCGTTCGTGTCGCTCGACACGACCGAGGACTACTACGGCCTGTCGGCCACCTTCTGGAGCTTCCCCGCGGAGGTGCTCGAGAACCGCGACCACGTGACGGTGCCGATCCTCGTGGCGGCGAATTCGCACGCCGTGTTTCTGCTCGCGGATTCGCTCGCATCCGCGGACCGGTATTACCTGACCGTCCGGGACGTGGCGCACAACGAGTTCATCTCGCAGGGCCTGATGGCCTCCGACTTCGAGGCGCGCTCGGAGGCAGCGGACGCGGATGCGCCCGCCCCATCCCCCACCCCGGCGGATCGGTACCGGGGCGACCCCGGCGTCATGGAGCGGTATGCGTCGCTCGTCACGATCGTGCGGCGGTTCCTCGACGGACAGCTCAAAGGCGATCGGATCGCCCTGAGCGAGCTGCGTCGGGACCTCGGATCGAGCCCCCTGGGCGGCTCCGCACCCCACCTCGAGTACGTCCCGAAGGGCACCACCGCCGCCCCCGCGTACTCCGACCCGGCCGACGGGCCACCGACGCCTCGCCAGCTTCGGCCACTGATCGAGCGCCTCGGGCTCGCGGAGACCATAGGGATTCTCGAACGCTGGACGGGAGCCTCACCCTCCCCGGTTCTCGACGAGCCCACGTTCGCGGTCGCGCTGCTCTGGGAGTACGTGCTGGCCGACAGGCTCGAGGAAGCCAGGCGGCTCTATGCGTTCTTCGCCCGGATTCACGAGAACATGATCGGCGAGTTCCTGCGGTGGTACGACGTCTTTTCCGCCATGGGGGACGATGGCACGGCCGAGGACTGGCTGGAGATCGCTGAAGCGCTCGACCCGACGCACCCCGACGTGCGCGCACGCTCCGGGGGCCGTTAGGCGGGCTCGCCCGCGGACAGCGCGGCGACGAGCGTCATGATCACACCCGCCTTCGCCATGTCCCGGATGGAGAAATAGCCCGACGAGTACGGAATCACGTTCGTGGGAGTCTCGGTGACGAGGACGAACGCGAGCGAGGACGTGAACGCCGCCGGTCCCGCCAGCGACCAGGCGTCCAGGGAGAGACTGGCCGCGAGGGCGATGAGGATGGGCATGATGATGGTGCTCGTCACCGTGTTGCTCGAGAAGACGAGGTGGAGCAATGCGATGCCGAGCACGATGAGAAGCGGCCGTAGCAGCACCGGCACGTCACCCATGCGGCCCATGAGCACGAGCGCCAGCCACTGCGCTCCGCCGGTGTCGTACACCATCATGCCGAGCGAAATGCCCGCGACGATGAGGAGGATACCGCCCCAGTCCACATCGCTCTGCGCGTCCCTCCAGCTCATGATGCCCATCCCGGGCAGGAACAGACACACGCCGCCGAAGAGCGCGACCGCCTGGATGGGCAGCGAGGTCGCGAGCCACAGCGTGATCGTCACCGCGAAGACGACGAGCGTCTTGCGCTCGGCCGCTCCGAGTCGACCCAGGGCCTTCAGCTTGTCGTCGATCTCGCCCTCGCCCATGGGCAGCCGCTCGATCTCCGGCGGGAAGAGGCGCAGGAGAATCCGCCAGGCGAACGGAATCATCAGGATGGTGGCGGGAAGCCCGAAGCGCATCCAGTGGAGGAAGGAGACCTCGACACCGGCGAGCTCCTGCAGGTAGCTGATGGCAATGGGATTCGCGCCCGTGCCGGCGGGAGTCGCGATGCCTCCCATGAGAGGGCCGAAGGCGCAGCCGATCATGAGCGCGGCGGCCGAAGTTGCTCTCGAGAGGCTTCAGACCGGCGTCACGGAGCACCCCCACGCCGAGCGGCAGGAGGATCGCGGCCACGGCCATGTCGGTGATCCACATGGAGAGCGCCGCGCCGGCGGTCAGGAATCCCAGAAGCACTCGGTCCGTCCTGGTACCGACCAGGCGCAGGATATCGAGCGCCAGGCGAGGGCCGAGGCCCGA
>Ga0315553_10001271_pt1 | contig 21188 bp, 20 predicted proteins | sample SalMarSW160140MG_FD_203099 | JGI IMG/M metagenome (GOLD analysis project Ga0315553, IMG submission 203099) | Salt marsh sediment microbial communities from the Plum Island Ecosystem LTER, Massachusetts, United States - Salt Marsh Sediment SW1601-40 ... | reverse complement strand
CCCGTTCGACCCTCGCCACATTCGTTCCTCCAACAGGGACGAGTCTTCGCAATCCCATTGATCTGGGTCTCAGTTCAGCACTAGAGATAGAAATTTACGTCCAGGCTGCTCGAGCTGCTGCTGCGGATCCAGGAGTAGATGCTTTGGTAATTGTGGGGAGAGGGCTGACTCCGGAGACCAATCTTCTCTACACAGAATCAATGATCCAGGTCAGCAAAGAATCTCCTAAGCCCTTTATCATGGTAAGCATCCCTGAGTTCGACCGGAGCCTTGCTCAAAGGTTTTGTCAGGCCGGAATTCCATTTTTTGAAACGGCAGAGCGTGCCATGGGCACGTACGCACTGGTTCGTAAATATCAGCTCTGGCGTCAGGAAAGGTCGGTTTGAAAACGTGGGATCAGTGAATTTGGTGTGATAAATTATAAAGTATCATAGATACTTTATAATTTGTTGAGATTACAGGTTATTAGCATGTAGTTAAGCGCACTCGTTAACCGTAGATAACTCCCTCGATGTGAATTGCTTTCGGCGATGTAAAGCTCACTCGTTTAGACCTCATACATGCTGTGGAGGAGCCCTAAAATACCATTGGCACATATCCATCTTTTATTAGCTCCGATATTATCGTGCCCACATAATCTACCTTCACCCCACAATCCTCTATTTTTTCAGTAATGCCGTCACGGTCGGATATGAACTTGCATGCGATCGGTTTCTCGATACTACCAATTTTCTTCGCAGCTTGAGCTATACGTTCGTCTTCAACAAGGAGCCGCTCGGACGGACCAAAAAAAATTACTTTTACCTTATCCATCCACCCCTCAGTAAGCGTCCGACTTGCATACATCAGGCCTGTTAAAGCCTTTTCGTTTTCGCCTGTTGCGATGATCACCAGTAGTTTAGAACTCATGCCAACCCTCCTTCTCTGGTTGTCAAAGGTTAATTAGTTGGTTACGCAGAAGTCAATTCTTGATCCAGCCTTCATGTGCCATAGCCTGCTACCTATGGGGACATCACTTGATGAGGATTAAAAACTATTCCATAATATACTCAACTGTCCAATGCCAGGCGCATCGCCCTTTTTCAAGCCTTGGCCTTTTTACCGAAAGGAAGGACCAAATGGGTGAGGGCTTCATTTTTTCCTTAAAAAACACATTTCGAAGGCAAAAAAATGCATCATCGTTTCTAAAATTATAAAATGAAATGCTGGGCAGTTTAAAGTCTTGCCCGGGACTATCATTGGCAGCCTTCGCTACAATGAGCTACTCTCGGAATCATAAAACGTTTCATTCCTATCACCTCCTTTCAGTGAACATTCACAAACCGCTGTTTAGGCCTTGAGGTAGATGTCATTTACCGAAATTTCTGATTGCTTACATAATGGTGTCTCAATAGTGCATACCTAACACCTGCAACAGCAGCGTCCTGTTGTGTTTTCAGGAGCTTATCAAACCACCTGATACTATACGTACCAGCTACAATTATTATCAGGATGAGAAGTAAATTATCCATAGTCACCTATATAACAGCCTCATAGATCGCGAATAATCCGAACCATATCGCCACGATGTATTTTCCCTCCTTTAATTACACGGCCAAAGATCCCTTCTTTAGGCATTATGCAATCCCCTGATAAATAGTAAATGGCACATTTCTTGTGACATTCCTTGCCGATCTGTGTAATTTTTACAATGGCTGATTTTCCCAGATGTATCAGGGTGCCCACAGGGACCTTTTGCCAGTTAATACCCGTTGTAGCAATGTTTTCAGCATAGTCTCCAAAGGTTACATCACAGCCTTTTCTTTTTGATGCTTCAATGCTTTCAGAGGCAAGAAAACTCACCTGCCGGTGCCACTGTCCTGCGTGGGCATCCCCTTCAAGACCGTGATCCTGAATAAGAGTGGCTTTATCAATCTGGCCCTTTCGTGTCCCCTTTTTCTTGCTTATGGCAATGGAAACGATCTTCATTGTCTCCTTTGTTCGTCTTGCGTATGAGAACATTTCGGTTCTATGCACGAAAAAAATTAAAACAGCGTATCTTAAACGCTCTTCTCGTTTTCGAGTATTATAGACAAGGTGATGGAATGGAGTTGATCATAGATCGCCTTTGATACATCTTTCCAGATGCAACGGGTCAAACAACTATCCGCCCGTCCGCATTCACTTGGATTTCCTATGCAATTTATAAGTTCAGTTCCGCCTTCAAGCGCTGTAACAATTTGCCCAATACTTATTTCTTCTGGTGGCCTTGCAAGTATATGACCACCTTTGGGGCCTCGTACACTCCTTATGAAATTGCCCCGCTTCAAGGGTATAATAAGTTGTTCAAGATACTTTACAGATATATCCTGACGTTTCGAAATTTCGCCTAACGGTATGGGCCCTTTATCATAGTGCTCTGCCAGGTCTATCATCATTCTTGTTCCATACCGACTTCTGGTTGATAGTCTCATTGGATACTTTCTCCATAAAACATCCTTGATTGGCATATTGTGGAATTTATTGCAGACCTCTCAAGTTTAATCACTTTTCTGGGTCCAATCTATTGTTTGAGATAATTTTATTTTATACTAATTTAATCTATAGTAATTTAATATAATTTAATTATTTACTCTAATTATGTCAAGCTCAAATGTTCTTTCGCCAGCAAACATGAGGTTCATCGAGTAAGCCTTGTGATCTAGTAAATCGTTTTTGGGGAATTATGAAATAAAATGTTTTAACGGCAGGTAAATCCACCATAAAGACGGCGGATAGGCCCGCCCGACGCACGGCGGGCAAGCCTTGAATAAAGAGATGAAGGGTAAGCTATAACATCTTAATTATTTTCCATCAGTTTCAGTATTTTTGCGAGCATCTCATCCCTCCATGCCCTCATTTCGCCTAACGACTTTTCGCATACAATCTCCATATCTCTCGTTCCTTTTACCACTGCCTCGATGGCTGAAGGGGGTATAGAGGTCCACGTCTCCATTGTCTCCCACCTATAGCGATATGATTGGGAGAAGTTCTCTATGAAATCCTCGATCCCATTCCCGGCAATATGCATGCGCAGAAAAGGGCCTACAACAGGATCCCTCAGTCCAGTTCCCCTGCAAAAGGCCTTATCCACCTCTTCCGGGCTCGCGATACCCTTGTCAACGAGATCGATCGCCTCGCGCAACAAAGCCGCCTGAAGTCTATTTATAATATGCCCTGGGACCTCCCGCCTGAGCACCACAGGGCTCTTGCCCATCCGTTCCATAAACTCGCGTGCTTTCTGGACCGTTGTGGCGGAGGTCTTCTCCCCGCCAGCGATCTCAACGGTGGGTATAAGGTGCACGGGAAGTACTGGGTGCACAAGCACACAACGCTCAGGCCTTATAGTCACCTCCTGGATATCGGTCATCAGTAATCCTGAAGCACTGGAAGCCAATATCACATGAGCCGGGGCAGCGGCATCCATTTCTTCGAATACACGCTTCTTTATCTCATAGTTGTCTGGCACGGACTCCTGAACGTAGTCTGCATGGCCACACGCATCGGCAATATCGGTGGTTGTTTGTATCCTGTCCCGTCCTGCCTCAACACTTCCCTTTGGCACAAGGCCTTGGGTTTCTAAAAACTTCAAATTCAGCCAGATTTGTTTCATCGATTCATTGAGTATCTCTTGGCTTATATCCTGCATGATCACCTCAAGGCCTCGTGATAAAAAGATGGCCGCCCATCCCTGACCCACAAGCCCAGCCCCCACACAGGCTACTCTACTTATTTTCATACACATTCCTTTCGTTGAATGATTTCGCTTTTTTTTACGGCCTTCTTTTGAGTCCGAGAATTTTCCTGGCCTCCTTTGAGCTCGCCACCTCCCTGCCATACTCTTTTGCAATCCTGACAATCCGTTCCACAAATTGGGCATTGGATTTTGCGAGTTCACCTCTTTTGTAGTAGATGTTATCCTCCATGCCAACCCTGATGTGCCCATTCAAAATAAGTCCCATCATGCAGATGGGAAGTTGCGCCTTTCCGATTCCAATCACGGACCAGGTGGATGACTCGGGGATATAGTCAAGGAGGTGGACCAGTGATTTTGGGGTACCAGGAATACCCCAGGGAGTACCGAGGACAAACTGGAAGTGAAGTGGATCGGTAAGGTAGCCTTCCTCTCGCATACGCAGACAGGTGATCATCATTCCCACATCGAAGATCTCAAGCTCCGGCTTCACCCCCTTTTCCTTCATACGAAGGGCAGCAGCCTCAAGAAACTCAGGAGTATTTATAAAGGCCGATCCGCCCAGGTTGATGGATCCCGCATCAAATGAGGCAAGCTCGGGCTTCAACTCCAACGGTGTAAGTCTCTCCTCGATATGAAGATTTCTTCCGGGAATGCCGCTTGTGGTAAGGCATAGAATTAGACCTGTTTTCTCCCGCAAAGGCTCCACCACCCGTTTGAAGAGGGCAATATCCTGAGTCCCAAGGCCTGTATTCGGATCTCTCACATGAATATGTACAATGGAGGCTCCTGCTTGCTCACATTCTATGGCCGATGCTACAATCTCCTCGGGCGTGATGGGAATATAGGGCGTTGCCTCACGAGTAATCCTGCTTCCTGTAATAGCCGCGGTGATGATGAGTTTTTCCATAATACCCCCTATTTTTTTCTCTCACATCTTATGAAGGTTTCAACAAAAATATAGCCTTTAGTCTGGAAAAAAGCAAAACCTGTTTAATTGTAAAAACAATAAGGTACAGAAAAGATGATGAATCAGATCATCATTCTTGATGTTGACATAGGGAATGGTGAAGAATGGAGCCCTCACCCCCTCCTTTCACGACTCAACTATCATCCATACAAACACCTACAACATGTGACCCACACATGAATATCTCATATACCCTTTTCTCTTGATTCACAGGCCTCACTCATCCTATAATTTCCTCTCAAAAAGGAAATTCAGCATTGTTACAGGGCACTCAGCGTGCTTGAAAGGAGGAAATGCCATGTCAAGAGTGAGAGCATTACTCGGTAGTCAATATCCTATCATTCAGGGCGCAATGGGGGTTATTTGTAATCCTGAGCTCGTTGCTGCTGTATCTGAAGCTGGGGGATTTGGCCTATTAGCTACTGCCTTTACAGAGGACCCAGAATTTTTGCGGAATCAAGTTAAGGCGACTAAGCAGCTCACAGACAAACCTTTTGGTTCAAACATCTTCGTAATGAACCCTTTAGCTCAAAAATTTGTGGAGGTTTTAGCTGAAGGAGGGGTGAGAGTGGTAACTGTTTCTGGAGGTTCGCCCAAAGGGCTCATTCCGGTCTTGCATGATTTAGGTATAAAAGTTATTGTTGTATCTCCCACAGTTGAGGGTGCAAAGAGTGCTGAGGCATTAGGAGCCGATGCTATCGTGGCAGAAGGGGTGGAATCAGGCGGAGTACAGGGGTTTAAGGGCGTTTCCACCATGGTGCTTGTGCCCATAGTAGTCGATGCTGTGAAGATTCCAGTCATAGCAGCCGGTGGCATCGGAGATTCTCGCGGATATAAGGCTGTTTTGGCTCTTGGTGCGGAAGGAGTGCAAATGGGTACACGTTTTATTGCAACAAAGGAGTGTATCGCTCATTCTATCTATAAAACCACAATTCTTGATTCTGATGAAACAGGAACAGGCCTTGTGAATATGGGACGATTCCAAATCCGTGCATTACGAACGAGCCTCGTTGAAAGATTGATAAAGGGGGAAGAGTCTACCCGCCCAGGTTTTACCAGACAAGTTATGGAAGATGCATGGATTAAGGGGAACCTGGAAGCCGGCTTATTACCTGCCGGACAGGTGGCTGGTCTGGTCTCTGATACACCATCTGTGAGAGAGGTCATTAATGAAATGATACGTTAGCAAAGACGATGGGGTCAGGTTTTCATTATTCACATCGAAATAGTGAATGGTGAAGAGTTTAGCCCTGAGCCCACGCCTTTCTCGTCATAGCCTGATGAAAACAAGGGGAAGACCTGATAGGCCTTCCCCAATTAATATAATAAAATCTGTTAATCATTCAAACGAAGAAAAAATGTTACTCCCAACATGGAGATATGAATGCCTTTCGAACAGATAAATGGAATGAAGATATATTACGAGATTTATGGCTCTGGTGATACCATCGTGCTTCTCCACCATGGTTTTGGCTGCACAAAAATATGGAAAGATATATACCCACGCTTCGTTGAAAAAGGTTACAGGGTAGTCATGTATGACAGAAGAGGGTATGGACAATCAGAAAAGGGTGCTGATTTTGAAGAATTTTATATCAGTGATACATTTCGTTCTGAGAGCGTTAAAGAGCTGGCCATGTTGAAGGAGCTTCTCGATATTGATTCTTTTCATATCATTGGTCAGTGTGAGGGAGGAGTTGTTGGGATAGACTATGCCGCCATGTATCCCCATCATATTTCCACGATTGTCGTTTCAAGTACCCAGTGTTACAGTAAAATGACTATGCGGGAACTGAACAGTTTGAAGTTTACAAATCTATTTCAAGATCTGGAGCCAGAGATTAAAAAAAAGCTGGTTGATTGGCATGGAGAGAATGCTGAAGCATTTTTCAATCAATTTTGTAAATATGGTGGGGCTTACGGCACAGGGTTTTTTGATCTGAGAAATCTATTACCATCGGTTACATGCCCTGCCCTTGTACTGTATCCCGATAGGAGTTTCCTTTTTGATGTTGAACAGGCTGTCGCATTTTATCGTTGCCTTCCCAATGGAGAACTTGCAATCCTGCCAAACTGTGGTCACAACACCTACGAACATCAGCCGAAAGAATATATCTCTTGCGTTTTGAATTTTTTAAAGAGACATAATTTTTAGGTTTTTCCTGGTGCTATTTCAAAAAGTATGCGTTCGTGTAAAAATCACTTCATTCCCCTTGTGTACCAAGCACTTCTATGTCTTAGAAAATTTTTTCATTCCACCATGCTATCAAAAAACAGTTCTAAAGCGAAAACAAAAGCTTGCTATGTGCACAAAACAATAGTACTTGATGGGGTGATTAAACCATGAATTGACAAGGCTTTCTTTAGTTTTTACAATGAGTATGTGAAATAAATACGACATTTTTAAATGAGGCCTCGAAGTGACGACAATAGCGCAAACTTTATTTGATATTGAAAAAGTTCAACAGGATATTAAAAGGCAATTGGACAATGGAAAGGTGCAGCTATCAACATTCATTGAAGATATTATAAACATCATTCACGTGTATCACTTTGATCTTCTCGCACACAGCAGTTTGGACACCGCTAAAACAGAATTATCCAACGTATCAAATCCTTTTCTTGTAAAATATCGCTCGTTGTCACGTAAGGACGGCATGCACAAAGAATATATACGCTGGTTGAATATTGGTGGTCTTTTTGTCGTTTGTAACATTTTCGAAAAGTTTGTGCGAGAAACGCATGGTGAGCTTTTTCAGGATGAGAAAATAAAACACCTTAAAGATGCATATGAGCATATATTACAAAATAAAAATATCGATAATCATACATTGCGCCGCATGGTAAGGGAGTTTAGTCTAATTCGTTTTATTCGTAACAGCTTTTATCACGCTGATACATATATGAATTCGAAAACCAGAACATTTGCTTTAGGTGATGATAAATATGAGCTTGAAGAAGGAAAGCCAGTAAAGCCCATGCGGCTCATGACTGCAATTGCTATATTCTGGCAGCACTACTCTACAATAATGTCCATCCCATAGGTACATACATTATGTGAATAAGCCCATATTCGCCATTCCGCCACAAAGATGGCGGGAAGGGAATGGTAGGTTCTGAAACAGCAGTCAAATGATTTGGTGATCAGCTTTTGATCCTGAAAAAAAATAAAAAGCGACACAAAGGACCGTGCTTCACGGAGTAAAATAAGAGTGTGTCTTTTATGTATCCTCTGGGTTTTTTTTAATGCTTTAAGGTACGCCCTCAAACTATAGGTTATAAGAAAACATGAATAGAAGAGCATGGTCATCTCGAATTGTGGTGAGATACACCCTCCTCCAATTACCAGCCATCGTGCTGCTCATTTTAATGCTGATTCTTGTTCAGCGATGGGTGAGCCTTCCTGCGTGGTTTATTTGGGGCCTTATCGCATTCTGGATTGCCAAAGATATAGTTCTTTTTCCCCTTACATGGCGAGCTTATGACCGAAGCCATAAAGGATCTGCAAACTGGATGATAGGGCGACGAGGTATCGCAGAAAATAGATTGGCTCCCTCGGGTTATGTCCATGTTCGCGGTGAGTTATGGCAGGCTGAGGTAGCGGAAAACAGCGCTCCTATTGAAAAGGGGGAAAGTGTGCGGATTTACGGAAATCGTGGGCTCACTCTGCTCGTACACCACGATAACAAAGAAGATAATCGGGATAAGTATCTCCGGTCTCCCTCCGTATCGTAAATGAATTGCCTCCATGCTCAATCTCTTAGGACATACCTTTATTATTAATCTATATTTCTATGTAATTACAAACAAATATATTGTATTTTTGAACTATTAATTTAACTTAAATGCTGCACATTATTTTGGTACTTTCGCACACACGTTCGGGTCCACGAAGGTTCAATGAGATTTTACTTGACAATATACCACTATTACATCCTAATTAATATGAGGGACATTCATTTTGAATATCCCCTCCACACACTATAATAGTAGCCGAGGAGGGAATTGTGGAAATGAATCCACCCAAATCTATATGAAACATCATAAATTATACACGATTATTAATTATTCCTATTACATATCACATTTCAAGCACTGAAATTGTCGCCACAATATATGCCAACTGTTAGCATTTCACCTATTCCTATAGGTTTTTCCTTTTCAACCTCTCTTTGTAAAACCCTTAAAATATAGCGCAACCTTCAAATGAGACATTGTATAAATCTCAACGCAGTCAGCACAGGTTTTGCTTTCGATAGACATTATTATCAATTTAAAAAGTACAGTGGAGAGTTTATTGCCATCTTTAAAGGCAATTGTCATGAGGAAACACATCAAAAAAAATATGTGAATCTCGCTTTTCACAGAATGTAGCTATTCTGGTGAGAGTTTTACGCAGTATCTTAAGGGAGGCGCCTGGGAGCATATATGAAAGGAGGTGATAGAATGGCAACCTATATCATACTAGTTAGTTATACCCAAAAAGGCATAGAAAACATCAAGGATAGTCCCACCCGTCTCGATACGGTTAAAAAAGTATTTCAGGCCATGGGGGCAGAGTTGAAAGAGTTTTACCTTGTAATGGGACAGTACGACAGTGTCGTCGTCGCTGAAGGCCCAGACGATGAAACAGCAGCTAAATTATCTCTCGCCATTGGTTCGACGGGTGCCGTCCGCACGGAGACCCTTCGGGCTTTCACAGAGGATGAATACCGTAAGATTGTCGCTGCTCTTCCATGATTAGTTTTTTGATACACACTTTTCAAAAGCCCTCGTGCGCCTCCCTTGAACATTACTATTTGCGAAGTTACTTAATTGGTAAGTATTTTATCTTTATCATGTAATAATAGTGTGTAACGAAACCTAAAAGGGGGTGAGGTAATGATCGTTAAAGAAATAGATCTTTTTAAAGGGATTGATCCCACAATAATGGAAAAAATAGTTAATATTTGCTCTGAACAGAACTATGCAAAAGATGCAGTGCTATTCAAAAAGGGGGATGTAGCTGACTGTCTCTATATTCTGGAGGAGGGAAGTATTAAGCTGGTAATAGAAAATGGAGGCAGTATCACCTATAGCCTCATAGATCGAGGTGAAGTATTTGGATGGGCGAGCATGCTTGAATCTGGGCTCCGTACTGCCTCTGGTGTCTGTGCTACAGATTTAAAGGTGGTGAAGATCGAAAAAGAGAAATTAGATGCAATATTTAATCTTCACCCTGAAGTGGGTCTTATGGTTCTCAAGCGACTGGCAAAAGTAATTTCTGAAAGGCTCTCAAATGCTTATCGTGATCTTTTGTCTGCCAGAGGGCACGATACCACTCCTTCTTATGGCTAAAAAGATACTTTTGATGTGGCGCAAGGCCCCACTAACTATTCTACGGGATCAGGTTGGTCAGTCCGCCATTCCGCCACAAATACGGCGGATAAACCCGCCATAAAACCGGCGGGCAAGAAAGACGGCGGATAAACCCTCCAGAAATACGACAGTTAGGATCTTCTAAATCGTGATCTTTTGACCATGATCTGCTATGATGCACACATATTATGGGATTATATTTTACAAACCAGGAGTTGAGTAAAAAAACTTTCCCAGTATAATACAATACCGTAAGGAGGCAAAAAATGGCTGACTATGACGCAATAATAATAGGCAGTGGTGCAGGAGGGTTGTCGGCAGCACTCAAGCTCGCGCGGTCACATTATTCGGTCATGCTTCTTGAGGCTATGCCGTCTTTCGGCGGATACCTGAATCCGTTCCGCCGGAAAGGATACACTTTCGACACAGGACTACACTACCTCGGAGAACTCGGAAGAGAGGATCGCTTCTGGAAATTGCTTGATGAGGTAGGAGTACGTGAGTCAATGAAGTTTGTTGAGCTGAATCCGGAAGGATTCGACCGCTATGTCTTTCCGGACTATGAACTCCGTGTTTGTAAAGGAAAAAACCGATTCATAGAACGACTCATCAATGATTTCCCGAAAGAGGAGCGTGGAATATACAAATTCTTCACAGTCTTTGAAAAGATTATAAAGGCCACGCAGGCTTCCGAGTCGATGGGTGAAGGTGTTCTACAAATGCTCATCTTCATTGTAAGGCACCCGGTCATGATGAAATACTCGCGTGTTCCCTTTCAGAAGCTACTCAATGATGTAACATCCGATAAGCGGTTGCAAGCCGCGCTCGCCGCCCCTTGTGGTGACTATGGAGTTCCTCCTGCAAAGGCCTCGATTATTATTGCCGTCATGGTGTGGGCACATTACCTGAAGGGCGCATATTATCCTTGCGGTGGCAGCGGTGCGCTAAGAGATGCCTTTGTAAATGGGCTAAAGGATCACGGTGCCGAACTGAAAAATAATTCGCGGGTTGTCTCCATAGAAAAAACGGCTAATGAGTTCATTATCAAGACAGAGCACGGTGAGAAATACACCACACGTGCAGTGATCAGTGATGTTGACCCTGTTGTTACTTTGGGCAAGTTGGTTAATTCTGAGCTGGTGCCATCTAAAATCAAAAGGAAAATTATACAGATGCGCCCGTCCGGTGGTGCATTCTATGCCTTCATCGGTACTGATCTGGATCTGCCCTCTATGGGAATAACCGATGCAAATATAATTCACTACAATGACTATGATATCAACAAACTATATACGCAACGGCCTGTCTCGACTCAACCTGAAGCTTTTCCCATGTTCTTTATCACCAGCCCCTCGGTAAAAGACCCTGAAGGTGGGCACTCACCAGAGGGGTATCACACTCTTGAGATCATCACAGGAGCGAGCTACGAACTTTTTGAACAATGGACACATCTTCCTTCAATGAAACGGGGCGAGGAGTACAAAGCGCTTAAAGAAAAGATTGGGGAACGGCTTATTGCGGCAGCCGAGCAGTACATCCCCACGCTTTCACAACACATCGATTTTGTTGAGTATGCTACTCCCCTTTCTAATGAATATTGGGTAAACGCAGTGCGGGGTGGGAACTACGGGCCGGATCAGACTCCCGATCAGATGGGCACCGGTCGGTTTATTAGCTTTACCGCAGGGATTGACGGGCTCTTTCTTGCCGGAGCAGGGACCATGGGCGGCGGTATAATGCCCTGCGTTGAATCTGGCATTCAAGCGGCGAGTAAGGCGGAAACCTATCTGAAGCATTGATTTACGATTCCGTCAATTGGATACAATGATAGTTGACATTCGTCAGGGGATCACGTCTCCTCTCCGAGCCCTTCTGGGTTTGAAAGAGCGAACCTGCGAAAAAAGGATGAACAATGATAACTGTGAAGAAAATTGACGATCGCACCTTCGAGGTTACCGTAGCTGGCCAAACAGCCACGACTCATAGGGTTACCGTCGATCGTGCATATCATGAAAAACTTGCCGGTGGTCACATCTCAGCAAAGGAATTGGTAGAGAAATCATTTGAATTTCTTCTTAAGCGAGAAAGCAACACCAGCATTCTGAGAGCCTTCGAGCTTCCGGTTATTGGCCGGTATTTTCCGGAATACGAAACTACAATCCGGAAGATGCTCAAATAAAAACGTTGAATAGCTGTCTCCTGAGGTCGAACTATGAATTTGGGATCAAATCACCTCCATTCACCTCTCGAGTATCGCGAATGGATTATTGAAACATTTGTTAATATGTAAGTATATGACACCCATATTTCATCCTGGGGGTGCTGGCAGATCACAACATATTGAAGACAAGACTCTCCTTGCCTCCGAAGTAGAAATTCCTTTATAGTGAAATTCCTTTAGGAAATAGCAATGTCTTACAAGATAGTCAAATATCGCATTATGGGTGACCGGTCCCTCATTGTCGAGTTAGGGGATAAAATCAGCCCTGAGGTAAATCGACGGGTACGGGTGTTGGACATCACCCTTACACAAAACCCCACAGAAGGGCTGGTTGAAACAATCCCTGCCTACCGATCACTCCTCATCATTTATGATCCGCTCAAGATAAATGTTTCTTTGCTAAAACAACGAATAGAAGATTTTCAAAAAAAGATAGAGGATATCCATATCCCTGAGCCCAAAACTATGGAAATCCCTGTTGTCTACGGTGGCGATTATGGACCTGACCTGGAATGGGTAGCTCAGTACCATAAGATGAGCATTGAGGAAGTAATCCACCTTCATACAGAAACAATCTATCAGGTCTATATGATCGGTTTCACACCCGGGCACCCCTATATGGCGGAACTCCCAAATGCACTTATCACGCCCCGCAGAGAAACCCCACGGACGAATGTTATCCGCGGATCTGTGGCAATTGCCAAAAATCAAACGGTTATATACCCAGTTGAAAGCCCAGGGGGATTGCACATTCTTGGTCGAACCCCACTGACGCTATTCAATCCATCTAAATCGCCACCCGCACTCCTTGAAATGGGCAATTTGGTGAGATTCTTCTCAATAGAAAAGGAGGAGTTCAAACAGTGGCAGCAGTAGAAACATTTGAAGTAGTGGCATCTGGTCCACTCACTACTGTGCAAGACAATGGAAGATTCGGCTATGGGAGATATGGTGTTCCACCTAGTGGGGCGCTGGACACCTTCTCCCTGAGGACGGCAAATTTACTCGTGGGCAACTCTGAGAATGAGGCATGTCTGGAAATCACCCTCTTTGGATTTAAGGTCAAGACCCTTACAGATGTAGCCATCGCTGTCGCTGGTGCTGACCTCCAGGCCTGTTGCAATGATAAATCTCTCGATGTGTGTACGTCTTACATTCTAAAAAAAGGCAGTGTTCTTTCATTTCGAGGAATCAAGGGCGGGTGTCGTTCATACCTTGCCGTAGGAGGAGGATTATATCTGCCTGAAGTTATGGGCAGCAGATCAACAAATCTCTCCTCTCAATTCGGCGGTCTGGAAGGAAGACCCCTCCAAAAAGGGGATATCCTTTTTGCTATTTCGCCTCATCTTCACCTCAATACAGGGGGAAAAACGTTTCCTCAAGCTTGGACTCCTCTTTACAGCAATGAATGGAGTCTAAGGGTTATCTTCGGGCCCCAAGATGAACAATTCACGAAAAAAGGGAAAAAGACCTTTATCAGCTCCCCGTACCATGTAAGTGCTCATTCCGACCGCACAGGTATCAGATTGACCGGACCAATCATTGAGAGAAGCCCTGAAGTAGATGAGTCTATAATCTCCGAAGGGGTGATCTCCGGGACCATTCAGGTACCAGGGGATGCTCAGCCAATTATCATCTTAGCTGAGATAGTCACCGGAGGTTACAGGAAAATCGCCACCGTCATCACAGCTGATCTGCCACTAGCAGGGCAGATAAAGCCTGGGGATTCAGTGAGGTTTGAACAGGTATCTTTGGATATGGCATATGAGGCCCTACAGGAGATGGAGGAGAGGATTAAAAAATTCAGAGTATCCACCTAAACACCATCAACGGTGTGGCTTAAATAATGACATAATAGATCAGGGAATAAAGAGAGAATGCCTCTGTGCCACACAATGAAATAGTGGGACCAAAGAAAATCTAATTGAGGCTAACTGCTGGTTGCCGCAGAAACCCAATCTCATCTATATCGTCAGGCTCATTGGACACGGGCTCGTCCGGTACCAGTGCAACCTTGAGTGCCTCATCAATCCATTCCACAGGCACAAAGGTCATTTCATTTAGGACATCCTCAGGCAGTTCCTCAAGATCCTGCTCGTTTCGCTTCGGCAGGATCACGGTTGTGAGTCCTGCACGGTGAGCTGCCAATACCTTCATCTTGATACCACCTACGGGCAACATTCGACCACGCAGCGTTACTTCACCTGTCATACCGACATCGCTGCGAACCTGTCTTCCGCTCAATAAGCTGGCCATTGCCATTAGTATAGTCACGCCTGCTGATGGCCCATCTTTGGGAATAGCGCCTGCGGGTACATGCACATGGATGTCAGTCTGATCAAAAAGGCTCGGGTCGAATCCTAGCTGTCCGGCCTTGGAGCGGGTATAACTATACGCGATTTGCGCGCTTTCACGCATTACGTCACCCAATTGGCCTGTAATAATCAGTTTCCCCCCACCCTTCATGCATGTTACCTCAATAAAGAGTATATCACCACCAACAGGTGTTACTGATAGCCCTGTTGCAATTCCGGGTATCTGCACTGACTCCGAGGACTCGGAATCGAATTTCTCTTTTTTCAAATACTCACGGACTGTCTCTGGAGTAATTTCAATGCGGTTCATCTCCTGCGAAGCGATCTTTACTGCACATTTCCGGCAGATGCTGCCAATCTCACGCTCCAGGTTGCGTACACCCGCCTCACGGGTATAATCGTGTATGATTTTTTTGAGAGCATCTTCTGTAAAATCAACTTCTCCTGGTTTGAGACCGTTTGACTTTATCTGACGGGGGAGTAAAAATTTCTTTGCAATATAGGTCTTCTCATATTCTGTGTATCCGTCCAAATGAATAATCTCCATACGGTCTCGCAGGGGCGCCGGGATGGTCTCTAACTGGTTGGCAGTGGTAATAAAGATCACATCGCTCAAGTCGAAATCCACATCCAAGTAGTGATCACGAAAGGCATGGTTCTGTGCCGGATCGAGCACCTCTAATAAGGCACTACTCGGATCGCCGCGCCAGTCATTCCCAACCTTATCTACTTCGTCGAGCATAAAAACCGGATTGCGTGTACCTGCCCGTTTAATTGCCTGAATAATGCGGCCCGGCATAGCACCGATATAGGTACGGCGGTGTCCCCGAATTTCTGCTTCATCTCGCATCCCCCCGAGGCTCATACGGGTAAACTTTCTGCCAAGTGCTCGGGCAATGCTCTGTCCCAGGCTCGTCTTGCCAACGCCAGGAGGACCGGCAAAACAGAGGATAGCACCCATTGCCTCACTCACTGCGGCCTCTTCTCCAGGATCTTTTTCTATGCCACGTTCCTTAACCAGCTTTCGAACACCAAGGTATTCGATGATACGATCCTTGACCTCCTGAAGGTCATAATGATCCTCATCCAGTATTGTTCTGGCATGCGTAATATCCAGTTGATCTTTGCTTTTCACATTCCATGGGAGTTCCAGTAGCCAGTCAAGATAGGTCTTTATAACTGAATATTCAGGTGACTGTGGAGACATTCCTTCAAGTCGATTCAGCTCACGCTGTGCTTCTTTTTTGGCTTCCTCTGGGAGTTCAGCAGACTCGAGCTTCTCTGTATATTCAGAAAAAGCGGTTTGTTGTCCTTCACTCCCCTCTCCAAGCTCCTTTTGAATTGCCTTAAGTTGCTGGCGCAGATAATACTCTCTTTGTGCCTTGTCAATTTCTTCGCGCGCCTCTGTCTGGATCTTTTGGCCAAGACTTAAAACCTCTTTCTCGTGAGATAAGAGCGAGATGAGGGCCCGCAATTTATCCTTTATATGGTCCATTTCCAGAATCTCCTGGCCTTTTTCTATATCCAATTGTGCATTCGCTGCTACCAGATAGGTTAAGTAACGAGGATCATGTACCTGATCCAGGAATTGGCCCACTTCTTCGGGTAAGTTAGGTGACAGAGAAATAACCTCTTTTGCCAGGTCTCTCAAGCTTCGCTGTAATGCATCCAGCTCAAGGTTTGGATCAACAACATCAGGCATGAGCGCAATCTGAGCACGCAGATATGGTTCAGTGCCCAACCACCGTTCAACACGAAATCGTTCAATACCTTGAATGATTACCTGCATGGTATTATCAGGTGTGCGAACTACATTGAAGATTCTCGCTACCGTACCAATTTCATGAATCTGTTCGGGCAGAGGTTCTTCGATGGAGGCATCTTTCATAGCCACAAGACCGATAATGCTATCCCCTTTTAAGGCATCTTCCACCAATTTCACTGACCGTGGAATACCTACGGCCAAGGGGAGAATTGAGAAGGGATAGGCTACGGTATTCCGCAATGGTAAAATTGGTAAAATATTAGGTATTGAAGACACGGACCGAGCAAACTCTTCTGGTTTAATAAACTTTTTCATAGTTAGAAAATCCTCACAATTTTTTATATCTAGTATTCATTTAAATAATAATATTTTTTTAATTGGATCAGTCTATCATTGTTTCGCTGCATATTTTTTAAATGCTACAGCGGTATATAAAAAATAGTCATTGTTTGCCGCTTTTCAAGTACCAAGGATCAGCACCACATTATCGAGATTCTTTGTTTCCTCATATAAAAAATAAAAATTGATGTTTTAAATAGCATATGTATTCTATACTCTATAGACATTTCATGTTGTGTCATGAAGTGTTAAATATAAACATTGTACTATTTTATAATTATATAGCTTTCTTGATAACATTCAATTTGGTGATTTATGCAGGGGGAAAAACCCCTAATAACCTATAATCTCACTTCTCAATCTGATGAGTTTTGTAAAATAGACGAAAACTATATAATCACTAATTAATACTAACATAGGAGAATAGAAATGAGAGCAATGAGGGCTTTGATAGTTGTTTTAATGATTGTTGCGGCTCAATCAGCATCTGCAGCCTCCTTAAAGGATATATCTGAAACGAAATCATTATCTAATAAGATAATGCAACATTTTTTAAAAGCAGAGTTTGTTGAAGGTCTAAATATAGCCAAAGCATATTGGCCATTGCCTCCTGTTGAAATTGATGGTCTTGCTAATAAAATTAATACTCAGTGGAGTATGGTGCAACAGAGATTTGGTAAGCCAACTGGAATAGAATTCATCAAAGAAGAAATACTGGGCAAATCATTTGTAAGGTTTTACTATCTACACAAATTTGAAAATCATGCAATTTATTGGAAGTTTACATACTATAAACCAAAAAATGAATGGAAAGTAAATAGTATTACTTTTCGAGATAATCTGGAAATTTTGTTTGTACCAAAGGAATAGAACTGTTAACAAGCGCCTGTACGAGGAAATGTTAAAACCGCTCTCGCTGGCAAGGTACGCCCTTATTTTTAAGGTGTAACATAGCCGCCATGATTGGAAGGAATTCAGAGCCTGAAAAACTCATAGCTACCAAACGAAACCTTGAATAAAATGTAACTTGGCTGTACCATTGGTCCTGGCACAAAGTCTTAACTTTGCGGGCGCAGGAAGAAACCACACTATTTAGTGTCTTCCGCCCTAAAGAAATGTACCATTAACAATTCCCTATTTTTTATACAGATCACTTGATGATTATTATAAGGTAATTTGTCACATATTTTCGCTATGAAGCACAATAAAGATCTCGTGGATCGAGTCAAACATGGGTATGCGAAGAACAACAGGGTCAAAATCCACTATGCGACTCTGGGCGAAGGGCCTCTAATGGTGATGATCCATGGATTCCCTGACTTCTGGTATACCTGGCGACACCAGATGGAAAGGCTTTCGGACCAGTTTCAGGTTGTGGCTGTTGACCTTCGCGGGTACAACGAGAGCGATAAGCCCAAGGGCACGGAGAACTATGCCATGCCCCTGCTCGTGGGCGACATCGTAGCTGTCATTCGTCATTTGTATAGGGAGAAGGCAATCGTCGTTGGACACGACTGGGGAGGATTCATCGCCTGGAATCTTGCAATGAAAGCGTCCAATTGGGTTGAAAGGCTCATTATCTGCAACCTCCCTCATCCACGAGGACTTATGCGAGAACTGGCTAATAATCCTGAGCAGCGAAGCAACAGCCAATACGCGCGAAACTTTCAAAAAGAGGGAGCTCACGAGAATCTAACGGCTGATAACCTTGCTGACTTAGTTAATGATCCAGAAGCAAGGCAAAAATACATTGAGGCGTTCAAAAAATCGGACTTTGAGGCAATGCTCAATTATTACAAAGCGAACTATCCTCAGGAACCCTACGTAGAAGACTCTTCTCCAGTGATTACAGTAAAGTGTCCTGTTCTAATGATCCACGGCCTCAAGGACCGGTTTCTCCTACCAGGTGCTCTAAACGACACTTGGAAGTGGATTGAGAAAGATCTGACCTTGGTAACGATCCCTAATGCTGACCACTTCGTACACAAAGATGCAGCCGACTTGGTCACTCGCACGATGAGAATGTGGCTCAACCACTGAGTAACAGATCAACTGAATCCGGGGCCGATGGTTGGATGAAGAATTCTCTTTAATCTGATGGCCCTTACTTAATTTAGGATTTTAAACCAAATTTGAAAAATACATAGCCAATAGATTCAAGACTACATTATCAATACTTGAATAAATTCTTCCGGATTGTTATTTCAGACTTTGGCACGCTATACGTAACATATCCTGCTTTTTCTAGTAATATTGATGAGTTATATGGTGTTATCCTGCCTGTCTTTTTTATAAGTGTCAAGTCATAAATCCATCACCTCCCATCTTTTCCATTACTACCTCCATGGCCTTGAAGTAATCCCTTTCCACCTTACGGTTCGATACCTTACAATACCGTTGTGTGGTCTTGATCCTGGTATGTCCCAAGAGATCCTGAATGGTGACGATATCCGCATCGGCATTGAGCAGTTGGGTGGCCATGGTGTGTCTGAGATGATGAGACGAGATCTTAACGTGTGCCATTCGCGCATAGTACTCCATCCGCTTCTGTATGCCTCGAACCGAGAGAGGCTTACCCTGATAAGCACCCTTCTCAACAAGGAAGAGTCTCTTTGCCCTGCTGGGAGGTCTTACTTTTAGATACTCCAGGAGGGCATGGTATACATCATTGCTGATATAGACTACCCTGTCTTTACCTCCCTTGCCATTGTGCACATAGATCCTTCTGCGTGTGAGATCTATGGCATCAAGGGTGAGGTTCGCTACCTCTTCCACCCGCAATCCACATCGAAGCATCACTGTAAAGAGAGCGTGATCCCGAGGCCTCTTCACCATCTCAAAGAACATGGCAACCTCCTCATCCCTTAGATGTCGTGGAAGTGGTCTGGATACCCTCAGGGCGTAGCCTTTTTTCACCGGGTTTTCTATAGGTACCTCTTCCTCATCTGAGAGGTAATGATAAAATCCACGGATGCTATCCAGATGACAGTTGATCGTCTTGGGCTTCAGTCCTTTATCTAAAAGATAATCAATATAGTACAGAAGCTTCTTATTGGTGACCTCCTCAATGGGCACATCCACCCACACAACGAAGTGCTTAAGGGTGTTCATGTAGTTCTTCAAAGTGTGAGCTGAGTAGTTGCGTCTCTTGAGGTGTCGCCTGTAGTTCACTATCGAGTTGGTAATCGACATGTGTCTCCCCCCTTTCTATGATAGACATGGCTTTAAAGTATTCTGCTTCCCTGGTTGTATCAGTGAGTCTGGCATACCGCCGTGTCATCTCGATGGAGCTGTGACCCAGTAGTTGCTGAAGACACTCCAACCTCATCCCCGCATTTAAGAGCTCAGTTGCGCATGTGTGTCGAAGACAGTGAAGACTATATCCTTTATGGGAGAGGCCTGCCCTGTGTAGGTATTTATTGAACATTGCCCGGGCAGCTGGGTAAGTCAACCTATGGCGGCCCTGGCCATAGAAGAGAGAGGCCTTGTGAGGATCTCTGTTTTTTAACCATGCCGTTAATGCTTCTATGGCATCATCACTAAGATAGACTACCCTTCCTATACGGGTCTTCTCTGCCTCATAGATGGCAATCCTTCGCTCGGTGAGATTTACGTCTTCAACCACAGTCATGAGTAGCTCCCCAATCCTCATACCGGTTCGTAATAACACCAGTATCAGGGCTCGGTTTCGTATGGTATCAATGACAGAGATCAGGGATTGTACATCCTCTGGGTCCATGGCTCGGGGCAGGGCATCCGGCACCTTGATGATCATCCGTCTGGAGAGTACCGCAGGTTGTATTACATCCCTTTCAATCAGATAGCGAAGGAAGGCATTCAATGTGCGTAGCCTCATCTTCACAGTGGAAGCCTTCAGTCCTCGGTCTTGCCCATGCTCAATCCAGGCACCTAAATCGTCTCTGGTGATGTCTTCCAGGTGGGCCTTTCCTGCTTGTGTTATAAAGTCCAGAAATTGATCAATGGCGATAAGGGAGTTTCGCAATGTATTAGGTCGACAATGGCGCCGGTATTGATCACGCAGGTAATCGTTGATATGCGCTTTACCAGGCATATCCTTCTTAGAAAGCTTGCTTAGTGTGTTATCGAGTCCTTGGCGTCTACTCTCAGTCACGAACCATCTGAGAGATGTTTCATCATTCTCTGAGAGCTTTTTTGATCGTGAAGAGGGAATAGATTGAATAGAGGGATCTAAGTTGATATAAAGGGGATGGGTTTCAAGATTTTTAGCATACTCTCGCTGTCTATCATACTGTAAGGTTACGAGTTCATGGGTCATTTTCTGCCTCCTTTCTTTAATTTTCCTAGAAAAAACAGGCAGATAATGACCCCTAGCTTTTTAAGAGTCAATTATTATTTTGTTACGTACAGTGGCACGTAGTGTGAAATTTCCGACTGTATAGACCTATCGCAATATATTGTGTTTTAAATAAATAGGTATTCCCTCTACCCATTTCATACCCACTAAAATCACCCTTGATTTTTTTAAG
>Ga0315553_10001270_pt1 | contig 21188 bp, 14 predicted proteins | sample SalMarSW160140MG_FD_203099 | JGI IMG/M metagenome (GOLD analysis project Ga0315553, IMG submission 203099) | Salt marsh sediment microbial communities from the Plum Island Ecosystem LTER, Massachusetts, United States - Salt Marsh Sediment SW1601-40 ... | reverse complement strand
TTCGACGAGCCCTCGGCCCATAAAATCATAGCCGGGGCTGACCTGTTTCTTATGCCTTCGCGATATGAACCGTGCGGACTTACTCAGATGTATAGCCTTAAATACGGCACCATACCCGTTGTCCGGGCCACCGGCGGACTTAAGGATACGGTCCAGGAATTTGACCCCGGGACAGGAAGGGGGAACGGTTTTGTCTTCAGTGCCTACAGTGCCAGAGACTTACTGGAGACCGTAGACCGAGCCCTGGAGATGTTCTCACGGAAAGTCCGGTGGCGAAGCGTAATCAAGAATGCCCTGGCGGCCGACTTCTCCTGGGATAAATCCGCCCAAGCCTACCTTAACCTTTATCAGAAGCTGGCCAGGGGCTAGAGCACCGGCATCCTCGACCCTTACCGGATAAGCCGACTTGAACTGATTCTGTTGTCATCCTATCCAGCTAACCAGCTACAATTCAGCAAACGGGGTACGGTTTTTCTCTCACGAATTAAGCTTGTCCTGGGGTGCCGATAATAGCCGTGAAACACGTGCCTGATTTTTAAGATGCTACTCGGCGTGGACTTTTTTAAGACTTCTGGTGTATGATAGGAAAATGTTACCTGAACGTATTGGCAGATTAAACGAACTGGCCAATAATCTGTGGTGGAGCTGGTATCCCCAGGCACGCGAACTGTTCCGGACTTTGGACTATCCGTTATGGAGGCGAGGGGGTCATAACCCGGTCAAGTTGCTGCGCGAGATTAACCCTGATAAGTTACAGGCGGCGGCTACCGACCCTGCCTTTCTGGGCCAATATGATTCCGTGATGTCAGCATTTGATGCCGATATGTCGGGCGGTGATACCTGGTTTGCCACCAACCACCCCAACCGGCTACCCGGGCCTATTGCCTACTTCTCAATGGAATTTGCCATTCATAACTCCCTCCCCATCTATGCTGGCGGGCTGGGAATCCTGGCCGGCGACGTCTGTAAGGAGGCAAGCGACCTGGGTGTGCCACTGGTCGGGGTTGGTTTCATGTATCCTCAAGGCTATTTTCACCAGCATATCTCCGCCGAAGGCCAGCAGGAGGCAATCTACCAGCAGCTGGATTTTAACCAGGCGCCGGTTAAACCGCTTCTCTCTCCTCAAGGACGCCAACCACTAGCACAAATTCAACTGGCTGATAGAGCCTTATATATTGGAGTGTGGCAGGTAAAAGTCGGGCGCGTCAGCATATATCTGCTGTGCACTGATGTTGAGGAGAATTCGCCGCAGGACCGCCAGCTATCGGCCCGGCTCTACATCGCCGACCAGGAGCTGCGCCTCCAGCAGGAACTGGTGTTGGGGATTGGGGGGGTGCGTATCCTCCGGGCACTCGGCATCCAGCCGACCGTCTGGCATGCCAACGAAGGACATACCGCTTTCATGATGCTGGAACGCATCCGGGAAGAGGTACAAAAGGGAATGAACTTCCTTGAGGCGGCGCAGAGGGTACGAGCCGCCACCGTCTTCACCACCCATACGCCGGTACCAGCCGGTAGCGATATTTTTTCTGTCCAGCTGGTGGAAAGATATCTCCATGACTACTGGGAACCTATGGGATTAAGCCGTGAGGAGTTCCTGGAACTGGGGCAGATTTCTTCCCAAGAATCCACTTTTAACATGACGGTGCTGAGTCTAAAAATGGCGGAGCACCGCAACGCAGTCAGCCAGCTTCACGAAAAAGCAACACGAAAGATGTGGCACGCCCTCTGGCCTGAGGTTAAGGAGGACGAGGTTCCTATTTCGCATATTACCAACGGCGTTCACGTGCCCACGTGGGTCTCTGCGGAGATGGGGAAGCTTTACAATAAGTACCTGGCGAAGGATGCGGTGAACCGACAGGATGACGCCGTACTCTGGCAACGTATTACCGAAATACCGGATGTCGAGCTTTGGCAGGCTCGGCAGATTCAGAAACTCAAGCTCACGGGTGCTATGGTAGAACGGGCCAGAGAGTGTTCTATTGACCATGAGTGCAACGCTCATCAGATACTGGCAATGGGTGCTTTGCTTGACCCCAAGGTGCTGACTATTGGTTTTGTCCGCCGCTTTGCCGAATATAAGCGGCCGTCGCTGATTTTCTACGACGTCGAGCGTCTTAAGCGGATAGTAATGAACCAGTGGCGACCAGTCCAGATAATCTTCGCCGGTAAGTCTCACCCGGCTGACCTACCCTCCCAAAAATTGTTGCAACAGGTACACACCCTGGGTACAGACCGCGAGTTTCAGGGACGTATTGCCTTTGTTGAAGACTACGACATGCATATTGCCCACTACCTAGTTCAGGGTATTGACCTCTGGCTCAATACCCCACTCCGACCTCGGGAGGCATGTGGTACCAGTGGCATGAAAGCCTCAATGAACGGAGTCCTCCAACTTAGCATTAGAGACGGCTGGTGGTATGAAGCTTACAATGGCGCTAACGGCTGGGAAATCGGTGACAGCACTGAGTTCCCTCCGCCGGCAGAGCAAGATGAAGCCGACGCTAACTCACTCTACCATCTTCTGGAAAATGAGATTGTGCCCCTCTACTATGAGCAGAACCTAGATGGCATACCGCACGGCTGGATTCGTTTTGTTAAGGCAGCAATCAGCTCAATTATGCCTGTCTTTTGTGCCCGGCGCATGCTAAAGGAATACACCGAACGAATGTACATACCGGCAGCTCAGTCCCACCCGGAAAAGAGTCGAGGCTAGACAACTAGGCAAATTACCTGGAGGCTGGGGACAAAGTAAAGGGGGATACTAAGAAATGGGTTCTCCTTCCGGGACTCGCCTTCTGCGCCACCTGGCTCACCTTTACGGAGTGCAGACGGTCTATTCCGATACCTCCCACCACCAGCGGCGGGCCTCGGTGGAAACCTTGCTGGCGGTACTCAAGTCGCTGGGAGCCCCACTGGTAACGCTTAATGATGTCCCCTCGGCATGGCGGCAACGGCGGCAGGAGCTGTGGCAGCGACCTCTGGAGCCGGTGACAGTGGCCTGGGCTGGCGAGCCGCCGGTAATAAAGGTGCGGCTTCCCGCCGCGGCAGCTGACGCTGTTTTAGCTGGTCATCTGACGCTGGAAAATGGCGAGCAGCGGCCATACCAATGGCCTGGCGCCGACATGCCGGCAGTCGGGATTGAAGAAATAGAAGGAACACAATATGTGGCCAAGCAACTCCCTCTGCCCGAAGAGCTTCCCTGGGGGTATCACCGGCTTAGCCTGGAGTTAGCCGGAAGTTGCCGGGAAACCCTCATCATTGCCGCTCCCCATAAAGCCTACCTGCCCCTAGAGGAAAGGGACAACCACATCTGGGGGGTCTTTCTCCCCCTGTATACCCTGCAAACTCAGCGTAGCTGGGGAAGCGGTGATTTCTCCGCCCTGGAGGAGATAATGGTCTGGTCCGCTGAAATCGGAGGCCGGGTGGCAGCCACTTTACCCCTCCTGCCTGCTTTCCTCAGAGGTCAGACCTTCGAACCCAGCCCCTATCTCCCGGTGAGCCAACGGCTCTGGAATGAGTTTTATCTGGATATAACCCGAATCCCGGAACTAAATAAATGCCCCGCAGCGCAGACCCGACTGGCGTCACTATCGTTTCAGGATGAGATTGAGACCCTGCGCCATTTAGCTTTCGTTGACTACCGCCGCTCAATGGCACTAAAACGCCAGATTCTGGAACAACTATGCCAGTGCCTGTTCGCCGAGTCATCCGACCGTCTTAAAGAGCTTACGCACTTCGCTGAAGCTAATCCCCTGGTAGAGGAATATGCCCGCTTCCGCGCTACCGGTGAAAAGCAGGGTGCCGCCTGGCAGTCATGGCCACAACGACCTAGGGAGAGTATACCCAAGGAGGGTGATTACAACGAGAGAGACCGGCGCTACCACCTCTACGTACAGTGGTTAGCCCAACAGCAATTCCAGACCCTTTCCGAAACGGCCCGCAGCAAGGGGATACGGCTGTACCTTGACCTGCCCCTTGGAGTCCATCCCGATGGCTTTGACGCGTGGCGCGAGCGTGCCTTATTCGCCGGAGAGGTCTCAACAGGGGCACCCCCGGATGCCGTCTTCACCAGGGGGCAGAACTGGAGGTTTCCACCTCTGCACCCGGAAAAGACAAGAGAGCATGGCTATGGCTACTTCATCGCCTATCTACGCCATCACCTTCGGCATGCCGGTATACTCAGGATTGACCACGTGATGGGGCTCCACCGCCTCTTCTGGATTCCCCGCGGGCTGGAAACTAGCCACGGTGTCTATGTGCGGTACCCCGCCGAGGAGCTCTACGCTATCCTGGCCCTTGAGTCCCACCGGCATAAGACGGCTATTGTCGGCGAGAACCTGGGTACTGTGCCCCCCGGGGTCAGACCGGCTATGGCCCGCCACGGGATTAACAGCATGTATGTGCTGCATTACGAGCTTGCCTCAAATCCGAAAAAAGCCCTCAGGCAACCGCCGGCCAGTTCTTTGGCCAGCCTCAATACCCATGATATCCCTCCCTTTGCCGCCTTCTGGCAGGGCCTGGATATTAAACAACGGCTGGAGCTGGGGCTTCTGGATGGGGTGGGGGCACAAAGAGAAAACCGTCACCGCCAGGCCACCAAAAAAGCCCTGGTCATGTTTTTGCAGGAAAAGGGCTTTGAGCCGAACAATGTCGATGCCTATTCTACTCTTAAAGCCTGCCTGGCCTTCCTCAGTAGCAGCCAGGCCCAGGTGGTCCTGGTCAACCTGGAAGACCTGTGGCTGGAGACTCATCCCCAGAACATACCCGGCACCGAGGACGAATACCCAAACTGGCGGCGCAAGGCCCGATACAATTTTGAGGACTTTTGCCAAATGCCCCGGCTAGTTGATACACTAAGGATGATAGACTATCTTCGAAAGCAAGTTGGTAAAAGCGATTGACCAAAAAAACGAAAAGCCAGTCAAAGCAAGGTGCCAGGTCAAAGGCTAAGAGAGAGACGGCACCGTCCCAATCCGCCCGCCTGACCGAGGATGACATTTACCTGTTTAATGAAGGTTCCCATTTCCGTCTCTATCGGAAGCTGGGGGCCCACCCTATGACAGTTGAAGGCCAGGAAGGAAGCTATTTTGCGGTGTGGGCGCCCGACGCCAGGCAGGTATTCGTTCTAGGCGACTTCAACGGGTGGGACAAGACCAGCCACCCTCTGTCCTCCCATGGTCAGTCGGGAATCTGGGAGGGATTTATCCCCGGAGTGACCAAGGGGGCCATCTACAAGTACCATATTATCTCCCGCCACCGGGGCTACCAGGTGGACAAGGCCGACCCATTCACCTTTTACAGCGAAATATCGCCCAGGACCGGCTCCATCGTCTGGGATACGGAGTATAGCTGGGGAGACCGGGATTGGATGGGGAAAAGGCGCAAGTATAATGCGCTGGACGCCCCGATTGCCATCTACGAAATACACCTCGGCTCCTGGAGGAGAGCACCCGAAGAAGGGCACCTTCCTCTCACCTACCGGGAGCTGGCGCCTGTGCTTACCGAATACGTAAATCAAATGGGATTTACCCATGTAGAATTCCTCCCGGTGATGGAGTACCCCTTTTCCGGCTCCTGGGGCTACCAGGTTACAGGGTACTTTGCCCCTACCAGCCGCTTCGGCACACCGCAGGACTTCATGTATCTGATCGACTATCTGCACCAGCACAATATCGGGGTAATCCTGGACTGGGTACCCTCGCATTTTCCCACCGATGAGCATGGACTCGGCTTCTTCGATGGCACCCACCTCTATGAGCATGCCTACCCCCAGAAGGGTTTCCACCCCGACTGGACCAGCTTTATCTTTAACTACGGGCGGAACGAAGTGCGAAACTTCCTCCTCAGCAGCGCCCTCTTCTGGCTGGACAAATACCACGCGGACGGGCTGCGCGTGGACGGCGTTGCCTCTATGCTTTATCTGGACTACTCGCGGAAGGAAGGAGAATGGATGCCTAACGAGTACGGGGGCAGGGAAAACCTTGAGGCTATTGATTTCCTGCGGCGCTTCAATGAGGAGGTCTATCGGAACTATCCCGACGTGCAGACTATCGCCGAAGAGTCCACCGCCTGGCCAATGGTCTCCCGACCAACTTATGTAGGCGGCCTGGGCTTCGGCATGAAATGGGACATGGGATGGATGCACGATACGCTGCAATATATGTCCCAAGACCCCGTCTTCCGAAGATACCATCAGAATGATTTGACCTTTCGCATGCTCTATGCTTTCACGGAAAACTTTGTTCTGCCCCTTTCCCACGATGAGGTTGCCCACGGCAAGGGTTCCCTACTGGGCAAGATGCCCGGGGATGACTGGCAGAAGTTCGCCAATTTGCGGCTTCTTCTGGGTTACATGTATGCCCAGCCGGGCAAGAAGCTGCTCTTCATGGGTGGGGAGCTGGGACAGTGGCGGGAATGGCAGCATGAAGAAAGTCTGGACTGGCACCTGCTCCAGTACCAGCGCCATGCTGAGCTACAGAGATGGGTTGCCGACTTGAACCGGCTCTACCGGAGCCAGCCGGCGCTCTATAAGTTCGATTTTGACCCGGCGGGCTTTGAATGGATTGACTGCATCAATGCTGACGATAGCATCATCAGCTTCATCCGCAAAGGGAAATCAACAGGTGGTATTGTGCTTGCCGTTGGCAACTTTACCCCGGTGCCCCGCTACAACTACCGGCTGGGTGTCCCGCGAGGGGGGGTCTGGAAGGAACTTCTAAACAGCGATGCCAGGGACTACGGAGGCAGCGGGCAGGGAAATCTTGGCGGGGTTGAGGCAGCTAAAATCCAATTTCATAATCGTCCCTACTCTCTTAACCTTACCCTGCCGCCTCTGTCCATCCTGTTCCTCATGAGCGAAGGCGAGAAATAAAAGGCCGAATCGTGACAATTTGTGCCTATTACGGGCGGATGGCTGGATGGGGAGGGTGAGGAGAGACAAGCGTTATGGCTAGCCGAGTGCTGCCCGGCACACCCTCCCCGTTAGGTGCCACCTGGGACGGGAATGGCGTTAACTTTGCCCTTTATTCCGAGGCGGCAACCGGAGTCGAGCTCTGTTTGTTCGACGATTCGGGCCGGCAGCGGGAAAGTGTCCCCTTCACCGAAATCACCGGCCATGTCTGGCACGCCTATCTGCCCGATGTTCGCCCCGGGCAGCTATACGGCTATCGCGTGCACGGGCCTTACGAGCCAGCCGGCGGGCACAGGTTCAATCCAGCCAAACTGCTGATAGACCCATACGCTAAGGCAATCGCAGGAAAATTGAACTGGCAGGCACCCGTGTTCGGCTACCAGCGGGGAAACAAAGATAGCGACCTTTCCCGTGATGATAGTGACGATGCCTGGGGGGTACCGAAATGCGTGGTAATAGACCCTTCCTTTGACTGGCAGGATGATGCGCCGCCGGCTATCCCCTGGTACAAGACAGTAATCTACGAAACCCACGTCAAGGGGCTCACCATCCGTCACCCGGAACTGGAGGCAAAAGTGCGCGGCAGCTACGCCGGGCTGGCCTCGCCGCCAATAGTTGACTATTTAAAGAACCTCGGTATTACCGCGGTGGAACTGATGCCGGTACATGACTTTCTCGGTACCAAAAGCCTGATTAACCGCGGGCTATCGAACTACTGGGGTTACAATACCACCAACTTCTTTTCACCAAGCGCCAAGTATTCCAGTTCCGGAGATAGAGGCGAACAGGTAAAAGAGTTCAAAACAATGGTGAAGAGGCTGCACTCGGCCGGTATTGAAGTCATTCTGGACGTCGTCTACAACCATACCTCGGAAGGCGATGAGCTTGGCCCGACCTTGAGCTTCAGGGGAATTGACAACATGACATACTACCGCCATGAGCCGGGCAGGGAGCGTTACTATGAGGACTATACCGGCACCGGCAACAGTCTGAACGTGCCTCATCCCCAGGTGCTCAAGCTGGTCATGGACAGCCTCCGCTACTGTGTCCTGGAGATGCACGTTGACGGTTTCCGTTTTGACCTTGCTTCTACACTGGCCAGAGAGATGAATGATGTGGACCGGCTTTCATCGTTTTTTAATACCATTCATAAGGACCCCGTCATCTCGCAGGTTAAACTCATCGCCGAACCCTGGGATTTAGGTGAGGGAGGTTATCAGTTAGGCAATTTCCCGGTGTTGTGGACCGAGTGGAATGGGAAATACCGGGATTCAGTAAGGCGGTTCTGGAAGGCTGACAAAGGACTGTTGGCCGAGCTTGGTTACCGGCTTACCGGCAGCAGTGACCTCTACCAACAAAACGGGCGTAGCCCATACGCCAGTATCAATTTTATCACCGCGCACGATGGCTTCACCCTGCACGACCTGGTCAGTTATAACCGGAAGCACAATAAGGCCAACGGGGAAGGTAATCGCGATGGGACCAATGATAACTTTTCCTGGAACTGCGGAGTTGAGGGGCCTACCGATAACCTCGATATTATAGAACTACGGGAACGGCAGAAACGCAACTTTCTGGCCACACTATTCCTGTCACAGGGTGTCCCCATGTTATGCGGCGGAAATGAGCTGGGACGGACTCAGAGGGGAAACAACAACGCCTACTGCCAGGACAACGACATCAGCTGGTATGACTGGAATCTGGACGACAAGAAGCGGGCGCTCCTGGAGTATACCAAGCGCCTGATTCAAATCCGCCGCGACCACCCCATTCTCCGCCGGAGTAAATTCTTTCAGGGAAGGCCCGTCCGCGGCTCTGGCATCAAGGATATTATGTGGCTGCGTCCCGACGGTCAGGAGATGACAGATGAGGACTGGAAATCATCCCGGGTACGCTGCGTTGGCGTGTTCCTGGCGGGAACGGCTTCTGAAGAAGTCGACGAAAAAGGGAAGCCGCTGGCTGATGATGATCTTCTTCTACTTTTGAATCCTGACAATAAAGAGGTGGACTTCACCGGGCCGGTATTAGAACAGGCTGCCCAGTGGGAAGTGATTCTGGACACCGGCACGTCTGAGGTCACGCCGCCAAAACGTGTGCTCAAGGGCGGAGAGAAGCTTAAAGTCGGCGAGCGGTCCACACTTCTCTTAAAGAGTTCTCTTCAGCACTGACCGGCTTTAAACCCCACCCCGGACTTTTACCATCCCCAAGATGTCACAATTTTGTAATTTTTTAAGCCCCCATTTTATAACTTTTTCACCCGTTACAGCCTAAAATTTTAGAGAAGGATTTATCATGAAGAAAACAGAGGTTGCTTTAATTCTGGCCGGTGGACGCGGGAAAAGGATGGATATCCTCTGTCACCTAAGGCCAAAGCCGGCCCTGCCTTTTGCCGGCAAATTTCGCGTGATCGATTTCAGCCTGAGCAACTGCATACACTCTCAAATCAACGCCGTTGCCGTTCTCGTGGACTATCAGCGCGCCGACATGACCAACTACCTGAAGCGCTGGCATTCGGCAAACGGCACTATGGGCGATCTTTCCATTCTACCGCCAAAAGTCGGCTCTTATGTCGGAACCGCCGATGCGGTGTACCAGAACCTCGGCTATCTGAATGGGCATGATGCCGATACGGTGCTGATACTGGCCGGGGACCACGTTTACAAGATGGATTACCGCAAGATGGTCGCCTTTCATCACATGGTGAAAGCCGATGCTACTGTGGGAGTCGTTCGGGTCCCGGTTGAAGAAGCCCGCCGCTTCGGCACGTTGGCGGTGGATGCCGAAGGAAGGATAATTGACTTCGTGGAGAAGTCCACAACATCCCGGCACACCCTTGCCTCCATGGGCATCTACGTGTTCAATAAAAAGTTCCTCGCCGAACGTCTGGCTGAGGATGCCAGTGATCCAAACTCCCCCCACGACTTCGGCTATGCCATACTGCCTCAGATAGTAAAACGGGACAGGGTGTTTGCTTACGCCTTCAATGGATACTGGCAGGACATCGGTACAGTAAAAGCTTATTATGAGGCTAACATGGAGCTGCTGGGGGCACAACCGCGTTTCAGCCTGGACAGCAACTGGCCGATTTTCACGGGAAGCAGCCACCCCCTCACCAATATGGAAAGCTCCGGAGGCACTATAGTCAATAGTCTGGTAAGTCCGGGGTGTGTCGTCAAGGGTCGCGTGGAGAACTCTCTTCTGTCACCCGGTGTCTACGTTGATGAAGAGGCCGAGATACATAATTCGGTGATTATGGGCAACGTCTCCATCGGTTACCACAGCGTTGTTGACCGGTGTATCCTGGACGATGGAGTGCAAGTTGGCCAGTCCTGCTATATCGGGATTGGAGCTAGTCTCCTACCAGGGAACTGGGAAATTACGGTGCTGGGGAAAGATGTGAAGGTGCCCTCTCATACGGCCGTTAGTCGCAACTGTAGGATATTGCCCCACGTCGGTCTGGACGACTTCACCCAAACAATAGTTCCGTCAAACAATATGCTTTCGCCCAGATAGGCCACCCCGCCTTGCAACTGCTCGAACTATAATTTTCATGCAACGTAAATGGCTCATATTTTAAATAATATCTTTAAAACCATTGAAATAGACTCGAAAATGTACCCTGATAGTACAAAAAATTGGAGGTTCGAGTCCTCCGCGGCTCAACACTGCAGCCCTGAATGTAAAAGCTAATCAGGAGGATATACTGAAGAATAATGGTTTGCGGGAGGAATATAAAAACTGCCTCAAAAATGGGCTACTAGTGGCTACGAAGGCGGTGAATGATTAAGCTATTATCGGTCATTCTAGTAAAGACATTCAACAAATCGCGGTTTCTTAAATTTCTGGCTGCCCGCATGAAGAGTACACAGAAGGGCGTTTCGTTTACTCTACTAACCAGCAGCCTGATGGATTTGACAGAGACTGATGCATGGTCTAACATTTTGGCATAGTCGATTTGTCGAAAGGCGACTGAAGCACTAAAACAATGGAAAAGGTCTTGGCAATAATAATGGCAGGAGGAGCAGGGGAGAGGCTGCAACCTTTGACCAAGAGACGGTCCAAAGGGGCGGTCCCATTTGCAGGTAAGTTTCGGCTCATTGATTTTACGCTGAGTAACTGCGTCAACTCAGGCCTCCGTCAGATTTATATTCTCACGCAATACCTCTCAGAGTCTTTAAATCGCCACATCCAGGAGGGCTGGGCAATCTCAAGTGCCGGGTTGGGTGACTATATTTACTGCATACCGGCTCAGCAGAAGCTTGGTGCGGACTGGTATCGCGGCACAGCTGACGCGTTGCGGCAGAACCTTAATCTGGTCAGGAGAAAGGGCATTGAGGACGTTCTAATCCTTTCCGGTGACCATATATACAAGATAAACTATCTTCAGTTGGTGGCCTATCACAGAATGAAGAAGGCAGGCCTGACGATATCCACTGTCAGGACAAGGAAAGAGGAAGCTGCCGGAAGACTCGGCGTGCTTGAAATAGACCAGGACCATAGATTGATTGGCTTCGAAGAAAAGCCAGCACAGCCGAAAGCAATTGCTGATGCTCCAGACTATGCTATAGCTTCAATGGGCATCTATATCTTCAAGGTGGATACACTACTTCAGGCTTTGCAAGGTAAAGAAGACGACTTTGGTAAGCACATCATTCCAGGAATGATAGGCAAGCATCACGACATTTTCGTTTACGACTACGAGAAAGAGAACAAGATAGAGGATTTTGAGCTCAAAGTGAAAGATGGTATAAGAGAAAAGATATTGGTCGACAAAACCCGCGATTCATCCTACTGGAGGGATGTCGGCAGCATCGATTCGTACCATGACGCAAGCATGGAACTAGTGGGTGTAGACCCTCTCTTCAATCTTTACGGAGAGAGATGGCCCATCAGGACGTATCAGCGGCCCCTGCCTCCAAGTAAGTGTATCCTTGGTGGAAAGATATCGGAGTCTATCGTGTGCGATGGCTGTATAATTAGCGGTGGCGCTATCTGGGAATCCATACTCTCACCAGGCGTGGTTGTAGAGAGAGATGCCCGGGTGGAGCAATCGGTCATTTTTGATGATGTTATCATTGAGCCTGGCGCTAGCATAAGGCGAGCCATCGTTGATAAGGAAAGCAGAATCCGAGCTGGCGCATCAATAGGTTTTGACCTAGAGGGAGATAAGAGGAGAGGCTGCACAGTATCGGATAACGGTATAGTGGTCGTTCCAAAGGGGATGGACATTAGCCGAACTGAGCCGTCTCTTCTTTGACAAGAAAATCTCCTTTTGAATATGTTACACAATTGCTTGAAATATGCAAACTTTATGTGAAGCCAGTTTCCAACATTTTGCCAACATACTTTGTAGCACAGGTCGATATTAGATATAACTATAAGGTATAAAGGCAAGACTGATTACCGATAGGATGATATTGAAAATCACCAATCGAAAAGGACCGCTAAAAGCATCTTCAATCTCTTAATCAGCAGGTTACAGGTTCGATTCCTGTGCGGCTCACACTCAAATCCATCACCATTTGCTAACATTTTGACAACATTTCTATTTTGAGACGGTTTCAGCGTCTTGCCTGCGTCCACTACATCCACCTCTACCGATGATACGACCCTGTCGACACGAACCTTCCACCCGCAGAATTACAGAAGACGCGTTACGGGCTGGCCATAGCCCTCCTCGACGACGGCTATTACGGTTTTTATATGGGAAATGAATTCCACAATTCTATTTGGTGGTTCCCGGAGTATGATGCCAACCTCAGTTTAGCCATGGGCGATGCCCAAAAGCGCAGCGATGGTACCTGGATAAGGGAGTTCGAGAACGGCATGGTCATAGTAAATCCAACCAGTAGGAATAAGATAGTACAATTTGAGGATATCCATAAGGATGTAACTACAGACATCGAAGGCTTACAGTTTACAATTCCGCCACAAGATGGCAGGATTTTTGTGTTGACTCACTGATGTGATTAGTGGTGAAAATTAGATGTGGGTAAATATATTTTGGTCACCTGTAGCTAACTTAAAAACAGAGTACTTCGAGAACTATTTTTACTCAGCCTGCGACTAGTCCCTAACGCGCACCTTGCCCCAGATAGCGATAGCCCGTGCCAAAGATTCAATATCGACGCACCCAGGAGATGTCTCACCTTCGAAGCAAATTGTCATGTAGTTTTTCAACATGAGACCAGCAATACCCTCAATAGCAGAGCGTACTGCCGCCAATTGGGTTATAATATCTTCACACTCGCGGCCATTTTCAATCATCTTTTGGATACCACGAATCTGGCCCTCTGCCTTTTTTAGACGCTTTAGTAATGTCTCCTTAGATACCGGTTCTTCGACCATTTCACCCCTCACTTAATCTTTAAATGCAAAGTGTTGACATGCTATACCCCTATGGGGTATGATATGCCCTTGGGTAACACTTTTGGTTCTTTAATTTTACCATATTATATAACCAAGCTATAGTTCTGTGCTCAAGAAGTGTGATAATGGATGAATTTGAGCCAAGGATAATCGGTTTTCTCTGTAACTGGTGTTCCTATGCCGGCGCTGACCTGGCCGGTACCTCGCGAAAAAAATACCCGCCCAACATGAGGGTGATAAGAGTGATGTGCTCGGGCCGGGTGGACGAGAGGTTGATACTGAAAGCATTCATCGCCGGCGCTGATGGTGTCCTGATTTGTGGCTGTCACCCCGGAGATTGCCACTACCAGAAGGGAAACCTGAACGCCCGAAGAAGAATTACCGGATTACTCCCATTCCTGGAGGCAGTTGGTATCGGCAAAGACAGACTCAGACTGGAGTGGGTATCAGCCTCCGAAGGGCCCAAGATGGCCGAAACAGTGAAAAATTTTACCCAGACGATAAAGGAGCTTGGCCCCAATCCAATTAAAAAGGGACTATCCAGGGATAGCGACCGGTTACAGGAAGCAACGGCTGGCTAAGTAACAAAACTCTGGCATTTAGCCTGGTCATAAAATAAGGTTTTTAAAAGGAGGTTTTACATGGCTAAAGTAGCAATCACAGTCAACGGTTCGGCACCACCTAACATTTTCCCACCCATGATTCTGGGCTCCAGCGCGGCCGGCAGCGGGGATGATGTAACCATATTCTGCTGCCCCGGCGGCGCCCCGACCATGGTCAAAGGGGAACTGGAAAAAATCTCCGGTAAGGGCCTGCCCGACATCGTGGAGCTGTACAACGGCATACACGAACTGGGCGGCAAGATACTGGTCTGCGAGCTTGCATTAGATAATAAAGACCTGAAGCCCGAGGACTTCAGGGAAGGCGTGGAAATAGTGGGGGCGACCTCGTTTATGGCCTCAATTGCGGACGCTAATATAACCTTCTCTTTCTAAAATTAGAAGTAAAGGCTATGACAATAAGGAGGTAACTATGGCTTTACATACCCTGGATGTCCTGGGGCTGAAATGTCCCCAACCGGTGTTGAAGCTGGCCATAATGGCCAAAGGTATTCCCGCTGGAGACACCGTAGAAGTAATTGCTGATTGTGAGTCTTTTCCCAAAGATGTCGAAGCCTGGTGTGGCAAGATGAACAAGACGCTGCTCTTCTGTCTGGATGAGGGCGGCGGCAAACACAAAGCGCAAATTCAGTTCTAAGAGGTATTGATGGGAGAAGGATTCACCCCGCGGATAGTTGGTTTTCTCTGTAACTGGTGTTCTTATGCCGGCGCCGACCTGGCCGGGGCGGCCAAGTTGGAAATCCCGGCGTCGCTATCGGTTATCAGGGTGATGTGTTCCGGCCGGGTTGACCCGGTTCTTGTTGCCACTGCCCTCCTACACGGAGCCGACGGTGTGCTGGTTGCCGGATGCCACCCCGGTGACTGCCATTATCGAGAGGGGAACTATTACGCCCGCCGCCGATTCGCCCTGTTAAAGAAAACCCTGGAGACACTGGGGCTGGATACAAAAAGGGTCATGCTGGCCTGGGTATCAGCCTCCGAGGGGCAGAGATTCGGCGAGGTAGCCAACCAGTTCGCCGGGCAGATTATGGAACTGGGGCCCAACCCCATGAAGACAAAAATTTCACTATGACCGGTGAGAAGCGATGACTGATAAAAAAGAAAACGCCCCGGTGCTGGTCATCGGGGCCGGTATTGCCGGAATTGAGGCCAGCCTGCTGCTGGCCAACTCGGGGAGAAAGGTATACCTCATCGAAAAGACATCCTATATCGGCGGCAACGTCATCAAGTTCGAAGAGGTATTTCCCAACATGGACTGCGCCACCTGCATGATAGCTCCCAAGCAGCAGGAGCTGCTGGCCGACGAGAACATCGAACTGCTGACGCTCAGCGAGGTTGAGGCGGTCAGCGGCGCTGCCGGCGACTTTTCCGTGAAAATCAAACAAAAGGCCAGATATATCGACCTGGTCAACTGCATCGGCTGCAGCGCCTGCTTTGACCCCTGCCCGGTAGAGGTGGACAACGAATTCGAGGAAGGGCTCACCAAGAGAAAGGCGGTCTATATTCCCTGTGCCGGGGCCCTGCCCAATGTCCCCGTCATTGATACTGAAAACTGCCTGCGCTTCAAAGGAAAGGAATGCCAGGCCTGCCAGGAAGCCTGCGCCTTCGAGGCTGTCGACTATACCCAGCAGGATAAGGAGCTTGAGCTCAAGGTCGGCGCCATCGTCGTCGCCACCGGCTTTAGCATGTTCGACATCGGCAAAACCAGCCGGTACGGCTATAAGAAGCTGGGCGGCGTCTACTCCGCCATGGAGATTGAAAGAATATGCGCCTCCAACGGCCCCACCCAGGGGCAGATTACCCTCCGGAGCGGAGAGGCACCGAAGTCGGTGGCTATCATCAACTGCGTGGGGCGGGAGGAAAAGGGCTATTGTTCTGCTGTATGCTGCATGGCCGCTCTCAAGCTCTGCCACTTCTTAAAGAACAAACTGCCCGGACTGAAGATAACCCAGTTCTACTCCGACCTCTGCATTCCCGGTAAAGCCTACCAGCATTTCTACCAGGAGGTAAAAGAGGGCGGGATTGATTTCATCCGGGCTGAAGTAACCGGAGTCTCAGAGTCAGGCAAAGAACTGGCAGTTAAATATAAAACCGACCAGGGCAAGGAAAATACCCTGGCGGCGGATATGGTTATCCTTAACCCGGCGCTGGAACCGGGGGCCGACTCGGCCAAGCTGGCCGGGATGCTGAATATCCCCCAGAGCCGGGAGGGGTTTTTCAGCGAGAAGGAACCGGACCTTACCCCGGTAGCCACCGCGCAGGACGGCATATTTATCGCCGGCTGTGCCCAGGGTCCTAAAGATATAGCCGAGACGATAGCCGAGGCCGAAGCCACGGCAGGCAGAATACTTTCCCGGTCAGGATAGAGGTTAAGAAATGGCCAAGAGGCTGGGCGTATACGTATGCGAGTGCGGGACTAACATCGCCGATAAAGTGGACATCGATAAAGTGCTGGCGGCGGTCAGGACGCTTAAAGACGTGGTCGTCGCCGATAGGTACAAGCTGCTCTGTTCCGGCGACGGGCAGGCGTACCTGAAGCAAAGCATCATCGAGCACGGCCTAACCCACCTGGTGGTGGCCGCCTGTTCCCCCAAGCAGCATGAAACCACCTTCATGAACGTATGCGAACAGGCCGGCCTCAACCCCTACCTCTTTCAACTGGTCAATATACGCGAGCAGTGCGCCTGGGTCACCCCGGACGGGGAAGCGGCCACCGACAAGGCGATAAGGCAAATAAGGGCCGCCATCAGCCGGGTCCACTACCATACCGCCCTGGAGAAGAAGGGGATGGAGTGCAATCCCGATGTCCTGGTAATCGGCGGGGGCATTGCCGGCATTAAAGCCAGTCAGATACTGGCCGCCCCTAACCGGAAGGTCTATTTAGTCGAGAAAACCGCCTCCCTGGGAGGCAAAACCAGGCGCTTCAGCAAGCTGTTTGTCAATATGGAATCGGGGCCGGGCCTGATAGAGGGAGAGATAGAGCGTCTCCGGCAAAATAAAAGCATCGAGGTGCTTACCCAAAGCGAGGCCGAGCAGATTTTAGGCTTCTTGGGCAATTTCGAGGTCAAGGTGGTCAGCAGTGCCGAGGATAAAGAGGCTAAAGAACAAGACTTTAATGTCGGCGCGGTGGTGCTGGCTACCGGATTTGATCTGTCCGACACCAAAGGGCTGCCCCAGTACGGCTACAGCACACTCGACAACGTCTACACCAGTCTGGACTTTGAGGAGATGTGCCTAGCCGACGGCCCGACTCAAGGCAAAATCCGGCTCAAAAACGGCCAGCCGCCCCGGTCGGTAGCCATCATCCACTGCGTGGGGCGCGCCGAGAAGGGCTACTGCTCCAAGGTATGCTGTCTCTACTCCTTCAAGTTCGACCGGATGCTGCAGTCCCAGCTGCCGGGGGTAAAGATAGCCCACTTATACTCCGACCTCTGTATCCCCGGCAAAGCCAACCAGAAATTTTATGAAGATACCAGGGAATCCGGGGTTGAGTTTGTCCGCTCGGCGGCAACCGAAATCACCGGCGGTGATAAGGGGCTGACCGTCAAATATGAAACCGAAAGCGGCACCAAAGACGACCTGGCGGCAGACATGGTAATCCTGCTGCCGGCCATGGAACCCAGCCCTGACACCGGGAGGTTTGCCGAAATGCTGAACATCCCCCAGGACGACAAGGGCTTCCTGGCCGAGGAGCATCAGCTGCTTTCCCCGGTGGCATCGGCGGTGGAGGGCGTATTCGTTATCGGCTGCGCCCGGGGGCCGCAGAGTATCGCCGAGTCGATAGTGCAGGCCGAAGCCGCCGCCGGCAAGATACTTTCCGCCCTGGTTCCCGGCCGGGAATTAGAGCTGGAAGTCAAAACATCCCAGATATTAGAGAGCTTCTGTACCGGCTGCAAGACCTGCATCGAAGTCTGCCCCTACGGCGCTATTACCTTCGATGAAGACCGGCATATATCAGTGGTCAACGAGGTTTTATGCCACGGCTGCGGCAACTGCGCCGCCGCCTGTCCTTCGGGGGCGGCCAGACTGAAGCACTTTACCTTCCCGCAGATTTATCAAGAGCTTAAAGAGGTATTACGATAGACCAAATGATCAGAGTGTACGATAAGAGGTGTCGATATGGCTCCCGATGACAAAGGTGCGCTTTTTCCCGCCGAAGGCGGGGTAAGAGAAAGGGTTATAGCTTTCCTGCAAAAGGCAATCAGCCAGGGCTGTTTTGACGCCGTCCTCATACCGGCCAAAGCGCCGGGGACGGATTCTTTCGGTTATTCATTAATTGGAGATGAGCAGCTCCTGAAAAATGCCTATCCCCTGCCCCCGGTTATGCCGGTGCAGGGGGCCAAGGCCATGTCCAGTCTCACCCGGACGGGCAATGGGAAGAAGAAGATAGCCGCCCTGATACGGCCCTGCGAAGCCAGAGCCGCCATCGAACTGGCCAAACTGGGGCAGGTGGACCTGGATAATATATTCCTCATTACCATCGATTGCCCCGGGGCGCTGCCGCTGGCCGAATGGGCCAAGGACGCCAAGAAAGCCGAAGACGCCTTTGCCGAAATTCTTAAAGAGGGGCCCAACGAGAGCCTGCGGCCAATCTGCCAGATATGCGATAAATTCTCCACCACCGGAGCGGAAGATTTACACATAGGGGTACAGGGAAAAGAGGCTAAGGGTATTTTACTCATCCCCAACAGCCCCAAGGGTGAGGCCATCCTGGAATGCCTCGGCCTCGCCGCGGGAGAGGACATATCGGGGTGGAGGGAGCGGGTGGATAAACTGACCGGGGCCAGATTAGAAAAGAAAAAGCAGGCCCAGCAGGAGCTGGAAGCCAAGAGTAAGGGTCTGGATAAACTGCTCGATACCTTCAGCCAGTGCATAAACTGCCATAACTGCATGAGGGTCTGCCCGATATGCTATTGCCAGCAGTGTTTCTTCGAGTCGGACAACATGCAATTCTCATTTGCAGACTACCTCAAGAGGGCGGAGGTGGCCGGTGGGCTGAGACTGCCGCCCGACACCCTGCTCTTTCATATTGGGCGTATGTTACACATGTCTCTATCCTGTGTATCCTGCGGAGCCTGTGAAGACGCCTGCCCCACCGCCATTCCGGTGGCGCAGGTTTTCAGCCTGGTGGGGAACAGAAACCAGGAAACCTTTGACTATGTCCCCGGCCGGAGCCGGGATGAACCTCCCCCCCTGAGGGTCTATCAGGAGGATGAATTCGAAGAGGTGGAGCAGTCCCACGCCGCGGTCCCCGCCAAACAGGAGGCTCACAATGCCTAAGACATTAAAATTAAATAAAGGCGCCGAGCAATGTCTGCTGGAACTGCTCAGGTTCCTTTTAGAAAGCGGTAAGGTCAAGGGGGTTTTCACCCTCAGCAAGGTAGGCGAAAGCGGCGGAGTAGCCTACTCGCTCATTACCGACCCGGCTGCGCTCGAAGCGGCCCTGCCCCTTTTCCCGCTGATGCCGGTAGACGCGGCCAAGATGCTTTCCCGCCTGACACTGGTAGAACCGGCCGCCGAACCTATCGCCGCCGTGGTCAGACCCTGCGAACTGAGGGCGCTGACGGAACTTATCAAACGAAGCCAGGGAAGCCTGGACAATCTCCTGCTGATAAGCTCAACCTGCGGCGGAGTCTACCCGCTGGAAACAGGTGTCAACGGGAATATCGCCGAGAAGCTCCCCGGATACTGGGAGTCGGTTAAAAAGGGCGAGATTGCTGCCGATATAAGGCCCGCCTGTGCCGCCTGCGAGCACTTCGTGCCTTATAACGCCGATATAACCCTGGCTCTGATTGGCAACAAGGACGTGGATAAACAGTGCCTGATACAGTTGAACACCGAAAAAGCCGAGCAGTTTGCCGATGGCCTGACCGGAGAGCTCAGCCAGGTAGAAGCCAAATCGGAGATAATTGACAGTCTCAAAGCTAAAAGGCAGGCCAGAAAGCAAGAGCTGCTTGGCGAGTTCGGGGTGGAAGACTTCGACGTACAGAAGGTCTTTGAGAAATGCATCGTTTGCCGTAACTGCAATAAAGTCTGCCCGGTTTGTTACTGCAAGGTATGCTTCTTCGACTCAGGCGGCGATGAGCACGACCAGCGCTACTACGAAACAGAGATGGAGAGGAAGGGGTACGCGCCCGTCCTGCCCGCCCCGACATTCTACCAACTGGTAAGATTATTTCATGTAAGCATGTCCTGCATAGGCTGTGGCCTATGTGGCGACGTGTGTCCGGTTAATATCCCGCTCTGGGCTGTCGCCCTGAAAACAGGCGGGGCGGTCCAGAACGCCTTTGATTACCTGCCGGGGAGAGATCTGGATGAGGGGTTACCTGTTACCACCTTCAAGCCGGAAGAGTTTGCCGCCACTGTAGATTAACAATCGCTTGTTTTGTTGCTTAGTTCACAAAAGAGGCTTTTGTTCAAACTTACACTTCTGGTTGCCAGCATTTTGCCAACATACCGGATAACACAGGTCGGCATTATATATAACTATAAGGTATAAAGACTAAACTGGTTGCCGATAGGACGATATTGATACTCACCAGTCGAAAAGGGCTGTTAAAAGCATCTTCAATCTCTTAATCAGCAGGTTACAGGCTCGATTCCTGTGCGGCTCACCATTTTTGAGGTTATTTCGACCCATTTTTGAGGTTATTTCGACCCATTTTTGAGGAACCCAAGCCATTGCTTAGGCAACATTACGGTTTTAAAATGGCCCCAGCGTTTTACTGACATCGACTCCATCATCACGCCACTCAATTACGCTAGTTGACCAGATACGCCTGACTGCTTTTTCCAGTACCACCTGACGTGGTTCGGGTATGTCGAGCAGGGGTGGCAGGATTTCACCCCCCAGTCTGGCCAGAAAGGGACACTGCTTTTGCAGCAACAATATTGTAGTCTGTGCGCCGCCATAAACCACAAAGTCCGGCGTCGAGGCATGAGGTTTGACATGTTCCTGGATGTGGCCGCAGACCCGGGTCAGAAAATATTCGATTTGCTTTTCCCGGTGTCTCCGGAATCGCTGCTGTGAACTACCGCCTTTCTTATGTCGCCCGTGGATAAGCCCGGTTCCAACCTTACTGGCGACCAAGCTTTCACCCTCAGAGAGCCCGATGGCATATGCCCCCAAACGTATTAGAATCAAGGCAACCCTGAAATTGCGTTTGAGCAGAGAAGACAACGGCTCAACAACATAACCCCGCGCGCAGTATTCTGCCCTTATCGGAAATGGTGGTACAATTAGACGCGTTTGGGAAAGGCTCCCAAAAATGACCGCCCCCGTTTTC
>Ga0315553_10001269_pt1 | contig 21190 bp, 12 predicted proteins | sample SalMarSW160140MG_FD_203099 | JGI IMG/M metagenome (GOLD analysis project Ga0315553, IMG submission 203099) | Salt marsh sediment microbial communities from the Plum Island Ecosystem LTER, Massachusetts, United States - Salt Marsh Sediment SW1601-40 ... | reverse complement strand
GCGGTGGCCGAGGGCTGCGACGGCCAGGAGCGCCATCTTGTGGGTCGACGGGGCGGTGCGCTGCGTTCGCTGCCATGCGGCTTCCAGCAGTGCGTCGGAGTTGGGCGGCGTCGCTCCGTGTGCGGCCAGACCCAGCAGTCCCCAGCAAAGTGACGAGGTCGTGGTGCTAAGCATTAGGGCCGACGCCAGGTATGCCAGCGACCGCGCCACGCGACGCTGGGAGTCGTTTTCCCCGGCCAGCGCCAGCATGGCTAAACCGGTCGGCTGTACGTGAGGGCGCAACGTCTGCCCCATCACCATCGTGTTGCCGTAGTTGCAGCCGCCGGCGGGGAGCAGCCGGTCGAGCAGCATCCGCACGCCCTCGCGGGTACGGCTATGGTATTCGTGGCCGGTCGCCTTGAGCGCGAGAACGTGCAGCGCGGTCGGTTCGACCCAGGCGTGCGTGCCCACCACCCAGGGCCAGGCCACGATGGTGCTATCGTGCCCGAACAGGGGCGAGCGCGGAATCGGGTTCGACTCGCAGTTGAGAATCCACGACACGCAGCGATCGATATGCGGCTGCCATTCGAAGTCCACGGCGCCCGCATCGTCGACGTTCCTTGCCGACATTTGCGCGTCGCGAACCGATAGCCACGCGATGACTGCCAGGCTGGTCGGCCAGCACGGCTGGGGCTGGTCCTCGGTCACGCCGAGAGAACCGTCGGCATTCTGCACGTCGGCCAGCCACTCGGCGGCTTTTCGTGCGGCACCCGTGCGCCCGTGACCAGCCAGCGCGATCGCCGCCAATGCGGTCGGCTCGGTGGCCGGCGGCGCAGCGGCAGCGTATCCGCCCACCGGACAGCTTGCGAGGCGATCGATCAGTTCGCCGATCCAGTCGTTGTGTTCGCTGGCGTTCATTCGCGTTTCGCTTTCGCCACAGGAACTTCGGTACGGCACCATCGCCCCCATCGCAAGGATAGCTTGCGGGCGGGTGCCGGCCGGGAATGCTCCGTATGCCGCTGAAGTCGCCTCTCGCTCCGCGAGCGGGCGTCGGTTGCCGTCGTTTCTCGCTCCGAGGGAACGCCATCCCGCGGAGCGAGAGGCGACTTTGGCGACGATTCAACGTGCCCTCGCTACGTGCCCAGCGGGTATACTGGCGCTTTGGTACCTCTTCGCATCGCCGCACACCCGTCGTATGCCGCACGACCCCTTGGCCTGGATCGACCAGGAACTGACCCAACTTGAAGCGCGCAGCTTGCGCCGCTGGCTCGGCACGCGCGAAGGGCCGCAGCAAGCGGTCGTGCGCGTGGGCGACGCCGAGCTGGTCAACTTCGGTGCCAACGATTACCTCGGCCTGGCCGCGGACGAGCGAGTGACCCGCGCTGCCGCCGATGCCGCGATGTCGTGCGGATGGGGGAGCGGCGCGAGTCCCTTAGTGACCGGCCGCGGAATGTGGCACGCGCGACTCGAAGCAGAATTGGCGGCGTTCGAGGGAACCGAGGCCGCACTGCTATTCCCCTCGGGCTACGCGGCCAACGTGGGCGCCATCACGTCGCTGGCGGGCAAAGGAGACGCTGTCTTCAGCGACGCCAGGAACCACGCCAGCATCATCGACGGCTGCCGGCTGTCGGGCGCACGGGTCGTCGTCTACCCGCACCGCGACGTCGACTACCTGCGCGGGGCATTAGAACAGGCGCGCGGCTTTCGGCGGCGATTGATCGTTACCGATTCGCTGTTCAGCATGGACGGCGATCTAGCGCCGCTGCCGCCTCTGGCGGAACTGGCCGAGAAGCACGATGCCATGCTTCTGGTCGACGAGGCGCATGCCACCGGCGTATTCGGCGCATGCGGGCACGGCGTAGCCGAGCACCTGGGCGTGGAAGAGGGAGTGCACGTGCGCGTCGGCACGCTGAGCAAGGCGCTCGGTTCGATCGGCGGCTTCGTGGCGGGCAAACAGGCGCTTATCGCGTGGCTGGCCAACCGCGCGCGGACGTACGTGTATTCCACGGCGATGCCCGAGGCGGCCGCGGCAGCGGCCAGCGCGGCGCTCAAGCTCGCGATCGACGAGCCGCACCGCCGGGGCGAATTGCTGGAGCGCGCGGGTCGACTGGCCCGGCGGCTCATCGATCAGGGCTGGAACGTCGCCAGCGCGGAGAGTCAGATTCTGCCCGTCATGATCGGCGACGCGGCTCGCACGATGCGGCTGGCGGCGGCGCTTCGCGAGGGGGGGCTGCTTGTGCCAGGCATTCGCCCGCCGACGGTGCCCGAGGGCCAGTCGCTTTTGCGGATCAGCTTGTGCTATTTGCACGGTGAAGCGGAGACGGAGCGATTGGTCGCGGAGATGGGGCGGGTTCGCGCGATGTGAGATGCGTCGCGCTCCGCTCTCGCGTCGCGGCTAACCGGGATTCCCGTGCTTCCGTCAACTTTCGCGCCGCGAAGGGACGCCCTCTCGCGGAGCGAGAGGCGACACCCAATCCCTACTCGTGCCGCAGGGCCTCGATCGGGTCCATGTCGGCGGCGCGGATCGCCGGATAGATGCCAAACACCACGCCCACGAGCACTGAAATGCCGAACGCCACCGGCACCGACTCGGGCACAATCACCGGCGTAACGTTCTGGATCACTTCGGGCAGATTGGCCATCAGGTCGGGACGGCTGACGGCCACCAGGTCGCGAACGCGCCCGATGATCGCGGGGCAGACCAGCCCCCCCAACACTCCGGTCAAGCCACCCACGACCGAGAGCGAGATGGTCTCGACCAGAAACTGGGCTACGATGTGGAACCGCGTGGCCCCCAGGGCGCGGCGGATGCCGATTTCGCGCGTGCGTTCCGTGACGGTGGCCAGCATGATGTTCATAATGCCGATGCCCCCCACCAGCAGCGAGATCGCCGCGATCAAGCCCATGAACAGCATGAACATCAGCCGGGTGACGCGCGCCTGTTCGAGCAGCTCCTCGGGCACGATGATGGCGATGTCGCGTCGCGTATTCTCGGGCACCGCCTCTTCGGCGAGTTTCTTCACGTCGGTCTGCTTGTCCGCTTCCTTGCGAGGGTCGGGCACGTGCAGCGTGTCGCGGACCAGGTCGGCGGTGGGACGCACCATGTCGACCGAGTTGACGCGAAGCGTCACCTGGTTCAGCTCGACTACTTCTACCTCGAAAGTGCTGCTCCGCCGGGTGACAATAAAGTCGCCCACCCGCTGCCGCAGGGCGCTGATCGGCACGTACACGTCGTGCGAAAAGTCCTGGGCTTCGAGCGAGCCACCGATCGCCGCGGTGGGTGAACGGTACTTCAGCACGCCGACGATCTGGTAATAGTCCTGGCTTTCGGCGAGGAAGATCCGCCGGCCGATCGGGTCTTCGTAGGGGAACAGGGCTTCGGCCACGCCGGAGGAGAGCACGCAGAAATTCTGGCCTTCGACGTCGTCGGCGGGCTCGAGGAACCGACCGCGGTCAATCTCCAGCCGCGTCACTTCGGCATATTCGGGGGTGCAGCCGACCAACCGGCCGTCGACCGGCTTGCGGTGGGCGTAGCGGATTTCTCGGCGAATTTCGCGAATGGGGAGCGCGCTGCGCAAGTTGGGAAGATCGGCCAGCAGATCGTAGTCTTCGCGCGTCAAACCGTACTGCATGGGCCCGCTAAAGCCGGCCACTGCTTCGCTGGGCGGCTTGATGCTGCGAACCAGGATGTTGTCGGCCCCCAGCCCTTCGATCTGTTTCTGGGCCTCGCGGCTGATGCCTTCGCCCACCGCCACCAGCCAGATGACGCTGGCCACGCCGATGAAGATGCCCAACACGGTCAACAGCGACCGCAGCGGGTGCAGCAGCAGGCTCTTGGCGCCAAGTTGAAAGGTGCGAATCCAGAACATGAGTGAGTTTTCAGTTTTCGGTTTTCAGTTTTCAGTTCAGCATTCAGTGTTGTGTCGCGGTCTCCCGACCGCGACACGCGTCGTCGTCATAGTCGCGCCGCGTGCCACGGTCGGGAGACCGTGCCAGAACGGTTTGTCATTGCCCTCCGACTGAACACTGAACACTGAAAACTTGTTTCTCAGTTGCTTTCCGCCGCGTCGACGCTCGTGACGGGCTGTTCCGATCGCGGCGCGTTCCGCGTGTCGATCTGGATCAGCCCGTCGCGCAGCCGGATGGTGCGCCTGGTGTGGGCGGCTACCTCGACTTCGTGCGTCACCATGATGATTGTCTTGCCGTGCTTGTTCAGCTTGTCGAACAACGACAAGATTTCTTCCGCGGTTTGCGTGTCGAGGTTGCCGGTCGGCTCGTCGGCCAGAATGAAATAGGGATCGTTCACCAGGCTGCGGGCGATGGCCACTCGTTGCTGCTGACCGCCGGAAAGCTGCGTGGGGCGATGCCGCGTGCGGTCACCCAGTCCGACCATTTCGGCCAGATCGAGGGACTGCCTGCGAGCGCGGCTCGACAGGCGCCCCTGGTAATAGAGCGGCACTTCGATGTTCTCGACCACGGTCAACTGGGGAATCAGGTTGTACGACTGAAAGACGAAGCCGATGCGCGAGGCGCGGATGTTCGACAGCGCGTTGTCGTTCATCCGCGACACGTCGTCGTCGCCCAGGAAGTAGGAGCCCGCCGTCGGCCGGTCCAGGCAACCCAGTAGATTGAGCAGGGTGCTCTTGCCGGAGCCGGAAGGCCCCATGATGGCGACGTAATCGCCCTCGGGTATGTCGAAAGAGACTCCCTGCAGGGCGCGGACGGTTTCGCCCTTGAGGACGTAGTCCTTGCGCAGGTTCTCGATCCGGGCGGCCAGAGTCATTCGCCGCCTCCGGAGGGTCGCGGGCGGCCGCCGGGGCCGCCCCCCTCGCGTGACATTCGCGCGAACGAGGCCATCAACTCGGCCCGGTCGACGCTGCCGTCACCGTTGGTGTCGGCCTGCATCATGCGGTCGCGGCGGTCTGCATCGTCGATGGCCGCCAGCTCGTCGCTCGACAGCACGCCGTCGCCGTCCGTGTCGAGGCTTTCCATGATCCGCTGCGCGATTTGCGCCGGGTTGAACTGACCACCGCCTGCACCTTGTCCGCCTTGTCCTTCACCTTGTCCGCCTCGCGCTCCGCGCTGGCGGCCGCCCGGCGTACCACCGTCCGCGCCCGGCGCGTCGTTGCTTTTCGCCACCGACGTGCCCGAGAAGTCCTCGCGCTTCACCTCGGCGATCTGCTCGGGTGTCGTCTCAAACAGGCCGACGTAGCCTGAGAAATCAAACTTGTCCGTGTGCTGCCGCGGGTTCATGACGACCTCGGTCCCTTCGGGCAGGCTTTCGGAGGCCTCCTCGTTAATAGCAATGGTTTTGTCGTTGGTCGAGTCGAATACGATCTTTCGAGTCTCGAAGTCTTCGCCGTTCTTGACCAGGCAGAAGGTATGTCCGCGGTGTTCGTAAATGGCTTGCACCGGGATCTGCAGCGCCTCGGGTCGGCGCTCGACGTAAATCCGCACCTCGGCGTTCATGCCGGGACGGATGACGGCGGGCGGGTCGATGATCTTGATAAAGGCCGCGTACTCTTTCACGTTGCCGCTGCTCCAGCCGCCCGGTTCGGCGTACTGATTCACCTTGGTGACTTCGCCCGTGAGCGTCTGGCCTTTGACCGCATCGAGCCGAATGGCGACCGGCATTCCAGGCTTGATCAAAGAGATGCGCGATTCGTTGATGCGGGCCTTGATCTGCATCTTCGACTTATCGGGCAGCCGAATGACGACCTGCCGTTCGCGAAGCACGGCGCCCGGCTCGACGACAAAATCGGCATTTCCGCGGCGGTCGTAGTCGTTCGCGTACACCACGGTTCCCGCCTGGGGAGCCACGATGGTGCACTTGGCGATCTGGTCCTGGATCTCGGCCAGGTTTTTCATGTCGAGCTCGTGGCTGCTTTGCTCGGCGTCCCACTTGGCCTTGGCGCTGATAATCTGGTTTTCCAGATCGGTGAGCATCTTTTCTTTGGTGAATTCACGCAGGCCTTTGAGCTTGAGATTGGCGGCGTCCAGCATATTGCGGGCCTTGTCGGCAGCGAACTGCTGGCCTTCCAACTGCAATTCCGTGAGCAGGCCCTTGGCCAGGAGCCGCTTGGAGGAGGCCAGGTCGAGCTCGGCCTTTTTCAGCGCGTCTTGGGCATCGAATATCTCGTTGAGTATGGCCTGCTCGTCGAGCTTGAAGGTGCTTTCCAGGTACTCGTTCTTGGACTTGACCGCGGTTTCGTAGGTGTTCTTCGACTGCGTTACTAGCGCTGCGCTGGAATTGCAGGTGATCTGCTGTTGCAGAAGCTCCTGGTCGAGAGCCGTCGAGTCAAGCCGAACCAACACGTCGGCCGGTTTCACGACGGCCCCCGTCAGAATCAGTGGCAGGGGCAGTATGCGCGGAACCAGCAGTTCGGCCGCCTTGACGACCGTCCCCTCGGAAACGACTTCCAGGATTGCGGTGCCGCCTCCGCTGCCACCGCCGCCGCGCGACTTAACTTCGCAGCGAATCTCGACGTTGCTCGAGCTTTCGACCTCCCCCTGCTCCAGCACGATGTACTCATAGGGGGCAAGAACCACCTCGGTCAGAATGACCGGCTCGACCGCCTTGGCCCTGGTGCCGCGCCAAATGAACCACCCCGCGGCCAGCACGACCGCCACCACCACCACAATGGCCACGACCGCGAAAGTGGTCGAGCCCGCGCTCGGCTTTCGGTTGGGTCGACGGCTGGGTCTTTTGGGGTTGTGCATCAGAGAATCCTTTGCTTTCTCAATGGCTCCCGGTCGATCGGCGGGCCGTGGGGATCGGCGGGCCGTGGGGATCGGCGGCCTGGGGAGGGCGAAGAATCGACCGCGGGCATGCGCCGCTCGGCGGCGGCCTTGCACAGTTCACGATGCCGGCGTGCCGGCACCGAGCCGTGCCGATGCAAGTGGGGTCATACTGCCTGACACGGCCGCTATTCAGTTGATTCTACGCGGCTTGGGGTCCGCTGTCACGGCTCAAAACGACGGAAAAAACGCAACGCGGGGGCGCCGGAGCGGCACGATCCGCACAAATCTGCGCGGTCGAGATTGCGGACACGTCGAGTCCCGCGTGTGCAACGTCTGCCTTAGTCGATCGCCTGCGCGCGGCGATTTTGGCAAACAGGTGCCGCGAAAGAACCCCCAACCTCACCTAACCCCGCGAGAGAGGGATGGTTTCGCAAACGTGAGCAGGATAACACCTGGTCGCGTTGGCCGGCGCTAGCGTATCCCAGGTAGCGGCGGTGGAGGCAGCGGCAGACTCGCACCCTGAGGCGAGCCGCGCAACCCCCGCTGCAGTAGTACGGGCCCGTCCGACCTCTCCTCGGAATCCGCAGGACGTATCTCGGGTCCACGCACGGCGGGGTCGTAAGGAACGTCGTCGTCGGGCAGATGGCCGGGTGGGGCACGAAAAACACCGTTCCGTCGGCGAGGCGCCGCACCTGCCTCGGGCTGCGCCTCCGCTCCGTCGGTTCCCTCGGGTAACGTCTCTGCGTCGGGCGACACTTTTCCGTCGGGCGACACCTCTCCGTCGGGCAACATCTCGGTACTTTCGTCACCCTGTACTCGCATCCGAACGCCGCCCGCCGCATCGAGTATCTCGAACCAGTGAAGTTCCCCGGGACACTCCGGGTAGCTGCCGTCGGGCAGCTTGCCGTAATCGGGTCCGATGGGGCCCGGATCGATCCACAGCCCCTCGCTATCGAGCTGCATGGTGCCCAGGTCCAGGTCCAGTCCGCGCCGCACGACTTCGTAGTTCACCCACACGCTGAGGAAGTTGTTCTGAGCGTCCTGCAGGTCGGCCAAGGCGGACACGACGTCGCGGGCGGCCGTGACGCCGGAAGTTTGCCCCCGCTGTTCGTTGATGGTCTGGATTTCGTCGTTGAGGACGATCTGCTCGATGGCTCCCAGCACGGCGATGCGCTGCTGCTCGAAGTTGAGCGAGTTGACGTCGAGGGTGCGCAAGGTTCCCCGCAGACCCTGCAGAATCTGGTCTACGAACCGGTAGTAGCTGCGCTTCGCATCCTGGTACTCAATGAGCGACTGGCGATAGGTGTTGCGCTCTTGCAGGCGCGTAATGGGCGCATCGAATTGAAAGCCCAGGCGAAGCTGCCCCGCCGTCGATTGCAGCCGGATCGGGTTGTCGCCCGTGTTGCGGATGTCGCCGCTGACCACCAGGTCGAGCGACCCTTCCAGATTGTCGGCGTTAAACTCGATAAGCCGCCAGGCGTCGACCAAAGCGCCCCGGGCGTTCATCCAGTCGCGTCGATAGCGTCGGGCGATTTCCAGCGCGGTGGGAGGTGTCAGGTCGACGACCGGCAAGAGCACGCTGTCGGTTCGTGCCCGGGCCTGCAGCAGCGACATATCGAGCACGTCGGTTTCCAGCCGCGAAAGCAGGCCGGGAATGGCGAAGATCACCATCGATTCGAGGTCGTCGTAGAGCTGGCGGGGCTCGGGCTTTTCCTGCGCGGCCAGGATCGCGTCGAGATACGCCTTGAGCGCTTCGAGCGGTTCTCCGTACGACCCGAGCGTTTCGGCGACCCGCTCGCGTTCTCCTCGAAGCTGCGGCACCAGGTTCTCCAGCCTCGTGGTGTCGAATACGGCCGGGTCGACGTCGGCGGGGAGCCGGTTCTGGCACTCAATATCCAGCTTGTACTGCCGGTTCGATTCCAGCTCGTCGAGGTACTTCGATCGTAGCTGCGTGAGCGCTTGGCGGCGCTTGGGCAGTTGCCGCTCAAGGTTGTCGATGTCCTGCCCGGCGCGTGCGAGGTTTTCTTCAAGTAAGAGCTGGAGCAGATCGTCGATGCGCTGGCTGATGGAGCGCAGTCGTCGCAGGTTCTCGTCGAGCTCGTCGCTCCAGGCGAGCGTGGCTTGCTGGCGACCGTCGACCTCCGTCACCACGACTCCCGCCAAGATGGCTTCGTTGATCAGGCCCACTTCGTCGCGCAGCTTGGTGATCTCGCTCTGCCGGGGAACAATCTGGTCGTCGATAATGTTGAACTGATCGAGGATGGGATCCTTGATTTTCAGGCAAATGTCGGGCGGCAGTCCTAAGCGGACCTTGAAGGCGTCGAGATCCGACTGGTAATCGGCCTGCGAATTGAGCAGGCGGCTTTGTGCGTTGTACAGGGCCTGCCGCGCCTGGGAGATTTGCAGCCGCTCGCGCAACACCTCGTCGGGCGTATCGGGAATGCGAGTCAGGCTTTCCTTGAGGCTCTCGCGAAGCTGAGTAAGGTTGATGCGCAGGCCGGTGATGTTGGCCTCCTGGTTGCGAATGTTCTGCTGCACTTGCAACAGTCCGATGAAACCGCCGGCCTGGCCGGCGCCCGCGCCCGCGCCGCCGGCACCGCCGGCACCGCCGCCGACTCGGCCGAACCCCCCGCCGCCGACGCCGGTGAAGCCGCCCAGTCCCGAGGCGCCGAACACGCCGCCGCGCCGGCTGGGGCCCGATATGGAACCGCCTCCCCCCGTGACAATCGTCAGATAGAAACCGCGGCGGTAGCGCTCCATCGCCCGCACGTTGTACAGTAAGGCGCGTTCGGCAATGGTGAGCGTTTCCAGTACGCGATCGCGGCCCGCCTGCCGCAAAAGGGGCTGCAGCAACGTGAAATCGACGATCGTCAGCGCCGTGTGCGTGTCGGTGCCCGAGTACTGCCAGATGAGCGAGTTGGCAAGCCCCACCGCCAACTCGGCGCCCGACGCAAACAGCCGGTGCATGTTGATGCTGTTGCCGCGCGAGCTGAACAGACTCAACGCGAGCGAGCTGGTCGGGCCGCCGGGTCGGTCGGGCCCCGTCGTCGTGTAGTCGGCCGCGTACCCGCCGAAATACTGCGTGTCGAACTGGAACCTTTCGGAGCTCACGTCGAGCGCCGAAAGGTACAGCGTTTCCAACTGGCTCTGGTAATCGGTCGAATTCAAAAGGGCCAGCCGCACCGCGGCGTTCTGGTCGAGCACCACGGCCCCGTCCTCGTCCGTCGTCAGGCAAGCCCGCCACAGCGGGTTGTCGACGAACGGCGTTTCGCCGTTGGCGTGCCACCGCGGCCAGGCCCGCTTGCCGTCGATGCGGTGCATGTACTCGTGCGCCGCGGGATCGTCCATGGGCATGGGGGGACAGTCGGGGTTGAACGGGTCGAACATCCGCGAGGCGGGATCGACGTCGATCGAATAGTCCGGCAGGTCCCAATGGGGATGGTTGGCCTTTTCTTCGATCAGCGTGTAGGCGTCGACGTCGGCCTGGCGGCGGTAGAACGCACGCGAACAACCGGAGGCCATCAGCCCCACCACGCAAAACAGCAAAACCGCCGCGCGTGCCATTCGTCCCGTGCTGCCGCTGATTGCATTATGCGTGCCAGCGGCTTCGCCGACCGTCGTTTCGCCGCCTGCGGATTCGCCCAGCGCGTTACTTCCGTGGGTGGATTGCTCGCCTGCGGTTTCGCCCAGCGCGTTACTCCCGTGTGCGGATTGCCCGCCTGCGGATTCGCCCAGCGCGTTACTTCCGTGTGCGGATTGCCCGCTGGCGGTTTCGCCTACCCTGTTACTTCCGTGGGCGGATTGCCCGCTTGCGGTTTCTCCGCCGGCGCGCGGCGATGTGCCCCGCCCACATTGCGCCAGGTTCTCCAGCAGCTTCCCTAGCAGCCGCTGCTGATCGAAAGTCAGCCGCGCCTCAAGGCGACTGGACTGCGGTGCGACGTGAACCATCGCCTCGGCCAGGAGTCGTTCTCCCTCCGGCGTCAGACGCCAGTAGTTCTTGCGTCGATCGCCGGTTCGCCGACTGGCGGCGATCAGTCCCCGCTGCCGGAGACGCTCGACCAGTCCGCTGGCCTGTGCGGGCGAAGCGGCGACACCCTCGGCCAGCTCGCGCTGTGCGACGCCTTGCTCGCTGGCGGTGCTGCACAACCACAAGAGCAGAAATTCGCCGTCGCTCAAGCCGCACCGCTCCACGCACCTCGCGAGCAACCCACGAAGCTGACGCGCGCAGCGGGCCGAGAGCTGAGCCAGGCTCAACCAGGGAGCATCGGCCCAGCGCGAACCCGAAATGTTTATCTGATGGTGTGACGGCGTCGTGCCATCGTCATCGCAATTTGCAAAGCTCATCTGCCCACCAGCGGCGTCACGTTGTTTCTCAAACGTCAGCTCGTCACCAGAATACGAACGTCGGAAATCGGAAGTCGGCGGTCGGAACGCGAAGGTCGCAAGTCAGAATGTCGGAGTCTTCAGGCCGGACTTCGGAGATTAGAGATCCGCAGTCCGACGGCCTCAGCTCGCCCGATGGCCGCCACCCACGCCGGCGCCCTCGGGCCGGCCATTGATTCGCGTTGTGAACCGTTCGGTGCTAAAACATTCGGAATCGAACGGGTGCCGACTTGAACGATAGTGTCGGTTGTAGGGGCGCCCTGGCCGAGTCCGGCGTAACGATAAGGCAGGCGGGAGGTTGCGGCCGACGAGAGTTGACACCCCAATCCGCCCAGCTTATCATCGGCTAATGGTGCCGAACCGGCGTTTCCCTTCGTGCGCCGATGGCAGCGGCAAGGGGAGTTCGGTTCGATCGACCGCGACATCCGGAGAACCTGGCCCGCGCGAAACGGCCCCATGCGCGTCGAGGGAAAGTTCACTGTGGCGCAGCATGGCCATGCGAGAGGCGCGTCAACAAGAGAGCGCCAGCGGCAAGGGGCACCGGCGGGCAGGCGTGTCGTAGCGCCGGAACTTTCACGAGCCACCCGATCACGCGAGAGACGAGCGGCGGTATGACCACCAACGGCTTGATTCTGATCATCGGCGCCGTCCTGCTGGCGATCATTCACGGCGTGTTCCTCTTCCTCGGCTCCAAGTCGTGGAAGTTTTTTCACTCGTTCATGCTGTTTTGGGTGCTTGTCGCGGCGATGTTCTTCACCTGGTATGCCGCCGCCAGCCTCAAGACGCACCTCGCCTGGAAAGAGGTGCATGCCGATCTGACCAAGAAGGTGACCGAGGCCAAGGAAGAAGGGCGGAAACTCGAATTCGGTCCCTCGCTGGAAGTCGACACGCCAAGCAGCGACTCGCTCCGCGGCGCGCTGGCCGAGGAACAGCGACTGCTGTTGGACCGCGGGAGGAAGTGGCCCAACTGCACGATCACCGACGCGCAAGGCGGATCGATCGACTTCACGCTACCGGTCACGGCTCCCCCTGCGGACGGCGGGGAACCTCCTGTCGTCGGCACCGAGCCGCCCGTGGCGGGCGCGGAGCCTCCGGCAGCGGGCACCGATGACGAATCAGAGCCACCGCCGAATGTCTTTGAACCCGGGGCGATTCTTTTCGTCTTTCGCGAAGCGCTCACGCCCGACGGATGGAAGGTGCCGGTGGAGTACGTCGGCCCGTTCCAGGTCACCGCGGCCACCGAGACGACAGTCACGGTGACCGTGGGCTATCCCCGCCCGGACGCGGACCAGTTGAACGCCATCAATACCCGCGACGCCGCCACAACGTACGTCCTGTATGAGCTGCCGCCGCGGGACGGCCACATGGTCTTCTCCGATTCTCCGCCGGACACGGAGAAACGCCAAGCCAACATCGAATACCTCTTCGGCCGCACGGAAGAGCAGCGACTGCGCAGCTTGTTGATGTATGGCGGTCTGCCCGAGGCGGAGTTTCGGGCGCTGAACCCGCCGCCGAGCCGCTTGCGGATTCCCGTCGACACGTTCAACCAGATGATCGCCGAGTACCAGCGCGACGGCCGGCTCATGCGGGACCTGAAGGCCGCCGACCCGGCGTTCGATCCTCCCCCCGAGCGAGTCTGGTTTCGCGTCAAGTTCCTGCGGGCGCATTCGATGAAGGTCGACGCCGACCCGGGCGCTCCGCCGTTGGACGCAGGCAGCTTCGACCTCCTCGGTCAGGCCATCGCCAACAACTTGCAACAGGGGACGCCAACCGACTTCGAGCCCGGCAAGGAATGGCAGTTTGATCAATTCACGGCCAACGACTTGATCAGCCAGGGCATTTGCGAAAAGGTGGATGAATACTACGTGCGGCCGCTGCACGATTACCCGAACCTATTTGCCTCGCTCGAGCGACGCCAGGAAGCGCTCGACGAGGCCATCGCGCTCGTGCAGCGTGAAACGGCCACGGTCCAGGAGGCCAAGGCCAACAAGGACAAGCAGATCGCCTACCGCACGCGGGAACGCGCCAACCTCACGGCCGACCTCGACAACTTCCGCAAGGAACAGCAGACGCTCACCGCCCACCGCCAGTCGCTCGAACAAGAGTGGGAAGCAAAAAAGGCCGCCATCAACGAGGCCTACCGCCTGACCAGGCAACTGGGCGAGGAAATCGCGCGGCTCCAGAAGCAGTGGGCCGACGAGATCAACAGCCGCGTACCGGCCGAAGCCGCGGGCGCCCAGTAGCGCCGTTTCTACATCGCTGCGTCCACGCCCTGGGGCATCGCTCCTGCGCGCAAGCGCCGCATGAATGCGACGGCTATCGTCGCCGCGTCCCCGTGTCTCGGGGGCAGTCGAATTGTCCTCGGGCGCGTCGGTCTTTCCTTCGTCATTCGACATTCGAGCTTCGTCATTCTGGTGTTGCTCTCCCCTTTTCAGGTCATTCGCCGTACGATGTCTTGAGACCGACGATCTGCCCCCTGGCGACCGCCCGTCCGGCGGACGTTGGCCGACGTTCGGCGACGCATTTTCCCAGCCGCCCCATCCGCCAATTAGCCCATGGGCATTTACGACCGCGATTACTACCGCGACGAGTCCGGCTCGCGGGGCTGGCACCTGCGCGGGCCGCAGTCAATCGTTATCGCGCTGGTGCTCGTCAACGCGGCGATTTTCCTCGCCGGACTGTTCTTTCCTCGGGAAGGGGATGTGAGCCTGCTGACGCGTTGGCTCTCCCTCAAGCCCGATGCACTGCTTGCTCCCTGGCGATGGTGGGAGTTCTTGACGTACGGATTCGTGCACAGCACGGGCGACATCTTCCACATCGCAGGCAACATGTTCGTGCTGTGGATGTTCGGCCGATTCGTGGAGCCGATCTACGGCCGGTGGGAACTGCTGCGGTTTTATCTGGTGGCGATCGTGCTGGGCGGCGTGATCTGGGCGGCGCGAATGTACTTCTTCTACGACGTCGCGGCACGGGAGCAGTACTACCTGCTGGGTGCCTCGGGTGCGGTCACGGCCGTTTTGATGTTGTTCATCTTCCACTTTCCCCGGCAGACCATCCTGCTGTTTTTCGTAATTCCCATGCCGGCCTGGGTTCTGGGCGTGTTCATCATCGTCATGGACATCTTTCGACTGCGCGGGCAATCGGGCGTGGCCGCCGACGTGCATCTGGTCGGGGCTGCGTTCGCCTTTCTCTACTGGCGCCTCGGCTGGAATCTGGGCCGGGGGGTGCCCGGGTTTCTACGTTTCGATTCGCTTCGCCGGGCAATGAAGCGCTCGCCGCGGCTCCGCGTACATCATGAAGACACGCCGCGCAGCGGCCCCTCGATCGACGAACAGGCCGACCGCCTGCTCGACAAGGTGCACCGCGAAGGGGAAGAGAGCCTCACCAACCGCGAACGCCGCATTCTGGAAGAGTACAGCCGGCGGATGCGCCAGCGACGCGGCTCGTGAAGTTTCGATGGACGGTTGCTCGATTCCGGGACAAATGGTGCGATACGCGACCTCGACTTGTGTGGTTTCCGCAGAGACCCGCATTGACGCTCACTCACCCCGCTATCTAGTATGAGGTAGGCATTCGCAATGCAAACTCGCTGGATTCTTACGTTTACCGCGATCAATCCAGCGAATCCCGGCGATGTTTGGCAAGTCGGCATTCCCGAATGGCTGTATCGCCAGCACCAGCGCAAGGGTAACGAGAAGGCCCTGGGGCGCATTTTTCTCGTAGGCGATGTCCTTCAGGGAGGCACGGCAGCCCTACGCAAAGGCTGGTCTCGACCGGGCAAGGATGATTGTTACGTTTACCATGGTTTTCCCAAGTACGACTACAAATCACTCACGATCCAGACACCGGCCCCGAAAGGGATGGCCTTTTGCGTGTTCGTGTTGAACGACGGAACGATCGACGAATGGGCGTGGAGGCCGGTATCCGAAATCCAACAAGAGCACGAGGGCGATCGTCCGGACGGCATCACCGGAGAGCTGATATGGCGACAGAAGAAGAAATCCGACAATTCCTAAGCGACAATCCGCCTGCCACGGAGTTCGCCCCCTACTGTTACGTGAGCGAAGCAGCCGATGCTTTGACCGTTCACTTCAAGCAGGACGCTGACTACTCCGAGAAGCTCAACGACCACATTACGGTCTATCGGTCGTTAGAAACCAACGAGATTGTTGGCTGTCGCGTAAAGGGGATTTCGGGGATCCTGCAAGACCTTCACAATTACATCATGGTGCGAGACAAGAAGGGGAACATCGAGCTGGCCTTGATTTTCCTGGCCTTCCGCGGCGGGGCTGAAGAAAACGTTGCACGGACTATGAACGATTTAGCGCGAGAGGCGGCCGAGAGAAACATTTCGCTGGAAATGTCGGCCTGAGTCCACATCGCGCGTTTTCTCCCTCTTTTGCCCGAAAAACGGGCGACTGTCCGTCGCCGGTTTGCTATAATCGGCGGTCATGAACCCGTGGGCTGAAATCGACCGCGTCCGCAGCCAATCGACCAAACGCTGCCACCTCGATCGCCGCCGCTTTCTGGCCACCGCCGGTGGCGGAATCGGCATGCTGGCGCTGGCCTCGCTCGTGGCGGACTCGGCCGGCGCCGCCGAGGGGTCGTCGCGGCTCGCCAATCCGTACGCCGTCCGCCCGCCGCACTTCGCGCCGCGGGCGAAGCGTGTCATCTGGTTGTTCATGCACGGCGGGCCGAGCCAGGTCGATCTGTTCGACCCCAAGCCCCAGCTCGCCAAACTCGCGGGTCAGCCGCTCCCCGAGAGCTTCGGCATGGTGATGACGCGCCGCCAGGTGGCGCAGAATCCGCTGTTGGGCCCCGTGCGGCCGTTTCGCCCCCGCGGCAAATCGGGTCTGCCGATCAGCGACTTCCTGCCGTACCTGGCCGACTGTGCCGACGAGCTGTGCGTGATTCGCAGCGTACACGGCGACAGCGTGAACCACCCGCAGTCGGTCTATCAGATGAACACGGGCAGCATCCTCATGGGCAAACCGAGCATGGGGAGCTGGGTGGCGTACGGCTTGGGAAGCGAAAACCAGGACATGCCCGCGTTCGTCGTGCTGCCCGATCCCGGCGGCGGACTCAAAGGTGGCCCACCCGCCTGGGGATGCGGCATCCTGCCGGTCGCCTACCAAGGAGTGACGATGCGGGCCGGCACCACGCCGATTCTCGACCTCGCGCCTCCCTCGCTCATCTCGCAGGGTCAGCAGCGAGCGACCATCGACTTTTTGCAGAAGCTCAATCGCCGGCATTTACACGACCGCGACGGCGACGACGAGCTCTCGGCCCGCATCGCCGCGTACGAGCTCGCCTTCCGCATGCAGGCCGCCGCACCCGAGCTGGTCGATACCACGCGCGAAACGCCCGAGACCCTCGCGCTGTACGGCGTCGACCAGGAATCGACCCGCGAATTTGGCCAGCGCTGCCTGCTGGCTCGACGCATGATCGAAAACGGCGTCCGCTTCGTGCAGCTTTACTCGGGCGACACTAACGGCTGGGACGCCCATAACGACGTGGAGTCGAATCACGGCCAGCTCTGCCAGCGGACCGACAAACCGATCGCCGGGCTGCTGACCGATTTGAAGCGTCGCGGCCTCTTGGACGAGACGCTGGTCGTCTGGGGGGGCGAGTTCGGCCGCATGCCGATGAGCGAGTCGGGCAAGGGACGCGATCACAACCCCTGGGGTTACACCGTGTGGCTGGCCGGCGGCGGCGTGAAAGGTGGACTCGCCTACGGTGCGACCGACGACGTGGGCCTCCGCGCCGCCGAGAACAAGGTGCACGTGCGCGACCTGCACGCCACCATCCTGCACCTGCTGGGGCTCGACTATCAGGCCTTGAGCGTATTGCACAACGGCCTGGAAGAACGGCTCACCGGGCCCGACGAAGCCCACGTGGTCGACGACATCCTGGCGTAAGCGTGATCCCGCCATGACCGCACCGCGCAAACTGTCGAGAGCGCTTGTCGCATGTCTTGTCGCGACGGTAGCCGTGTCGCTCGCGGTTTCGCGCTCCGACCGCGCTACGACCCGGGCCGACGACACCATCCAACACGAGGCGTTATTCGACGAAGCCTCCGCCGACGAGTTGGAAATCTACGACACCGACCGAGAGCATTGGTCGTTTACGCCGCTGGCGCGACCGGCCGTTCCCATGCCGGCCGACCTGAAGGATGCGCGCGGCGCGATCGACTGCTTCATTGCCGAGCGTCTGGCGAAGCGCGACCTGGAGCCGCTGCCCGAAGCCGATCGCGTCACGCTGATCCGCCGCCTGTCGTTCGATCTGGTGGGACTGCCCCCCACGCCGGACGAGGTCGACGCATTCGTCGCCGACGACTCGCCCGACGCCTACGAACGATTGGTCGACCGGCTGCTCGCTTCGCCCCACTACGGCCAACGGTGGGGTCAGCACTGGCTCGACCTGGCGCGGTTCGCCGAGACCGACGGTTTCGAGCACGATAAGCTCCGCCCCGAAGCGTGGCGATACCGCGACTGGGTAATCGACGCGCTCAACGCCGATCTGCCCTACGATCGATTCGTCGCATTGCAGCTTGCCGGCGACGAGGTCGCGCCCGACGATCCGCAGTCGGCTATCGCCACGGCCTTTTGCCTTTCCGGGCCCGACATGCCCGACATCAACTCGCAGGAGGAGCGGCGGCAAAACCTGCTCACCGAGATGACGGCAACCGTCGGCTCGGTGTTCATGGCGCTGCAGGTCGGCTGCGCGCAGTGTCACGATCACAAGTACGATCCCGTGAGCCAGGCCGATTTCTATCGTCTACGCACCATCTTCGAGCCGGCGGTGCAGGTCGAGGCGAACAAGTCGGTGTTCGTGCTACACGAGGATTCGGCCGCCACGAAACCAGGCCACCTGCTCGTGCGGGGCGATTGGCGCCGGCCGGGCGCCGAGGTGAAGCCCGCCTTTCCGCGCATCCTCAACGTGCACGGCGACCAGGTTCCGCCGCCGCCCGAAGGCGCTGCAACGACCCGCCGCCGCACGGCGCTGGCGAACTGGCTGATTGAGGACGATCATCCGCTCACGTCGCGCGTTATGGCCAACCGCGTGTGGCAGCATCATTTCGGCGCGGGGCTGTGCCGCACAACCAGCGACTTCGGCATCGCGGGCGAGGAGCCATCGCACCCAGAGTTACTCGACTGGCTGGCCAGCGACCTGGTGAACCGCGGCTGGAGTCTGAAGCGGTTGCACGGGCGGATTGTCGCTTCGGCCGCGTACCGAAGAGCGAGCCGGGTCAATCGCACGGGGCTGTCCGACGACGACCTGGCCGAGTCGCAAGCGCACATGGCACACCTGCTCGAAGCCGATCCGGCCAATCGGTCTCTGGGCCGTTTTCCCCGACAGCGGCTGGAAGGCGAAGCGGTGCGCGATGCCATGCTCGCGGCGGCCGGAGCGCTCAACACGCGCATGGGGGGGCCCGGCATAATGCCGCCGCTGCCCAAGGAGTTGCTCGAAACCGTGCTGGCCGATCATTGGAAGGTGACGCCCGATCCCGCCGAGCACGACCGGCGGAGCATCTATGTGTTTGCGCGGCGCAACCTGCGGCTGCCCATTCTCGAGGTCTTCGACCGACCCGACGCCAACGCAAGCTGCCCGAGACGCAATCGCTCGACCACGGCCGTGCAGTCGCTGCTCATGGTCAACTCCGACTTCTCGCTCACCGCCGCGCGTAAGCTGGCCGGTGCGGTGCTGGCCGGCTCGCCAAACGATGCGAACGAACAGGTGCGGCTCGTCTTCCGCCGGGCGCTCTCGCGCGAGCCCGAGGACGACGAGCGCATGGCCGCGGTCGCCTTCCTTGCCGACCAGACGCAGCTCTTGAAAGACGAAGGTCGCGACGCCGGAAGCTTGGCCCGCCCCGATCCGATGCCCGACGCGTCCGGCGAGTCGCTCGACGTGCACGAGGCGGCCGCACTGGTCGACCTGTGTCTGGCCGTGCTCAACTCGAGCGAATTCCTGTACGTTGATTGAGCGATTTGTCAGTTGTCCGTTGTCCGTTGCCGGAGACGACCGTGTTGTGTCGCGGTCTCCCGACCGCGACACCGGACCGACCGAAGGTCTCCGATCATGAGTCGCAAATCGCAACACACCGCACTGACCGAAGGTCTCCGATCATGAGTCGCAAATCGCAACTCACGCGCCGCACTTTCCTCGCGACGTCGTCTCTCGCTTGCGGTTTCGCGACTTTCTCTGGGAGCGGTTTCATGCACGCGGCCGACGAACCTGACTGGCTCGAAGCGCTGCAGCGCCCCCCCGCGGAGCTTCCCCCCGACGCGCCGAAGTTGCCATCGCTCCTGGTGAAGCCCGACGGCACTCGCATCACCACGCTCGACGAGTGGAAAGAGCGCCGCAGCGCGATTCGCGCCTGGTGGCTCGAAGTGCTGGGCGACATCGGCGTCGATCGCTCGCATCCGCCAAAGATCGAAGTCCTCTCCGAAGAGAAGCTGCCCGCCGACGATTGGGGCGTGGCCGTCATCCGCCAGCTTGTGCGCTACGAGCCGGAACCCGGCCATCCGACCGAAGCGTATGTCATCAAGCCGGCGAAGCGCGAAGAAAAGGTGCCCGGCGTCGTGGCGCTGCACTCCACCGTCGACCACTCCATCCATCAGCCGGCCGGCGTGAAGGGCGCCCCCGAAAAGTTTTTCGGCCTCAAGCTCGCGCGGCGTGGCTGCGTAACCATTTCGCCCCGCAATTATCTGTGGCCCGACAACGACCACATCGACGCCCGAGGCGAGGCGAGCAGGTTCCTGGAGCGCAAACCGCAGTGCAAGGGCATGGCCAAGATGCTGCACGATGCGCTGGTGGCCGTCGACATTCTGGCGGCCATGGAAGAGGTCGACGCCGAGCGAATCGGCTCCGTCGGCCATTCGCTGGGCGCCAAGGAAACGCTCTACCTGGCGGCGTTCGACGAGCGGGTGAAAGTCACCGTCAGCAGCGAAGGGGGCGTCGGCATCCGCTTCTCGAACTGGAACGACCCCTGGTATCTGGGCGGCGACGTCGACCGCGAAGGCTTCGACCACGAACACCACGAGCTATTGGCCCTGGCCGCTCCCCGTCCGTTCTTGCTGATAGGCGGCGACTCGGCCGACGGCGACCGAAGCTGGCCCTTTATCGATCGCGCCCTCGAAGTCTATCGCCTCTACGGCGACCCACCGCTACTGGCCATGCTCAACCACAAAAAGGGCCACAGCGTTCCCCCCGAAGCCGAAGCGGCCATCTACAAGTGGTTCGAGACGTGGCTCTAGCCACGGCCGACGATTGCGGATTGCAGTTTGCGGATTGCAGATTGAGGATTGCAGATTACCAGAGCCCGCTGCCGCCGGCCAATCCGCAATCCGAAATCCCCAATCCCCAGCCCCCGCGTCGCTGTCTCACCGCGTCTCCGTGTCAGGCGGTAGCTCAGGCAGACCGTACTGGCGGCGCAAGGCGTTGGCGTCGTCGAGCGTCAGGTGATAGATGTAGATCGAGTACCCGGCCCGGCCGACCGGCTTCAACTCACGGAAGTACTCGTACTCGCCGTCGCGCGCCACCAGCCAGTTGACGCTCACCGCGTACCAGCCCGGCCTGGGGCCGAGCTCCTCGGGCGAAAGCGGATAGGGCGTTTTGGCGCCGGGCGCGAGCGGCACTTTGACCACATCGATGCCCGCCAGGCTGGGCGTCGCTCTCCCGCGAAATAGAACGACGCCCAAAGGCCGTGCCTCCGGATGTTTGTCGTACCACCGCTTGAGGTACAGCAGGTCCTGGTCCCAATCGATGTTGCTGTTGTTGAGGTGCAGGTAACCATAACGTGGCCCGCCGACGAGCTCGTTGAAATACGACAGACTGTGCGGATAAACCCACAAGCTACTCCCGACCGACGCAGCCACGCACAGCACCACCGCCACGGCAATGGCGCGGTCGGGTCGCGAAAAAGGTGACAGCCACCTTTGATGCGCAGCACCCTGCGGGCCGTTCCGGTCAAAGGTGGCTGTCACGAATGGCACTTGCGCAGTGTTCAAGCTGCGTGCAGCAAACGTTTTCGGGCGACGTCGCGGGGCACGGTGAGCAGGGCGATGGGTTGGGGTCGGCGTTTGAC
>Ga0315553_10001268_pt1 | contig 21191 bp, 23 predicted proteins | sample SalMarSW160140MG_FD_203099 | JGI IMG/M metagenome (GOLD analysis project Ga0315553, IMG submission 203099) | Salt marsh sediment microbial communities from the Plum Island Ecosystem LTER, Massachusetts, United States - Salt Marsh Sediment SW1601-40 ... | reverse complement strand
TTTTCGCCCGCATTGTCATGCAAGTCAACGGTGAAGAACGCTGGATTGATTCGCGCCCCTCCGACGCCCTGGCGCTGGCCGTGCGGGTACATGTACCGGTCTTCGTCGCCGAGGACGTCATGGAAGAAGCTTCCTCCGTCCCCGAAACTGATCTTGAAACCGAGCCTGCGGAAGACGCGCCACCCGATGAACGGCTGGAAGTCTTTAAGGACTTCATGGATTCGCTCGATCTGGATGATAGCCTTGCCGCCGACGACACTGGCAAGGATTCGTAACCAGATCCTGACCGCTCTCCACGGAAGCGGTCACTCTCAACCAATCCACTCCGCCTGCTCCGGTCGTTCCACCCCAACTGGAGCCAGGCAACCACTTGACGGGAAACCTGCATGACGGATCTTACCCCTCCGTTAGCATCAAGCAGAAACTCAGGCGATGGCCGTTCCGGTCAGGAGTTGCCGCACGACCGGCCCGCAGAGGAAGCACTGCTTGGATCCGTGCTCGTCAACCCAGAAGTCTATTACGATGTGGCCAATACGCTCTCGCGTGATGATTTCTTTCTACACCGCAACCGCTGGATCTGGGAAGCATTCACTTCGCTCCACGAGCAACGGCTTCCGATCGATATCCTGACCGTTTCTGAAGAACTCGACCGCCAATCACGCTTGGACGAGACTGGCGGCCCCGCTTATCTCACGTCCCTGATCAACAACGTCCCCTCCTCCCTGCACGCGGAAGCCTATGCTCGTGTCGTCGAGGAAACCGCCACCCGACGGCGCCTGCTGGAAGCAGCTAACCAGATCGCCATGTTGGCCCACCAGGGAGGCACCCCGATCGAGGAAGTCGTTAACGAATCAGAAAAATCGATCTTCGGCGTAAGCGAACGCCGCCTCACGCACCAGCTGCAGCCGATCAAGCGCGTACTTAGCGAGTACTACGATCGCATCGACTACCTCGCCCGCCATCGTGACGAGACGCTTGGCGTGCCGACCGGGTTCATCGACCTCGACCGCCTGCTGGGCGGTTTGCAATCAAGTGATCTGCTTATCATCGCCGGCCGGCCGGGCCAGGGGAAATCAGGCTTCTGCCTTTCCGTTGCCAAGAATGCCAGCCAGCTGCACAAGCGGCATGTCGCCATGTTCTCACTCGAGATGTCGAACGAGCAGCTTGTCCAGCGCTTGCTCTCGCAGGAAACAGGTATCGACTCGCAGCGCTTGCGGATGGCCGATCTGCAGGATGAGGAATGGCCGCTATTCACCCAAGCCGTCAGCGCGCTTAGTGACACGCAGGTTTACCTGGACGACACCCCGGCTATCACCCCTCTCCAGCTGCACACTAAGTGCCGCCGGCTGCACATGGAGGTCGGGCTGGATTTGATCATCGTTGATTACCTACAGTTGATGACCGGTGATTCACGCATCGATAACCGGGTGCAGGAGGTCTCCTATATTTCCCGCAACCTTAAAGCGCTGGCCCGAGAGTTGAATGTGCCCGTGCTCGCCGCCGCACAGCTTTCAAGGGCGGTCGAAACCCGTCGTCCACCACGTCCGATCCTCTCCGACCTACGCGAGTCGGGCAGTCTCGAACAGGATGCGGACGTCGTGCTTTTCATCTACCGGCCAGATCAGTATGAAGAGGACACGCTCAAGCAGAATATTGCCGAAATCATCGTCGCCAAGCACCGCAACGGGCCGGTGGGCAGCGTCGAGTTGGTCTTCCGCCAAAAACTGGCCAAGTTCGAGAACGCCGCCACGCGCCCGGTTGATCTGGCCGCGGTGTAGGGCAATCGGCAGCCTTGGGTATGAGCCATCCCGGTTTCCCTGGTTTTAAGGACGGCAAGCAGCCGCTGATCCCCATCCCGGCCGAGTTCTTCAGCGATCTTCTCCCGCAGATCGATCACTTTGGCGAACTCCAGATCACCCTGTATGCATTCTGGGTGCTCGCCCGGCGTGAGGGAACATTCCGCTACATGAGCAAAACCGAGATGGCAACAGATGAGCGCTTGATGCTGGCTCTGGCTGTCCCGGAAATAGATGCCCATTCAGCTCTTGAGGAAGCGCTCGAACGGGCTGTCACGCGAGGTACGTTATTGCATGTTGGTGTTGAACTGGATCAGGGCGTAGAAGATTTCTACTTCGTCAATAGCGCCAAGGGCCGGGCGGCGGTCGCCGCCGTTGAGAAGGGCGAGTGGTCGCCCAGTGGAGATCCGCTTACGCCGCTCTCCCTGGTCGTCGAACGGCCAAACGTCTATACTCTTTACGAACAGAACATCGGGCCGCTAACACCGATGCTGGCGGAACGGCTGCGTGAGGCTGAGAGCCAGTATCCCGCCGAATGGATCGAAGAAGCGATCGGCATCGCCGTTGAGAACAACGTCCGTAAATGGCGTTATATTGAAGCGATACTTGAATCATGGGAGCAACGAGGCAAGGATGAGCGAGAAGATCGAGGAGACTCTGAAAAGGCTCGCCGCCGCTACATCCAGGGCAAACTCGCCGACTACTGGGACTCCTGAACCGGGCTCCGGCACTGGACGGACTACACTCGGCGATCCGAACTGCCCCAACTGCGGTGGATCGGGTTATCTACGCGCCGATCTCCCCCTCGAGCATCCCGATTTCGGCCGGCTGCAGATCTGCACCTGCCGGGAGGCCGATGTTCGCGCCCGCATGCGCCATCTGCTCTTCAGCCTCAGCCAGCTGGAGGAATTGAGGGAGCTCACCCTCGAGAGCTTCCAACCGCGCGGCCGGGTGGGCATCGGCACCCACCAGGCTGAATCCATCGAGCGCGCCTTCAACCAGGCCGAGACCTACGCCAGCAACCTGGACGGCTGGCTCCTGATCCATGGCGGGTACGGCTGCGGCAAGACCCACCTTGCGGCAGCGATCGCCAATCAAGTTGTCGGGATGGGCATCCCAACCCTCTTCCTGACAGTCCCTGACCTGCTCGACCAGCTGCGCTTCGCCTATAGCGCCGAGGATATTACTTTCGAGGAACGCTTCGACCAGGTGCGCAATGCTCCCCTGCTCATCCTTGATGATTTTGGCACGCAGAGTGCCACACCCTGGGCTCGCGAAAAACTCTTTCAGATCCTTAACTATCGCTACATCAACCGCTTGCCCCTCGTCATAACGACCAATCTTACGCTTGAGGAAATCGAAGGCCGCATGCGCTCACGGCTTTCCGATCCCGCCATCGTAACCCAGGCTCACATCCTCTCGCCTGACTACCGCCGGCCGATCGATGACAGCGGCCAGCATGAACTCTCCAGCCTGGGCGTGCATGCCGGCCAAACCTTCGGCACGTTCAACCTGCGTAAGGATGAGAACCTGCCCCCCACGCATGTTAAAACGCTTGATGAGGCCTTCCAGATGGCCCAGCGCTATTCCGAAAACCCGGACGGCTGGCTGGTTTTGATGGGTCCGTACGGGAGCGGAAAGACCCACCTGGCAGCGGCGATCGCCAACTACCGCGCCAGTCAGGGCTTCCCGGTCATGTTTGTGGTCGTGCCCGATATGCTTGATCACCTGCGGGCAACCTTCAGCCCCAGCTCGGATATCTCCTACGACCGGCGCTTCGAGGAGATCCGCACCGCCCCGCTACTGATCCTGGACGACCTGGGATCACAGGCTGCCAAGCCCTGGGTGCAGGAGAAGCTCTACCAACTCATCAACCATCGCTATAATGCTGTTTTGCCAACCGTGATCACCAGTGCCAATACTTTGGACGAGATCGACCCGCGCCTGCAGGCGCGCTTGATGGACCGCCGGCTGGTTCGCATCGCACCCATCACGGCGCCCTCCTACCGCGGTAAAGAAACCCGCAAGCGCAGCAAGCGCTGAAGCTCGATCGGCTCACTACCCCCTTACCCATTCTCATGATCCATGATCCCCATCGAAGCTTAGCGAGCCTCGACCATCCATCAACTGCGGCTTTGACGGGCTTCACTTCTGTACCACCCACGGCGCGTACATTTACCAATCGTGTGATTGGAGTGTCAAATAACCATGCGCATTGCCATCATCGCAACTGGAAGTAGAGGGGACGTTCAACCCTACCTTGCCCTGGGGGTGGGTTTGCAGGAGGATGGGCATTTCGTGCGGGTGGTGACTCACGAGAATTTTAAGGCACTTACCGGTTCACATGGTTTGGATTTTTGGCCAATTGGTGGCGATGTTCAGAGCATCGCTCAGAACGAGGCCATGCGGGCGCGCATCGAGGGTGGCAACTTTCTCCGCCTGATGACCCAGATGGCGCGCGAAGCCCAACGCGGTGCCATCTTGCTTGCGGAGGGTGGCCTGGCAGGCTGCCAGGAAATGGATCTGCTTGTTGCCGGTATGGGTGGGGTCTATATCGGTCTTGCCATCGCCGAAAAACTGGATCTGCCACTGCTGCAGGCCTACCTTGTACCGTTCACACCCACGCGATTCTTCCCCAGCCCGCTGGTAGCGAACATGCCCGCGCCGTTGGGTCCGCTGCTGAACCGTGTGACACATCAGATGACCCGCCAGATGATTTGGCAGGGTTTCCGTTCGGCGGATCGCATGGCCCGCGTACGCGTCCTCGGCCTCAAGCCAGCCAATTTCTGGGGCCCCTATGCTTCCGAGCATACCCGTGACTATCCCGTGATCTACGGCTTCAGCCCATCCGTTATCGCACCTCCACCCGATTGGCCGCAGAATGTACACGTCACAGGATACTGGTTCCTCGACCACGAGCAGTCCTGGATTCCTCCGGCGGGCTTGACGGATTTCCTCGCGGCTGGACCACCACCGGTGTATATCGGCTTCGGGAGCATGAGCCAGCGCAGGCCCGAAGAGACGACCAGGCTCATCCTCGAGGTTCTCCGCGCAACAGGCCAACGTGCGATCCTGCTCAGCGGTTGGGATGGGTTAAAGAGTTCGGATCTACCCGGATCGGCCTACATGATCGACTCGGCCCCGCACGAATGGCTTTTCCAACAGGTCTCCGCCGTCGTCCACCATGGTGGTGCGGGGACGACGGCGGCCGGCTTGCGGGCAGGCATACCATCCATCATCATCCCCTTTTTCGGTGATCAACCCTTCTGGGGCCGGCGTGTAGCCGAGTTGGGCGTGGGTCCGGAAGCGATCCCGCGCAAGAAACTCACCTCCGATCGGCTGGCACGGGCACTTGAGACAACCCGCGCAGACACCGGCATGCAGCAGCGGGCTTTCGGCCTGGGTGAGAAGATCCGTGCTGAAAAAGGGATTCAGAACGCAGTCGACATCTTTCGAAACCTTTGAGCTGGCACTGTTCGAAGGAAACGAAAGTAAGGTATTCCATCCCCAGCGGACGTTGACCATGCCTGCGGCAGAATGGTACAATCGGCCCGTTGCCCCCATCGTCTAGGGGACCAGGACGTAGCCCTTTCAAGGCTAAGACGGGGGTTCGAATCCCCCTGGGGGCACCATCCAGGCATTGCTCTTGACCCCATCAGGAGCAGTCTTTTTTTTGACAGACCCCTTCCCCTGTCGCTTGCCTTATTTCCTCAATACTAGACGATATCTTGACAATATCTTTGCGATGTGATACATTGCTCACAAGGCAATAATTCACTCCATCAGGAGGACCGAAAGAAATGGCGCCAGAGGAACATCAAGCCACCTTTAATTTAAAGGCAGTGGTGCGCGAGACTGGAATTAAGCCGGATACGCTGCGAGCATGGGAACGGCGCTATGGCTTGCCCGAGCCCCAGCGTACTGAAGGCGGTCACCGCCTTTTCAGCCAGCGTGACATCGAGACCCTGAAGTGGCTCAGCGCGCGCCAAGACGAGGGTTTGAGCATCAGCCGGGCAGTCGACCTGTGGCGGACACTTGAAGAACGCCAGAAGGACCCTCTGCTTGCGATGCCCTACGGTGTAGGGGGGACCGCGGTTGAGGCACAGTTTTCTACTGGAGAAGCGATCAGCACAATGCGCTCGGCCTGGGTCCAGGCCTGCCGCGAATTTAATGAAGATCGTGCTGAAGCTATCCTCAACGAGGCTTTCGGCCGCTTCTCACCAGAGAATGTATGCCTGGACCTGCTCATTACGGGGCTGTCGGAAATCGGGGAGGATTGGTATCAGGGTGAGCTCACGGTTCAACAGGAGCATTTCACCTCTGCCCTCGCCATGCGACGGGTCGAGGCCCTGATCGCCTCGGCCCCCCAACCAACCCAGGCAGGTGTGGTTGTGAGCGCCTGCCCGCCCAACGACCAGCACGTCTTCAGCCTGCTCGTTCTGACCTTCCTGCTCCGCCGGCAGGGATACCGCGCCTACTTCCTGGGAGCAAACGTGCCGCTGGCAGATTTCGAAACCGCGCTCAATGCCACCCGACCAGACCTGGTCATCATGTCGGCCCAGGAGCTCAGTACAGCGGCTGCCCTGCTCGATTTTGGTAGACTGCTCGCCGAACGGAACATTACATTCGCATTTGGTGGCCATGTCTTCAACCAGCGCCCAGGGCTGGCCGAGCGCGTCCCCGGGTATTGGCTGAGCGAAAAACTGCACGAAGCACCCCAGGCTGTGGAGCGGATGATAAGGATTCGTCCAGCTTCACCCGAGATCGCTCCTATCCAGGATGAACTGAGCCGTGCTTATACCGCAGTCGATAAAGCTCAAGCGGGAATTGCTGCCCGGCTGGTTAATGAACTTGACAGTTTGCAGATTGAACCCAGCCATCTTACAACTGCCAATATGCATATCACCCAGGATATCCTGGCCGCGCTTCGCCTGGGTGATCTGAACCTGCTCAAGGTTGACCTGGACTGGGTTGGCGGCCTGCTCGGTAACTACTCGATCCCATCTGCTGTGCTTGATAGCTATATCACAGCCTACATGGCCACGCTTGATGCCGAAGTCGGCAAACCGGCTTCACCGGTTATCGATTATTTCAAATCCATCCTCGGCGAGATCAACCCGGAATAGTCCAGGGATGCCTGATAGGAGTGTTGCTCGATGATTCTGGTCACTGGTGGCGCTGGATACCTTGGCAGCCATATCACCCGCCGGCTCGTGCAAGCCGGTGAGCTGGTTCGGGTTTTGGTTCGTGATCCCGCGCGAGCGGAGCGCGAGGGACGACTGGCAGGCCTGATCATGGACTGGGTGTCGGGGGATGTCACCCACCCGGAAACTCTCCAACCTGCAATGCAGGATGTTCAGGCCGTTATCCATACCGTCGCAGTTGCCATCGAGCGCGACGCGGCGACCTACGAGGAGATCAATACACAGGGCACGATCAACGTGCTCGAGGCTGCAAGTCGCGCAGGCATCAAACGCTTCATCAACATTTCCCAACTCGGCGCTGACCCGGACCTGCCTTACCGCTTCCTGGCTTCGAAAGGGAGTGCACAGCGCTCCGTCGCTCAGTCCGACCTGGATTGGACGGCTTTCAGGCCTTCGGTGATCTGGGGACCGGAAGATGAGTTCGCCAATACCTTCGCACGATTGATCCCAATTACGCCGATCATCTTTCCCATCGTTGGCGGACCGGAGGCTCGTTTCCAACCGGTCTGGGTTGGTGACGTCGCCGCCAGCGTCGTGAAATCGCTCAATGATCCAGGCACGTTTCAGAAGGAATTTGAGCTGGGTGGACCTGAGGTCCTCACGATGGAGGAGATCGAACGACGTACGCTGAAAGCCTTAGGGGCAGGACGTTTGATGATCCGTTTCCCGATGCCGCTGTTGAAGCTGGCAGTGGGCTTGATGGAGCGGGTCATCCCCAACCCACCGGTGACCAGCAGCCTGCTCGAACTGCTGGCGGTCAGCAATGTGACCACCCAGAATGCGCTCGGGTATTTCGTGAGCGAACCACGTCCATTCACCTCGGAAGCGGCCGCTGAATATATGCGCAAGATCACCATTCGCCAGACCCTGAGGCAGTTCTTCGGACGCTGAGCCAGCGGCCAAGTCGATCGCAGCATGCAGTACTTTCACACCTTTCTCGTCCAGGCTCCGCTGGAAAATGTCGTGGCCTTCCACCGCTCAGCCAGTAGCCTGGAAGCGATCACCCCACCCTTCTTTTTTATGAGTGGGCTCGAGGCGCCTGACCAGCTTATTGAGGGTAGCCAGATGTCTTTCCGGCTGTGGCTGGGACCACTGCCAGTTGAATGGAAGGCTCGCATTGAAAACGTGACCGCATCCGGGTTTGATGATGTGCAGCTCTCCGACCCCTTCGAGAGCTGGGTTCACACCCATTCCTTCAGCGTCCCCTCGGCTGGTTTATGCCAGGTTGAGGACAAAGTTCAAATGCGCCTGCGCCACCATCTGCTCTGGTTTCCAGTCGGGCTGATCATGGCGCTTGGCTTGCCGCTCTTATTTACATTCCGTGGTTGGAAAACCAAATCTATGCTCGAGAGGAGCAACAAGTAGTATGGAACTACAGTCACGCTGTCAATCAAACCGTGAGATCTATGTCGAAGCCCTGGCGAAACAATATCCAGGCGGCGTAACCGCCGTGGATGGTGTTGATTTCCAGGTATCTGCAGGACAGGTCTTCGGGTTTCTTGGCCCAAATGGTGCCGGGAAAAGCACGACGATCAAAATCCTGACCACGCTCGCTCTGCCAAGCGCTGGTTTCGCCACCGTGGGCGGGTACGACGTCGTCGAGCAGGCGGGCGATGTCCGCTGTATCTCAGGTGTTGCCCTGCAGGATATTGGTCTCGATCCACTCTTGACTTCGGTCGAACTCTTGACGATACAGGGGCGATTGTTCGGGATGAAATCCGCTGTAGCCCGCAGACGGGCAGACGAATTGTTGGAGCTCGTCGGCCTGACTGATGCCATCGGCCGGCGCGTATCGACCTACAGCGGTGGTATGCGCCGCAAGCTTGATCTGGCTTTGGCTTTGGTACATCAACCTGAAATTCTCTTCCTGGATGAGCCTACCACCGGGCTCGATCCTGCTGCGCGGCGGGATGTCTGGACCGAAGTACGACGGTTGAACCAATCTCTCGGCATGACCATTTTCCTGACAACCCAGTACCTGGAAGAAGCAGACGAGTTGGCTGACCAGATTGCCATCATCGATCGCGGCAAGATCCAGATCCAGGGATCGCCGGCCAGGCTCAAGGCCTCGGTCGGGACAGAATCGATCAACGTCGCCTTTGAAGATCATGTCCAGGCCGAGCGCGCCTTGCAGGCCGTTGGAACCAGCTTCCCCGGTTCACGCCTCGACCGCGATACGCTGCGCATGTACATGAACGGGGCGGCACAGGTCATCCCGCAGGTTCTAAAGCAGCTCCAGGGTGCTTCACTGAACCCGATTTCGCTCACACTCACGCAACCGACTCTGGACGATGTCTTCTTGAAAGTAACCGGCCAGAGCTTGATCGAGAACGAGCGTGAACCCCAACTCCAGAACGAACCCGCCTAGAGGAAGGCGAAACATGACCCAGACAACTACACAGGCAACCATGTCCAACGCTTCGCTACCACATGCTTCATTCCCGCTCCAGCTCTACCTGATCACACGCCGCACCCTGGTGACGATCTTCCGCACCCCGGCTGCGCTGATTCCACCGATTGCGATCAGCGTCTTCTTTCTCGTCATCTACAACTCCACGCTAGGGAAAGCTTCCAGCTTTATCCCCGACCTTGGTACGAACAACTACCTTGGTTTCATCTTGCCGCTCTCGATCGTAAGTTCGTCCTTGTCCGGCGCCGGCGTGGCCGCTCAGAACATGGTGCGTGACATCGAAACCGGTTACTTCGACAAGCTGCTCCTCACCCCCATCAGCCGGGCGGCGCTTTTGATGGGCCCGATCCTGGCCGGTGCATTGATCTTGGGGCTGCAAGCCCACATCGTGATTCTGGTTGCCCTGCTAATGGGCTTGAAATCCGCCACCGGGATTGCGGGCCTTTATGCTGCCATTGGATTGGCGGTGTTGCTGGGGACAGGCTTCGCCGGTTTCACCATCTCGGCCGCACTGGGCAGCGGAAGCGCCGCCGCCACACAGGGTGCAAGCTTTATCTTCTTCCCGCTCACCTTTCTTGCGCCTACCTTTGTCCCGCTCAATTTATTGAGTGGGTGGCTTGAGGTTGCGGCACGCATCAACCCGATCACGTACGTTCTGGAAGCGATGCGGGCGATCCTGAATCAGGGCTGGGACGTCGCAACCCTCGGTCGTGCTCTGCTCGCATGTGCTCTCCTGGGGACCGCGATGTATGCACTGGCGGTCGTGGCGCTACGCGTACGTACACGCAGGCGCTAACCGGCCTGAGAGCAGGCCTAACTGTGAGGCGGGTGATCGTCAACGGTGGACTTATCCTGGGAGGCGCTGATTGGCGTGCCTCCATCTTCGAACACCACATGCCGCAGGTGCTGCAAGCCTTCCGCCATGGCGACTGGGAACATTTTTCGACTTACCCGGATCTCGATCGGGCTTCGATCAAAGTTCACTTTCATACCCGTCAAACAATGCATCAGCGTATCGTGGGTTGGGGAACCTGTACGGATTACCGCATCGATCTGGATTGAACGGGATAAACCGGCCTGTGACGATAGACTACTTCCCTTTTCAACGACTGGGTTTAGAGCGCAACCCGTTCTGCGCATTGGACGAAGCCGAATGGTCATACCAGGCCTGGCTCCACCCGCAGCTCGAGAAGTACCTCAAAAACCTTAAATCCATCATCCAGATTCTTGGGGATGCGGGTACGGGAAAAACGAGCGCCCTGCTCGCCCTCAAGCGAGAACTGGAGCAGCGCGGCCGAAAGGTCAGCTACATTTACCTGCCCCCCGATCAAAGGCCGCCAAGGTTCTCCATCGAGGAGAACACCGTTTTACTCGTGGATGAGATCGAGCGTCTACCAACCCGAAAGCGGCAGGCTCTCATCCGGAGCGCCCTATCAGACAATGCCACCGGCCTCAGGCTTGCCTTCAGCAGCCATCTTAATCTACAGCTGGAGCTGCCCGGTCTTGCTCCTGATCAGCTGCCGACTCTCCCCCTCCCATCGATCACATCAACCCAACTTGAAACGCTGCTTAATGATCGAATCCGGGCCGTCTCACGCAGCGAGACCCTGCCGGTATGGGTAACGCACAGCGCTGCGGAAGAACTTCTAAAGCGTTACCTGGGCGACTTGCGTTCTGTGGAGCGGGTACTATACGATTTGTTTCAAGTCCTGGATGAGGTGGGAGCCGTGGACCGCAGCCGCATCAAGCATATGTTCAGCGTCATTGGCGAGCCGACGGAGCCAGGATAAATCGCAGTCCTTCCCGAGGGTCACGCGTCATAGCCAGGTCGATGACGACTTCAACTTCCCAGATGATATTGACATAGTGACCAGAGTAACTCCAGGGTTGTGAGGGAAGTCTGAACTGGAAACGCGAGTAGAAGGGAACCCCCGCGCGCAATTCGCCCTGATGAAGATCCTGCTCGGCGATAACCTGCTTATCCGTATCCCCACGACCTTCGGTATGCCAGCACAACCGGGTGTACAAATGGCGGCATTTCAGGGCGTCCTGCGGGGTGATCTGGATGCTTCCAGAGATCGACTCGCCTGGGAGGTACACGGGAACCTGGGATGAAGTCCCGGGCGGCAAAAAGTTCAGCGCAAACTCGACATCGGCCATCGCTAGTTTCCCTCCGCCAGCACCGTGAGTTCGAATTCGTCTTTGATGTCAGGCCACCCTTGCGCATTGACCGTAACCCGTAGGAACCATTGAAGTTTGTTATTGGTTCCGGCAAAGGTATGCATTGCATTGGCCGGGATCATCAAATTGCCATCACTCTGGGTTGTTTGCCCAACATCGAAATGTCCGGTCGGCGACTCGAAGAAATCCAGGGCTTCCTCATGAACTTCGGTGTACGTGTCTGTCCCCCGCCGGTACACAGCCGTTTCCCTGAACACCAATTCCACCTTGCTCTCCAGGATGTCCACGGGTAAACGGAAGGATTGGTGATAACGAGCGAAAAAAATCTCGCCTGGGCGGAGGACGTCCTTCGAAACGGAGAGCTCGGGTCGGCCGATTCGTACCCCGGCGATAGTGCGCCAAAACGCACCTACCAGGAGCGCAACGCCAATTGCAATAAACGGCACGCCAAACAACGCTGAAAGTCCTCCCCCTCCCCGCCATGCTGCCCACGTCCAGAACACAGAGAAGGCCGTCCACAGCAGGGCAAAAAGGACTAGGCAGCCTCTGCCGGCTTTCGATGCACCCGTTTCACGCAGCCGTTGCATAGAACCTGTCCTCCGAAGTGCGGTAGTTGAAAATCGTTGCCCGATAGTACATGAAACCGAATACACATACCACGGGCCGGTTGACAGTCCAGCTTGACGCCCGGGACCGGCTTACGATAAAATCCGCAGCGGTTGGTGACAACGCCGAAGGATGAGAGGGATCGTAGATGAATTTTCGCCGTACGCTTCTGTGGGTTATCTCGATCGGTGTCGGTCTGTTGAGCACGGTAGGGGTTATCCTGCTTTTCGGAACGACTTTTGATAAATTCTCGTTGGTAAACACGGTTCTGGTTTTCCTCTCAACGGGTTCGATTGCATTTATCTGGCTTGATTACATCTTGCGTACACAGTACCTTCGCAGCTGACCGCAGCAAAATAAAAACGCCCTGTCTTCAGGGCGTTTTTCGTGTAATACGCATTACTGGCTCAGGCTTCGATCATACCGGCGATCGTGGCGATTAAATCCTCGGAGTCGATATCCTTGAGAAGATAGCGCTCTGCCCCCGCCCGCAGCGCGGCCTCTTTTTCCCATTCGCTGGGATAGCTGGTAAGGACTGCAAGCCTGGGCGCACTACGATACTTGGAGAGCTGTCGCAATAGTTCGAGCCCCATACCATCCTTCCTCTTGACTTCCATCAGGACCAGGTCTGGCTTTCCTGCCTTGATATCGCCCAGGATCTGCTCCACCTCACCCCCGTGCCCGATGACTTTCAAGTTAACAGAACGCCCAAGGCGCTCAGCCAGGGCTGAGCGTACGGAGGCATGTTCGTCGATTATGTAAACGCTAACCGCTCCCAAACGAGTCGACTCCTACTTCTCGATCAGTATAGAAGTCACCATCATCGTACCCAAGTGACCAACATCCCGAAGTGATTTGTCACCTGTCACGCAGTAGCTGAGACCCCGGCAGGAATGCAAGGAAAAGGGAGGAACGAGCTATTCGTACTCGAAATGGGGATGTCAGGAATTCGGTGTAGGGGGGAGGCGGATCGTGATGTTGGTACCTTCGCCCGGGCTCGAGTCGACGGTTAATTCACCCCCGAACAAACGCGCCCGCTCTGACATATTGGATAGACCATGGCCGAGCAAATGCGGTGCCTGGTCAAGATCGAAGCCACGCCCATTATCAAGCACCTGAAGGGTGATAGCACCGTCGGAGGTCTCACGAACGCTGATCCAGGCATGGGTTGCCTGCGCGTGTTTGGCGACGTTCGCGAGCGCCTCTTGAGAGATATGAAAGAGGTCATTTGCGATGGGTCCTTGCAGGGATTCCATCGCGTTCGGTTCAACCAGCAGATCAACCTCAACCAGGGTGTTGGCTTTAAACTCACGCACCAGGCGTTCAAGCGCTTCCATCAGGTCTGCTGTTGAAATTCTGCTGGGCTGTAGATCAAGGATGTAGGAACGTATGTCCCGGATGGATTTGTTCAAGCCCGCGATGGCCGTATCAATCCGGTCAGCAGCATCCGGCGCACGCTCCTGGACATCCAGGCGTGCATATTCGAGTGTTAAACCCACGGCAAAGATCGACTGGATTACCCCGTCATGCAGATCCATTCCGATCCGGTCACGCTCTTCCAGGACTGCCACCCTGCGGGCCTGACGGTAAAGACGGGCGTTCTCAACTGCAATCCCCACACCTGCGCCCACCGACCCGAGCAGACCTGACTCATGATCATCGATGGCCCGCTCAGTTTGAAAGGCGAGCGTAAGCACTCCGGTGACTTTCCCCGGTGCCGTTAATGGGACTCCTACCACAGTTTTGAATCCGAACCGAGAAACAGCCTTTCGTATAAAAACCGAATCGAGCCCCACGTCCGGGGTCCAAAGCGGGCGGGCTTGTTGGGCGACCTTCCCCACAAGACCTTCTCCCGGCCGGAAGCTATCAATCTCCCCGAATGCTTCCGGAGCGTCTCCGAGGTGAATGGCTTTGCGGTAAACGCCATCTGTCTCTTCCAGCAGGAAGATCTCGCCTGCGCTGGCGTGGAAGAGCTTCATCACGCGTTCGAGCATGATCTCCAGCAATCGTTCGAGCTCGATGGTCGAGCTGACCGCCGTCGCAAGCGAGTACATTAATCCGAGTTCTTCGTTTCGGGCAGAGAGCTCAGACTCATTCTCGCGTACCTTGTCGTAAAGGCGTGCGTTTTCGATCGCGGCCGCTGAATGCGCAGCGAGCATCTCGATCAGGCGTTGATCCTCGACGGAGAACTCCGGTGCGGTCGTTTTGTCGGTGAGGTAGATCTGACCAAGCGGGCGTCCATAGGCAGAGATGGGGACGCCCAGGAAGGAGTGCATAGGTGGGTGGCCTTCTGGGAAACCGACCGATTTCGGATGGTCAGCGATCTTGGGGATGCGGATGCTCGTCCCGGATCGCAGCATCTCACCAATCAATCCGTGACCGAGGGGTTCGTGCTCAATCTTGGCCACTTCCGCCCGGGAGAGGCCCACGGTAAGGAACGTCTCCAACGCGCCATCCTCACCGGGCAGCCCCAGAGCGGCGTAGCGCGCTCTCGAGAGTTCACGGGCGGCATGGATGACGCGCCGCAGCACCCCCTCGAGCGAAAGATCTGAGAATAGGCTCAAGGTGGCGCGGTGCAGCGCCATCATATCTGACCTGTAGTCGTTATAGCCCTGCGTACCGTGTTCCGGTTTTGGGTTCAGTTTAGGCTCTCTTACAACCATGGGTTCACTTCCGGATGAATTCTACCCTATTCAACAGGTGAGAACCAACGCAGCGCAGTACCTGGCAGCTTCCCGCGCCGGCGGCGGTGCACACCATAGGGTGGCAAGGGACTGTACAATCCGGTTCCGAGACGATCTTGATAGTTTTTGCCAGCAGCCCTCGCCTATAAATTGGAACGGTGTATCCACCGGAAGGATGGCGTAATGGCGACCAGCCCCACGTCCCGCCTGGCGGGATTGTACAATCTCAGAATCGATGAACGCCTCGATCAGGCTGCGCAGGCGGCCGGCCTGAGCGCTGAACTCAAGGCGCTCTATACTGCACCAGGCGGGCTTGATCCAGCCCAGGCCGACCACATGATCGAGAACGTGATCGGGGTTTTCGGATTACCGCTGGGTATCGCCACGAACTTCCAGATCAACGGAATCGACCGGTTAATTCCGATGGTGATCGAGGAACCTTCAGTCGTTGCCGGCGCTTCCTTCATGGCGAAACTCGCCCGTGAAGGTGGTGGATTTGTTGCGGAGAGCGATCCCCCTGAAATGATCGGCCAGATCCAGGTTCTCGATCTAGCAGACCCGGAAGCTGCGGCCGTTCGCATACTGGAGCAAGAGCGGCCCTTGCTCGAGCAGGCCAACACGGCCGACGAAATGCTGGTCAGCCTGGGTGGTGGAGCGCGCTCGCTTCAAGTGCGGCTGCTGAATGACACGGCAGTTGGCGCGATGCTCATCGTTCATCTGCTCTTCGATACACGTGATGCGATGGGCGCAAACGCGGTCAATACCGCCTTGGATGTGCTGGCACCCCGGATAGCAGAACTTACGGGTGGACGAACGCACCTGAGGATCCTGTCCAATCTTGCCGATCACCGCCTTGCCCGGGCCCGCTGCCGGATCCCGGTTGAAAGCCTGGCTTTCGATCATTTCTCCGGTAAAGAGGTTCGGCAGGGGGTGATCGAAGCCTGGGCCTTTGCCGACGCCGATCCTTACCGCGCCGCCACCCACAACAAGGGGATCATGAACGGCATCGATGCCGTCGTGATCGCCACCGGGAATGATTGGCGGGCGGTCGAGGCTGGCGCCCATGCCTTCGCCGCCCGGTCAGGTCGCTACCGTTCCCTGAGTACGTGGTCGATAAATAAAGAGGGCGCATTGCAGGGGTCGTTGGAATTGCCGCTTGCGCTCGGGACAATCGGTGGTGCCACGCGGGTTCACCCCCTTGCCCGCGCGAACCTGGCTTTGATGCGAATTGACAATGCACGTGAGCTCGCACAGGTTGTGGTTGCCGTGGGGCTGGCTCAGAACCTGGCCGCGCTGCGTGCGCTGGCTAGCGAAGGCATCCAGCGAGGGCACATGGCGCTGCACGCACGGCAGGTGGCTATCGCGGCGGGTGCACAAGGGCCACAAATTGAAGCCATCGCCCGGCGGATGGTATCGGAGGGGAAAATCCACCTTGAACAGGCTGAGATCTATGTCCGGTCGGGCATGAGCGAGGGAAGGGATGATGACCAATCTGGTTCCTAAGGGTCTGATGATGAAGCCCGACCAGGCTGTCGGGATCACCGGTTATGGGGCCTATATCCCCCGCTACCGCCTACCGGCGACGGAGGTCGCACGCATATGGAAGGGTGGCAGCGGAGGGACCCCCATTAAGGAGAAAGCGGTTGCAGGCCTGGACGAGGACGTGATCACGATGTCGATTGAGGCTGCCCGCAACGCGCTCGCCAGGGCTCAAATCAACCCATCTGAGATCCGAGCTGTGTGGGTCGGGTCCGAATCGCATCCCTACGCCGTGAAACCGACCTCAACCGTGGTTGCGGAAGCGATCGGAGCAACGCCACATACCCAGGCGGCCGATTGGGAATTTGCCTGCAAGGCCGGGACGGAGGCAGTGCAGGCTGCGATTGGATTTGTCGGCTCCGGTATGGCCACCTATGCAATGGCTATCGGTATGGACACAGCCCAGGGGCGACCGGGCGACGCACTCGAATACACGGCCGGCGCCGGGGGTGCCGCCTTTATCTTGGGTGCAGCGGAAACCGCGCTGGCCGAGATCGAAGGCAGCTACTCCTACGCAACCGATACACCAGATTTCTGGCGCCGGGCAGAGGAGAAGTACCCGGAACACGGGGAACGCTTCACGGGTGAACCGGCCTACTTCAAGCACATTACGGCTGCGGCGCAAGCCCTGCTGGAGGCGCTCTCGGCGCAACCCGCGGATTATCGCTATGCCGTCTTCCACCAGCCGAATACCAAATTCCCCCAGCGAGTGGCCAAGAGCCTGGGTTTTACCGAGGATCAGATCAAGCCAGGCCTGCTCGTGCCACGCATCGGCAACGTATACGCTGGCTCAGCACTGGTCGGGTTGACCGCCATCCTGGATATCGCCGAACCAGGGGACCGGATCCTGCTTGTTTCCTACGGCTCCGGTGCAGGATCGGACGCCATCAGCCTGCGCGTTTCGCAGTTGCTGCCTGAGCGACGGAACGCTGCTCCTGGTACAGAGGAGTACATCTCCCGCCGCACTGAGATCGATTATGCAACCTACGCCCGCTACCGCGGCAAGTTGACGGTGTAACCAACATGATAACCACTCTGCCCAAGGACCAGGATATTTACATCATCGGCGTCGGCATGACAACTGCCGGTGAACATTGGGACCTCTCGATGAAGGAACTTGCACTTCAAGCGATCAGCGCTGCCCGTGCGGAAGCCTCGCAGGCCTCCCCGGAGGCACTGTTTGTCGCGAATATGCTCGCCCCCGCGCTTTCCCGCCAGACCCAGCTCGGTGCGCTGCTGGCAGATTTTGCTGGATTGCGTGGTATCGAAGCGATGTCGGTTGAAGCCGCTGGAGCGTCTGGTGGTATGGCGCTGCGCCAGGCTTACCTGGCACTGCGTTCCGGTGCTATCTCCTCAGCGCTTGTTGTTGGAGCCGAGAAGGTCACCGAGCGGGTAAGCAGTGAGGTCGAAGCGGCTGTCATGTCTGCCGGTGATGCTGACTACGAGTCGATCCATGGCATCACGCAGACCAGCCAAGCAGCCTTGCTCATGCGGCGATACCTGTATGAACACGGCCTGCCTGGGGATGCACTGGCCGATTTCAGCGTCTGCGCCCACGCCAACGGTGCCAACAATCCTTATGCGATGTTCCGCAAACCGATCTCACGTGAAATATATCTGCGGGCGCCGATGGTCAGCGAGCCCTTGAATATGTACGATGCAGCTCCGCTGGCAGACGGCGCGGCAGCCGTATTCCTGATGAGCGCAGATGCCCTCCCGAAAACGCAGATCTACCCACTCGTACGTATCACAGGATCAGGGGCTGCGACCGATTCGATCGCCCTGCATGACAGGCCCGATCCGCTTCAATTCTCAGCAGTTGCCCTGGCAACGCAGCGGGCATTGGACCAAGCCGGTCTCGATCGGAACAGTATCGATTTCTTGGAACTGCATGATCGTTTCTCAATCTATGCTGCACTCTCGCTCGAAGCCGCCGGTTGGGCGGAACCCGGGCAGGGATGGCGGCTGGCCGCAGCAGGTGCGGTGAGAGCAACAGACGGTTTGCCTCTCTGCACATTCGGTGGGTCGAAGGCCAGGGGCGATATCGGCGGTGCAACAGGCGTATACCAGGCTGCCGAGGCCACACTCCAGCTCCAGGATCGGGCGGGCGGAGCCCAGGTTAATGAACCACAACATGCCCTAATCCAGTGCCTGGGCGGTGTTGCAGCCACCGCGGTCACGCACGTGTTATCCCGCCCCGAGACATCCTGAGAGCGATCTGATAGTTCCTGATAGACGGGCGGGGCTAAACTCTACACGATTACAAAGCGAGTTTGCACCAAAAGAGGATGGTGTCTATGGAAGTATCAAGCCACTGGCGAGTTCGCCAGCAGCGCTACGGGTTGGTTGGCGAGGTTTGCCCAAACTGCGACCATAAGATCTTCCCACCCCGCGACATTTGCCCTGAATGCGGGCAGGATGCACGCACGCATTTCCACTTCAGCGGGCGAGGCAAGCTTTATTCCTTCACCACTCTCTATGATGCCCCCACTGGGCACGAAGAGCAGGCACCTTACACCGTTGCACTTGTCGAATTAGAAGAGGGGCCACTCGTGACCGCCCAGATTACCGATCTTGGAGAAGACGAACTTGAGATCGGTATGCCGGTCGAGATGGTCACCCGCAAGCTCCGGTCGGAAGGCGAGCGCGGCATCATCGTCTACGGGTATAAATTCCGGCCGCTGCTGCAGGCAGCTTGATAAGCTCCTTTCGAAGATTTCGGCCCGCTGGGATCAGCGGGCCGTTTGCTTTCAAACGATCTTGATATAAAAGAACATATGTGCGCATTCCCGCATATTTTCTGCTGTTGGAGGCTTCCACCCCGCTTGACGCGCCCAAACAGCTGTGCTACCATGCGCGCTTGAGGTTCGCCTCGGGATGCGTATGCAGCCCCATGCTGATTAGGAGGAGCCCATGGCCCACCTGCGCCGGAAAAAACTGGTGCTTGCGCTCGTGATCATCCTGGTACTCGGAGTCGCCGCCTGTACTCGTTCTGCTTCTACCCCCCCGCCCTCGACCTATGAGGCGGGCGCCGAAGGACCGCAGTCTGAGACACAGGCCACGATGGACGCCGTACGTTCCGCCATCTTGACCCAGACCGCCCAGGCTCTGGAGGATTCAGGCCCCACGTCTACGCCGACGCCCGAGCCCACCGATGTTGTGTCTGCGACGGATTCCGTGGTCACGACCCCCACACCGGTCCCGGACCAGATCGAATATACAGTCCAGGCGGGTGATTGGATCTTCAAGATCGCCCGTGAATTCGGCGTCGATCCCCAGGACATCATCGATCTCAACAATCTTGCCTCGCCCGGCTCACTTGAGGTCGGGACGGTGCTGCTAATCCCCTCCTCAGCCGTGGTGCCTGCTACTGCCGCACCGCCTGCCCAGGTCACGATGACTGGAACCCCAGGCACGGCAGTCCCCAGCGGCACAACCCATATCGTGCAGCCGGGTGAGTGGATTTGGCAGATCGCACGAATTTACGGTGTTGACCCGCAGGCCATTATCGACGCAAACAACCTGACCTCTCCCGCAACGATCTATCCGGGGCAGGAGCTGATCATCCCCTGAACGATATTGCGATGAAGCTAAACAGGGCGACCCATGGGTCGCCCTGTTCTATCTCAAGGAGCGGTTATGGAATTCAAGGTACTCACCCAGAAAAGGCTATTCGAGGGCAAGGTTTTCAACCTGCGTCAAGACACCCTCCAGTTTGATGATGGGCGGCAATTTCAAATCGATGTCATCGAGCATGGGGGCGCGGTTGTCATTATTCCGATGGAGGAGGACCAATCCATCTGGTTTGTCCGCCAGTACCGGCATCCGGTAGGGCAAGAATTGCTGGAACTCCCGGCAGGTGGACTCAACACCGGGGAAAATCCCGATCAGGCGGTTACGCGTGAATGCCGGGAAGAAGTTGGATTTGCTCCCGGTCGGGTGACTCCACTGGGGCAAACCTACCTCGCACCTGGGTATTCCTCCGAACAGCTCCACTACTACGTCGCAACTGGTTTGCAGCCCTCCCCGCTCCCACAAGATGAGGACGAAGTTCTGACCACGGTAAGAATTCCATGGCAGCGAGTGATGGATATGCTCCGGAATGGGGAGTTCTCCGATGCCAAGACCGTGGTTGGATTGACGCTTGCCCGACTCTGGCTGGAAAGCCAGGGCTGATACCAGGTAGACCAGTCTGGTTAGCCCTTGGCTGAAAAACCGGCACGAAGCAGCCCGCCTCACCTTATGATCGACAAATTGTATCCTGTTGAAACTCGCTCCCGGATCCGAAACCTAGACGTCACCTTTTCTCCTGTGGTATACTTCTCGCTCTGCCGCCCGGAGCATAAGGGCGGTTGATTACGTCGGACGAATTACGAAAACATCTCACCGCTTGGATCAAAACCATGACCGATATAATGGATGCAATCAAACCTGCCAAGAACGAAAATATCCCCAAAATGCGTTCGGGCGACTCGGTTTCTGTGCACTTCCGGATCTCCGAAGGGGATCGTGAGCGAGTCCAAGAATTCAAGGGAATCGTCATCCGCATCCGGCGCGGCGGGAATGATGCCAATGTCACCGTCCGCCGGACAGCCTCACACGGCATCGGGGTTGAACGCACTTTCCCGATCCACTCTCCGCGCTTGGAGAAAATCGAGCTGCAGCGGCGGGCTAAAGTTCGCCGGTCGAGGCTCTACTACCTGCGAGATCGAACAGGAAAGCGGGCGCGCTTGAAGGAACAGCGCGACTGACGAAATCCTCAAGCAGCGCT
>Ga0315553_10001266_pt1 | contig 21215 bp, 18 predicted proteins | sample SalMarSW160140MG_FD_203099 | JGI IMG/M metagenome (GOLD analysis project Ga0315553, IMG submission 203099) | Salt marsh sediment microbial communities from the Plum Island Ecosystem LTER, Massachusetts, United States - Salt Marsh Sediment SW1601-40 ... | reverse complement strand
CCGCCGCGCCAGAATGGCGCCTTTCTCCGTAACATAAAGCAGCCGCTCGCGCTTGTCCGCCTTGCCGGATTTCTGCGTGACATAGCCTTCCCGGACCAGCTCGCGAAGCACTCTGGCCAAGCTTTGCTTGGTGATCTGCAAAATATCAAGAAGGTCGGCGACGCGCATCCCCGGATACCGATCGACGAAATGCAGCACGCGATGATGCGCGCGCCCAAAGCCGATTTCGCTCAGAATGCGGTCGGGTTCGCTGATGAAGTCGCGATAAGCGAAAAACAGGGCCTCCACATATTTGTAGAGGTCGTCGTCCGCCGGAATGTCCTGGGATGGGCGCGATTCTTCGGCGCTCACGAAGGAGTCGCCCGTCCGGCGTCGCCGCGTTTCGGGAATTACGTCAGCCATGTTGACATATTTGGCCTTTTTGCTAGCCGAAGCAAGTCTAACCTGACACCATACGTCAGTCTTCGGCGAAATTCCCTGCACATCGGCATTACAGGGTGATAGTGATTCGAAGTTCCTATGGCTTTGAGGATTGACGCCGATAATTACGCTCGCCGCTGGAGGAAATTATGACAGTCGACCCCTATGATCAACGTGATGGGCATATCTGGTACGATGGCGAGCTCGTTCCGTGGCGCGAAGCCAAGCTCCATGTCCTGACCCACGGCCTGCATTATGCCAGCGCGGTGTTCGAAGGGGAGCGCGTCTATGGCGGCGAGATATTCAAACTGACCGAACATTCCGAGCGCCTGCACCGCTCCGCGGGCGTTTTAGGGTTCGAGATCCCCTACAGCGTGGCGGACGTCGATCAGGCGTGCCGAGACGCCGTGCGCGCGAACGGCATCGTCGATGGCTATGTCCGTCCGATTGCGTGGCGCGGCTCGGAAATGATGGGCGTCTCGGCGCAGAAGAACACCATCCATCTGGCGATCGCCTCCTGGTATTGGGGCACCTATTTCGATATGGAGCAGCGGCTGAAGGGCATTCGTCTCTGCATGGCCGAATATCGCCGGCCCGACCCGCGCACCGCGCCGTCGCGATCCAAGGCCACCGGCCTTTACATGATCTGCACGATTGAGAAGCACCGGGCGGAGCGCATGGGCTATGCCGACGCGCTGATGCTGGACTGGCGCGGACAGGTCGCCGAGTCGACCGGCGCCAACATCTTCTTCGTCAAAGGCGAAGAGCTGCACACACCGACGCCTGATTGTTTCCTCGACGGCATCACCCGCCGCACGGTCATCGGCCTCGCCGAAAAGCGCGGCTGGAAGGTCATCGAACGCGTGATCATGCCGGAAGAGATGGGCAATTTCGAACAGTGCTTCCTCACCGGCAGCGCTGCCGAGGTCACGCCGGTGTCGGAGATCGGGGACCACCGATTCATCGTCGGCGAAATCACCAAGACGCTCATGGAAGATTATGCCGCGGAGGTGCAGCCTCCGGCACAGAAGCTCGCCGCGGCCGGATAACGGTTCTGGCGGCGCTTAGCGCAACGCGCGTCCAGGCATGTCCCCGCGAAGGCGGGGATGGACGCGAGGACAGTTGCGCTCGCCTTTTGATATAGATCAGCTTGACCTCGTCCAGGTGATTCCACTTGAACGAGGGTTGATCTAGCGTCGCGCTTTGAAGAAGGCACGGAGCAGTTCGGCGGATTCGCTTTCCGCGATTCCGCCGTAGACCTCCGGGGCGTGGTGGCAGGTCGGCTGGGAGAAGAACCGCACGCCATGTTCCACCGCGCCGGCCTTCTCGTCCGGGGCGCCGAAATAGAGTCGGCCAATGCGTGCGAAGGAGATCGCGGCCGTGCACATGGTGCATGGCTCCAGCGTCACATAAAGCTGGCAACCGATAAGCCGTTCGCTGCCGATTATCTTCGCGCCGGCCCTGATGACCAGCAGCTCGGCATGGGCCGTCGGGTCGCGGAATTCGAGGGTGCGGTTGCCATCGCACGCCAGAACCGCGCCATCCGGCGCCACCAGCGCCGCCCCCACCGGCACTTCGCCACGAGAATATGCAGCTCTAGCCTCGTCGAGTGCGAGAGCCATGAAGGAGGGATCGGTCATCGGGCCGGGCAGAGCCGTCCGCCGGGCCTATATGCCGAAAGGTCAGGCGGCTTCGTCCCCATCCTCCTCGTCCGACGTTCCGCTTGCAGACTGCGCAGCCGCCGCGCCCGGCTCATCGGCGGAAGGCTCCTTAGCGGAAGACTCCTTAGCGGAAGCCTCATTGCCGTCCTGAACGCGGGTGAGCGGTTCGGCTTTCTCGGCCGTCTCCAGACCGTCACGCATTTCGATCGACTTGAATTCAACGCGAGCCTCCTCGCGGCGATATTCCAGCAGCTGCGTTTTCGGAATGAGGAACTCGCTGGCCCGGACCTCGCGGACCTCATCCATGCTTTCCGTGTAAGCGCCGACGCGGAACAGCGTCTCGATCGCCTTGGCGACAGAACGGGTAATGCGCTGCCCCTGATCGTCACTGATGCGGCCGGCCGCCTGGGCATCCTTGACGCGATTGATGAAGCCCGCCGCCATCATAGCGACTTCGATCTGGTAACGGAAATTCTCCTCCGCGGAATATTTGATGCGATCCCAAACGGCGATGAGCAGTTCTGAAATCTCATCCATGATGGTGGTGGAGCCGAAGAAGTCGAAGCTCTTGGTGCTACCGGAGTCGATCGCGCCGACTGACAATCCCGGATGGTCGCCGCCGCGCAAAGCGCCCATGCCTTCGTAGAACTCATCGATCGAGCGCATGACATTGATGATCACATGCGGATCGGTCAGCGAGCGGTCGCGCTCGGCCACCAGGAGGCGCAGGCGCTTGATCTCCTGATCGCTGCCTGAAGCGTCGGCGACGATAAGCTGCTCGCGATCCGTTTCGCGCAGCAGAAGCTCGCGCAGCTTCGGCATCACGAAAATCACATTATAGGCGCCGACATCGACGTCCGCCATGACCTTGCGGGAAACCGCCTGCTCGCCGTCGACGAGCGCGGACCAGAAGGCGATGTCGAGCAGAGGAGTGAGACCGAAGAAGGTCATCATCTCCTTTTCCTCTTCGTCGAATTCCTGGTAATGACGCATGAACACATTGTAGGCGAGCAGGATCTTCTGGGTCCGGTTGACCCCTTCGGCCTGCTGACCATTTCGCGCGGCCCGTAACAGCTCCCGGATCTGCGCGGCTTGCAGAGCGTCTTTCAGCGTGTTGACGGCTCTTATTATGCGATCTCGACGCATCCAATATCCCCATTATGTCAAGAATCAGTTTTGTGATTATAGCAACTTAAAAGAGGCAAAGATGCGTCTTGGCCGAGATACTCACACCACTGAAGCCTTGCCAGGCGAGCGAATCGCCAAAATCATCGCGCGTTCCGGCCTCTGCTCGCGGCGTGATGCGGAAAGGCTGATCGAGGCGGGCCGGGTCTCCCTGAACGGGCGCCGGCTTGACACGCCTGCGGTCAATGTCACCCCGAGCGACAAGATCCTGGTGGACGGCAAAGCTTTGCCTTTGGCCGAGCCGTCCCGGCTTTGGCGCTATCACAAGCCGAAGGGGCGCGTCACCACCCATCGCGACCCGCAGGGCCGGCCCACCGTTTTCGAGGCGCTGCCGCCGGAGATGCCCCGCGTGATCTCCGTCGGCCGACTCGATTTCAACACGGAAGGGTTGCTGCTTCTCACCAATGACGGGGACCTTGCCCGGCATCTGGAAGCGCCCGCAACAGGCTGGCTCAGGCGTTACAGGGTGAGGGCGCGCGGGCAGGTGACGCAATCCGCGCTAGACGCGCTTGGCGGCGGATTCGAGGTTGACGGCGTCCGCTACGGGCCGATCGAGGCCAAGCTCGACCGGCAGCAAGGCGCCAATAGCTGGCTGACCATCGGACTTCGGGAAGGCAAGAACCGTGAGGTTCGCAGGATATTGGAGGCGCTCGGCCTGGAGGTGAACCGGCTCATTCGCTTGTCTTTCGGCCCGTTCATGCTTGGAGATCTGGCGCCCGGCGCGGTGGCCGAGGTCAAAAGAAAGGTGCTTGCCGACCAACTCGGCCAGAAGGAAACGGAGCGCCTGGGGCTGAAGCAGAAAAGGTCGTCGGCGGCCGTGCCGAGCAAAGGCGGCAGCGCGCCTTCGGCCGAGAAGCGTCCCACTCCGGCACGCCGCAGGCAGCGCCAAAAATGAGAATTGTCGCCGGCCGTTTCCGGGGCACCGCCCTCGCAACACCGAAGAACCATGCCATTCGTCCGACCAGCGACCGTGCGCGCGAGGCCATCTTCAATATTCTTGCCCACAGCATTGACGATTTCTCGCTCGAAGGCCTGCGCGTCCTCGATCTGTTCGCCGGCACAGGCGCGCTCGGGCTTGAAGCGCTCTCCCGCGGCGCGACCTATGTGCATTTCGTCGAAGACAGCGCCGAGGCGCGCGGCCTCATTCGCCGCAATATCGAGACGCTGAACGGCACGGGCTCCACCAGAATTTACCGGCGCGATGCGACAAAGCTCGGCGACATCGGAACCTTGCGTCCTTTCGGGCTCTTGCTGGCCGATCCTCCTTACGGCAGAGGGCTGGCGGAAAAAGCGCTCGCCTCGGCGCTTTCCGGCGGCTGGCTCGTACCGGGCGCGGTTTGCGTTGTCGAGGAGCGGGCGGATGCGGATCTCGCGCCGCCCGAAGCGTTCGTCGCCCTGGACCGCCGAATCTATGGCGACACGGCCGTCCATTTTCTCCGTCTAAGGAAGGAGATTCCGCTTTCGGCCCGGCCCCATGAAGGCGCCGGATGAATTTTTGTTAACGCCGGCCTTGCGGCGCAAATGCAAATTAGACTAAGGCTTATAGATGCCTCTGTCGGCGGGGGCGAATCTGGGGCACGCCGAGATGCAGAAACATATCGGGGAGCAAACCGCGCCCAAGCGCGGGATGTCGTTCAGCTTCGGACTTGAGCGGATCGGGCTCGTCCCTTTACGCTTCCGGCTGGCGACTCTGCTCGCCGTTCTCGTCATCTCAATCCTGGCGGCATTCGGCGTCAATCGTATCAAGGTCGACGATTCCCTTTCGGAGCTGTTCCGCGCGGACACACCTGAATTCAGGCAGTTCGAGACCTTCACGCGCCGATTCCCATCGAGCGAGCATGACGTTCTCGTCGTTATCGAAGGGCCGACGCTGCTCGAACGGTCCACCATCGAAGCCCTTCGCAGCGCCGTCATCGAGCTGCAATTCGTCGACGGGCTACGCGGCCTCATATCGATCTTTTCCGCGCGCGCATCGCCCCAGCCGGGAAGATTACCGGCGCCGCTCTTCCCTGCGACCCTGCCGGAAGGTGACGCCTATCGGCAGCTTATCAGCGAGGTCCGCGCCAATCGCATCCTGGACGGCAAGCTGCTTTCCTCCGATGGCCAGCTGACATTGATCGTCGTCGCGCTCGCGCCGGAGCTTACGCAAAGCAGCGGCCTGAAACAGACGATCAGCGACATTCAGGACACGGTCGCCACCCAGCTCGAAGGCACCGGACTCAGGGCCCAGCTCGCCGGCGCGCCCGTGATGCAGCAGGAAATCCGCAACGCCGTCCAGCATGACCGGATCATCTATAATGGCCTCGGCTTTCTGATCGGCGTCATCATCGCGCTGGTCTTCTTCCGGCATTTTTCGTTCATCGCGATTGCCGTCATACCGCCCGCCATCGCAATTCTCTGGTCGCTCGGCACGCTCGGCTGGGCCGATTTCCGTCTCAACCTCTTCCTCAATGTCATCTCGCCTTTGACCATGGTCATGGGCTTTGCCGATTCGATGCAGATCACCTTCGCGCTGCGCGAAAGGCTCTTGGCGGGCGACAGCCGTGTCCAGGCGATCCGATATGCGCTGCTGGTCGTCGGCCCGGCCTGTTTCCTCAGCAGCGCCACGGCCGCCCTGTCCTTCGTCGCGCTGACCTTCGCCGATTCCGCCTCGATCCAGATCTTCGGCAAAGCCGGCGCAATCTGCATGGCCGTCGCTTTCCTCGCCGTCATCATCGTTCTGCCGCTGGTGGCCATGCTGGTCATCGGCAAGGACGCGGAGATTGCGGCAAGACTGGCCGAGCAGGACGCGCCGATGGCGATCCTGCGGCGCTTTTGCACATGGGTGGCGGACAATGTGACCCGCCGGGCATGGGCTTTCGCGGGGCTGGGGCTGGGGCTTGCCGTGGGCCTCGGCGTTGCTCATCTGACGCTGGAGCCGCGCTACCGCCTGGCCGACCAGGTCCCCGACCGCGAGCAGGCGGTTGCCGCCACGAGCCGGCTCGACGCCAAGCTGACCGGGGCGAACCCGGTCGATGTGATGATCGAATTGCCCGCCGGAACAACGCTCTATGAACCGCAGCCGCTCGCCGTCATTGCCAAGGTGCACCGGGTCGTCGAGCAGCAGGCGGGCGTCGGCAATGTCTGGTCGGTCGAAACGCTGATGCGGTGGCTCGCCGAAACGGGCCAGAACAATATCCCGACATTGATGCAATATGTCGGCCTCCTGCCGGCCCATCTGACCCGCCGCTTCGTCACCGCCGAACAGGACGCCGCCGTCGTGACCGGGCGCATCCCGGATGTCGATGCAAGCGCCCTCCTGCCGACGGTCAATACGCTGGACCGGAAGCTCGATCCGATCCGCGCAGCCCATCCCGACTACCGGATTTCGGTCAGCGGCCTCTCGGTCATTGCCGCGCGCAACAGCGCCGCCATGATTCAGAAGATCAATATGATGCTGACGGCGGAGATGGTGCTCGTCTCCCTTCTCATCGGGCTTGCCTTTCGCTCCGTCCTCATGGGTGCGGTAAGCCTCTTGCCAGGGCTCTTCCCGGTCGTTACCTCCGGAGCCACGCTCGCCCTGACCGGCGAGGGCCTTCAATTCGCCAGCATTATTGCGCTCACCGTCGCATTCGGCCTGGGCCTGAACGCCACGGTTCACTACCTCAACCGGCTGCGGCTGGAGGACACGCCCGGCAGCGATCCGGTCCTGGCGGCAGCCCGTGCCGCCGAACTGATCGGACCCGCGCTGATTCTCACAAGCATCGTGCTGGCCTGCGGTCTTGCCGTCACCATCTTCTCGGATTTGCCCTCCTTGCGGCTATTCGGCCGGCTGAGCGCGACAACCCTGATTGCGGCAATGATCGGCGGGCTCCTCTTGCTGCCCGCCTGCATGCTGCTCGTCAAGCGGACCGAAAACGCCGCAAAACGCCGATTTTCCCGCAAGATTGGCTGATGCGGCATTGGATGCGCCTTTGCCCTCACCTTGACGGCGCCGGTCTTGCCCGGTAAGCGGATTGGCTCATTCGATCCGAACAAGCGGGACAAGAATGCGCACCATGTCCGAGGCACGCGAGCACGGCATCAAGGCAAGCATCAGGGATATCCGGATCTGGGGCCGCCATAGCCTGCTCGGCCTGATCGTGGCGGCGATCGCCCTTATTGCCGATCAGCTCCACAAATTCTGGATGATGGAAATCTACCACATCACCGAACGGGGGCGCGTTGCCGTCACCTCGTTTTTCGACCTCATCATGGTCTGGAACCCCGGCATCTCCTATGGGCTCCTCCCGCAGGATAATGTGGCCGGCCGCATCGCGCTAATGGGCGTCTCGCTGGCGGCTGTTGGCGCGCTTCTTCTATGGATGAGCAACGCCGCCTCGCGGCTTGCCGCCATTTCCATCGGTCTGATCATCGGGGGAGCGCTCGGAAACCTGATCGACCGGCTCGTTTACGGCGCGGTTGCCGATTTCTTCTCCTTTCATTATGCCGGATATTACTGGTATGTGTTCAATATCGCCGATGTCGCGATCACGGCGGGCGTCATTGGCCTCGTCCTGGACTGGCTAAGACCGGGTCACACAAAAGTCCCAAAAAGCGTATAGTGACGGGCAGAAACGCGATTCGGGGGAAATCGAATGGCACTCATCGACATCGGGCAGCGCAATCTTGCCTTGGCCGCCCTTATGGGCGCTGCTCTCAGCCTTGGCGGCTGCAATGCTGCCGACGTTCAGATCGACGCGCCGATCCTCGAAGCCGCAGGCATCCATCTGACCTCGAAGAAAGCCGACGACGAAGACGTGCCCGAACGGCCCGGCATCGTCATCCCGCCCTCGACCGAAAAACTTCCCGAGCCCGGCACGCGCACTGCCGCCGCAGAGCAAAACTGGCCTCATGATCCTGACAAGATCAAGAAGCGCAAGGCGGAAGAAGAGGCTGCGGCCTACGAAAAATATTGCCGGGAAGGCAAATGGGATTCGGATGTAGACATATCCGAGTTTGAAAAGAATGTCGGCCGAGAAGCCCGCTGTCCGTCGAAGGTTGGCGAGGCCATCAGCAAGGGGGTCGGCGGCGGCCCCGCGACCTCCGACTAGCTGAAGCCCTGCTGCCGGGCGATCCCGCTTCTCTCAGAAATGCCCCGTGCGCCACACGGGGTCTGTCGAATTTGTAACTTGTCGCACCGTTCTCCCCTGCGATAAGCCTTTTACAGTACAGATAAAGGCTCGCTGCAGCTCATGATCGCTTCGAACACACGGACGCTTCCCGCGCTCTTGGTCTTCTTAATGGCTCTTACAGCAACCGTTTCCCCCAGCTTTGCCGCTCCGGCAGAGATCACCCAGGCAACCTTGCCGAATGGCCTGGAAATCGTCGTTATTCCCGATCGTCGCGCCCCGGTCGTTACCCACATCATCTGGTACAAGGTGGGCAGCGCCGATGAGCCGCGCGGCAAATCGGGTATCGCGCATTTCCTCGAACATCTGATGTTCAAAGGAACCAAGAAGATCGCGCCGGGCGAATTCTCCAAGATCGTCGCGCGCAACGGCGGCCAGGACAACGCCTTCACCACTCAGGATGTCACGGCTTATTTCCAGCGGGTGGCGAAGGACCGCCTGCAGCTCGTCATGGAAATGGAAGCGGACCGGATGGCGAATCTGAAGCTTGGCGAGGAGGACGTCCTCAACGAGCGCAATGTCATCCTCGAGGAGCGCCGCTCCCGGGTGGATAACGACCCGAGCAGCATCCTCTCGGAGCAGATGGGCGCCACGCTGTTCCTGTCGCATCCCTACCAGATCCCGACCATCGGCTGGGAGCATGAGATCAAAGGGCTGACGCAAGCGGACGCGATCAATTTCTACAAGCGCTATTATGCGCCGAATAATGCGATCCTCGTCGTCGCTGGCGATGTTGAGGCCGACGACGTCATCAGGCTGGCGAAGGAAACCTATGGCAAGCTGAAGCCATCGGAGACGCTGCCGCCGCGTTTTCGTGTCCGGGAGCCGAAACCGCGGGCGCCGCGGCGCGTCATTCTCAAGGATGAACGCGTTGCCCAGGACACCCTGTCCCGGCAATATCTGACGCCGAGCGATCGAACCGCGGAGGGAAGAGAGGCCGAAGCGCTCGAGCTCTTGTCGGTCATCCTGGGCTCGCAAAGCACCGGCCGGCTGTATAAGAAGCTCGTCGTGGGAGAGAAAAAGGCCTCATCGGCCAGCGCCTGGTTTTCGGGCGACTATCTGGATTACGGACGGATCGGCCTTTATGCCGTTGCCGCCGGCGACACACCGCTTGCGGATATCGAGACATCCGCCGACGCCGTGATCGCAGAAATCAAGGAGAACGGCGTTACCGAGGCGGAATTGGAGCGGGCACGCAATTCGGAGGTCGCCCAACTGGTCTACGATCAGGATAGCCAGTTCAATCAGGCACGCACCTATGGCTGGGCGCTGGCCACAGGGCGCTCGATCGAGGACGTGAAGAACCGGGCGGCTCGACTCGAGGCCGTGACGCTCGCCGACATCCAGGCCGCTGCAAAGAAATATCTTGATCTCAAGCGTTCGGTGACCGGCGAGCTGCTGGCCGTCAATAAGGCGCTCGCCGCAGCCATGCCGGTGACAATCCCCACTGCCGGCCAAACCCTTCATTAGGAACAGCTTCATGTCCTGGCGTTACCGAATGAGTCTGCGCCGTAGCCGCCCGCGATTTTCTCTGCTGGCTCTATGCAGCCTTCTTTTCCTAACCGGACTCCTCACCTCCGCGCACGCTATGAACATTCAGAAAGTGGTCAGCCCGAAGGGTATTACCGCCTGGCTCGTTGAAGATCACACCTTGCCGCTCATCGCCATGCAGTTCGGTTTCCGCGGCGGCAGCGCGCAAGACCCCGCCGGGAAGGAAGGCGTGTCCTACTTCGTCAGCGGAATGCTCGACGAGGGCGCAGGCGACATCCCCAGCGAGGCCTTCCAGGAGAAACTGCAGGATCTCGCCATTCAGATGTCGTTCGATGCCCATCGGGACGTGATGGCGGGCGGCCTCAAGACGCTGACCAAGAACAAGGATGAAGCCTTCCGGCTGATGCGGCTTGCCCTGACCGAGCCCCGCATGGACCCCGACGCCTTCGAGCGCGTGCGCGAGCAGATTATCTCGATCCTGAAGACGGACAATGAAAATCCGGAGAACGTCGCCGCCAACGCCTGGTTCAGCCAGGTCTTTGCCGGCCACCCTTACGGCACGCGGACGAAGGGCTCGCTTAAGGCGATCCACGCAATGACGCCCGGCGTTCTGAAGGCCTATGTGAAGCAGAATTTCGCGCGCGACAATCTCTACGTCTCGGTGGTCGGCGACATTACCGCCGCCGAACTCGCGGCGGCCCTCGATGACGTCTTCGGCGCTTTGCCGGAAAAGGCTGAGCTTCGGCCCGTTCCGGAAGCGATATGGCAAACCGAACAGCGCCAGATCGTCATCCCGATGCCCACGCCGCAGACCATCGTGAATTTCGGCTTGCCGGGGCCCAAGCGCAAGGATGAGGATTTCATTCCCGCCTATGTCCTCAACTACATCGTGGGCGGAGGCGGTTTTGCGTCGAAGCTGATGGAAGAGGTGCGCGAGAAGCGCGGATTGGCCTATTCCGTCTATAGCTATCTCTCTCCGCTCGATCATGCCGGTATCTTTCTGGGCGGCGTCGCCACGAAAAATGAGCGGGTTGCCGAATCGATCGAGGTGATCAAGCAGGTTCTGGCGCGCGTAGCCAAAGACGGCCCGACAGCCGAAGAGCTCGACAATGCAAAACGCTATCTGACCGGCTCCTATGCGCTGCGCTTCAGCTCGAGCGCGCGGATCGCGCAGGCTTTGCTCTGGATTCAGATCGAAGAACTCGGTATCGACTATGTCGAGAAGCGGAACGGCCTCATCGAGGCGGTCACGCTTGACGACATCAAGCGTGTGGCCGGCTTCATGAAACCGGATGGCTTGGTCATGACGATCGTCGGCCAACCGGCCGGGCTGACGCCAACCAAGGTCGAACCGGCTGCGGAGAACGCTTCACCGCGCGGATAACAAAGGCGGCGCATGACGGTCACCCATTCGATCAGCGGTTGTCTGGAAGAAGCGATCGGTTCCGCCGGCCTGCAAAGGGATGAACTTGCCCGCTGGCTGGACAAGCTCCGCCCGCCGCTCGACAAGCTGAGCCAGGAAGCACGGCAGCGGAGCCTGCCGCATATCGGCGTGCTCTACGAAAAAAGCGATATTGCGGAGGCCCGCGCCGCCTATGACCGGCTCGTCGAGGGCGCCGATATCGTCGTCATCTTCGGCACCGGCGGGTCGAGCCTTGGAGGCCAGGCGCTCGCTCAGCTCGGCGGCTGGTTCATTCCCGGCGACGACCGGACCGGCAAGAACGGCCGGCCGCGCCTGCGCTTCTACGACAATCTCGATGCGCTTTCGCTGTCCAAAGGTCTCGACATCCTCAATCTGGAGCGCACCCGCTTCGTCGTCATCTCGAAGTCCGGCGGGACGGCCGAGACGCTCAGCCAGGCGCTCACCGCCATCGACCGGGTCAAGCGCCAGGGCCTCGAGGCGAAGCTGCCCGAGCTGTTCCTTGCCCTGACCGAACCGGAAAAACCCGGCGTCGCCAACGGCCTGCGCGAGCTGATGACCGCGCTCGGCGCCCCCATCCTGCCGCATCGGACCGACATAGGCGGCCGCTATTCCGCCTTCACCAATGTCGGTATGATCCCAGCCTTTGCGCGCGGTCTCGACTTTGAAGCCTTCCGGGCCGGCGGACGCGCCGTCATCGAACAGCTCGAGAGCGCCAAGGGCGATCCGTCGCAATTCCCGCCCGCGGTCGGCGCAGCGCTGGCCGTCGCTTTTGCCAGGGAACACGGGGTCAAGGTCAATGTGCTGATGCCTTATGCTGACCGGCTCGCCCGTTTCTCGCACTGGTATGTTCAGCTCTGGGCGGAAAGCCTCGGCAAGAATGACAGCGAAGGCACGACGCCCGTCGGCGCGCTCGGCCCCGTCGATCAGCACTCCCAGCTCCAGCTCTATCTCGGCGGGGCGCAGCACCACCTGATGACGATCATCCGCCACGCATCGGTTCCGGAGGTGGACACGCCGCCAATTCCCGCCGATCTCGCAGGCCTCGCCGGCGCCCCTTATCTCGCCGGCCATACGGTGGGCGAGCTGGTGCTGGCCCAGACCCATGCGATCGGCGACGCCTTCATCGCGCATAAAAGACCTGTGAGGATCATCGAGATCGAGCGCCTTGATGAATGGACCCTCGGCTGGCTGATGATGCATTATATGCTGGAGACGATTCTTGCCGCCAGCCTCCTCGGCGTCGATCCGTTCGATCAGCCTGCTGTGGAGCTCGGCAAGCGTCTGACGAAGGACTATCTTGCACGCATGGCGACGGGGGTTGGGCACCATGCCGATACGTCAGCTTCCGCCGGAGCTGATCAACCGGATCGCGGCGGGTGAGGTCATCGAGCGGCCGGCCAGCGTCGTCAAGGAGCTGGTCGAGAACGCAATCGATGCGGGTGCGAGAACGATCGAAATCGTCACCGCCAATGGCGGGCTCGGCCTGATCCGTGTAATCGACGACGGCTGCGGGATGGATGCGGACGATCTCGTCCTTTCCGTCGAATGTCACGCCACGTCGAAGCTTGCCGGCGAGGATCTGCTGAACATCTCAACGCTTGGCTTTCGCGGCGAAGCCCTTCCCTCCATCGGGGCGGTCGCAAGGCTCCGCATCGCGTCCAAACCCCGCGGCGGCAAGGCCGGCCATGAGATCGAAATCGATGCCGGAAAAAAGGACGGCCCGAGGCCGGCGGCATTGAATGCAGGGAGCTGCATCGAGGTCCGTGACCTATTCTATGCAACGCCCGCCCGGCTGAAATTCATGAAATCCGAGCAGGCCGAGAACACTGCAATCGGGCAGCTCGTCAAGCGTTTCGCCCTCGCCTTCCCGTCGATCGCCTTCTCGCTGACCAATGGCGAGCGCGCCAGCCTGACATTCCCGGCGGTAATGGAGGGAGATGAGGAAGCGCTGCGGCTCCGGCTTGCGAAAGTGATGGGCAAGGAGTTCGCCGCCGACGCGCTGCTGATCGGTGCCGAACGCGAAGGCGTTGCGGCTCGCGGATTTGCCGGCTTGCCGACGCTCAACCGGCCGACGCAGCAGATGCAATATCTCTTCATCAATGGCCGTCCGGTCACGGACCGCCTGCTGATGGCATCGATCCGCGCCGCCTATGGGGATCTCGTGCCGCGTGGGCGCCACCCGATGCTGGTTCTGTTCCTGACAGTTCCGGCGGCGCAGGTCGATGTCAATGTGCACCCGGCGAAATCGGAGGTGCGCTTCCGCGATAGCAGCCTTGTGCGCGGACTCGTCGTCGGCGCCATCCGGCGGACTCTGGAAGAGGCCGGCGTGCGAACGAGCACCGCGCTCACCGGGGCGGCGATGGCATACGGCAATCGCGGCGACGGCCCGAGCCCGGCAGCCCGGCCCACAAATGCCGCCTGGGCGCAGCCGACAGCTTATCGCGCCGCCCCTGGGCAAGCCATGCGCGCCCACACCGGCTTTGCGGAAGACTGGCAAATGCCGTTGGAAGGTGTCGACGCCATTAGCGCCAATGCGGCTGCCGCGAGCGATGTGCCGCCCGCCGAATTGGTTTCGCGCCCGCTCGGCGCGGCGCGCGCCCAACTTCACGAGACCTATATCGTCGCCGAAACCGAGAATTCGGTCGTCATCGTCGATCAGCACGCGGCGCATGAGCGCCTCGTTTACGAGAAGCTGAAAGCCGCGCTCGCCAATGGCGGCATCGAACGGCAGATGCTGCTCATACCCGAGGTGGTCGAACTCGATGCTGATGGCGCCGCACTTCTCGCGGGCCGCGCCGAGGAGCTAACCAGCCTCGGCCTCGTTCTTGAGCCCTTCGGTGAGGGGGCCATCCTGGTGCGCGAAGTCCCTGCCCTGCTCGCGAATGCCAACATCAAGGCGCTCGTCCGCGATCTGGCCGAAGAGACGGAGGTGCTCGGCACCGCCTCCGCGCTGCAAGACCGGTTGCACGAACTCTGCGCACGAATCGCCTGCCATGGCAGCGTCCGCGCCGGCCGTCTGCTTAAGCCGGACGAAATGAACGCGCTTCTGCGAGAGATGGAAGCCACCCCCGCCGCCGGCCAGTGCAATCATGGCCGCCCGACATTCGTCGAACTGAGGCTCACCGACATCGAGAAGCTTTTTGCACGGCGCTGACCCGCCTAGCGCAACGCTCGTCCAAGCATGTCCCCGCGAAGGCGGAGATGGACGCGGGAACAGTTGCGCTTATCTTTCGAAATAGATCAAACCGCTCAAACGGAAAAAGGCTCCCCTTCGATGAAGGGGAGCCAATTCACAAGGATGCTACTACCGGGAGGTATTACACTCAATTTCAGCGGGCGAACCCGCCAATTTCGAGTGGTGCTTTTCCGCAACTCTGAGAAATATCAGAATCACGGACGGGGCAGGCAAGTAAACGAACGGGCTTAAAATCACTGACCCAAAATATAACAGGCCAAATCTGAAACGTTTTTGCCACGGGCCATTCCGCATAGCCGCAAGCCGCCCATTAATTTCTAACGACACCCCTTAATTACTCTATACAAAATCAATTATGGAAATATGGCGCTTAAATTAACCTACTGGATACTTTGTCGCGCCCCGTCTAACCTCGTCGTGTATTCTGATTTGCGTTTCTTATTGTTGAGCCAACATTACCACGATCGCTGTGCGTGTGAAGTGCGATTCGACACAACTTGCGCCATTGCAGAACGGTTGTGACATTTTTGCAATTACAACCACGGGCCGAGCTGCGTCCACACTACTCGCCGGTGGCGTCATGGACCATGCGCTCCAGCCGGGAGACATCCTTCACGATCAGCGCACGGCCGCGCCGTTCGATGATGCCCAAATTCTTCAGGCGAGTGATCTCCCGCGAGACGGCCTCCCGATGGGTGCTGATCCGGCCGGCAATTTCGGAATGCGTCGGTACGGGACTTATTTCGGGGACCCCGCTCCCATTGACGGAGCTCCGGGCCATACGCAGGATCTCGCTCTGAATGCGATTGGCCACGGCCAGCGTGCTGAACTCAACGATGCGGGACGTCAGACCCCGGAGCAGGGACACCAGATGGTTCAAAACCGCATTCATGAAGGCGGGGTCACGTTCCATCAGCTCACGGAAGAATGCCGAGCGCATACACAGCGCGGTGCACGGCTCCATAACCTCGACCGAGGCCGACCGTTTCTTTCCGTCGATGGCCGAGAACTCCCCGAAGATGTCGCCGGGATCGATGCGGCGGAAGTTCACCGCCTTCCCGCTCGCGGAGATGATAATCACACGCGCAAGGCCGGACAGCAGAATGAAGACGTCGCTCATATCCTCCGAGCGCTCGACGATCTCCTGCCCCTTTTTGAAGCTGAGCAGTTTCGCATTCCGCTCAATCAATCTGAGCGTTTCTTTTGAGACGGATTCCAGAAGCGGAATCTGACGAAGCGGAAATCTACTCCGCTCGAAGTTCTCGTTGCGCATATTCATATCCCCTAGTGCCCTGAGGCGCATGTCGTGTCTCATCTGCAGCCATGCCGGAAAATAAACCCAATTCCACCCCCGCCCGGATATCACACAGGTACATTCTCATATTTTTGGTTGACATCAAGTCGAGAAGATTGATTTCTGCAACCAGTGGTTTAGTCATTACGAGCGCTCGCACGCTTTTTCACATTCGTCATCAGTCCTCAGAGGAAGCTATGGAGCGGAGATTGGCCGCAATCGTCGCAGCGGACATTGCGAACTACAGCATTCTCATCGGTCAGAACGAGCTTGGAACTCTCGCTGAACTGAACCGCCTCCAGGACGAAGTCATAGCTCCCGCCATTGCACAATATCAGGGTCGGGTTGTCCGGCTCATGGGCGATGGATCGCTTCTCGCCTTCAGCAGCGCCTTAAATGCGGTCAAATTCGCCGTCGACGTCCAGCGCCTGATGGCCAAGCGCGAAACATCCGCCCCCACCGATGTTCAAATAAACTTCAGAATGGGGGCAAATCTTGGCGATATTGTTCAGGAAAGAGACGATATCCACGGAGAAGGCATAAATGTTGCCGTCCGTCTGGAAGAAATTGCCCCACCCGGCGGAATTTGCCTTTCGCACAGCATCTATATACAGACGAAAAACTCACTCGGCGAAGATTTGCTGCCAATAGGCGAGCGCCAGCTCAAAAACATCGCCGACCCGGTGCTTGTCTGGCGCTGGCTGCCCCCGGAGACTGACGGGGCGCCCGCGACGATCGATGAAGGACGTTCCGCATCCCGATATCTCCACGGGCGTCAGATCCTGGATCCGAAGGTGACCGCGCTGATCGTCGATCTCCATATGCGCTCGGCAAAGCTGGCTCTCTCCGATGCCTTTGATACGATACTCTCCCGGCCGGACGCCGGGCGGCGGCTCGCCCTGCCGGAAATCCACATGATCATTGGTGAGAGCCTGGCTGCGGCCGGTGAGCTGCTTCTGCCCATTTGCGTGGAGCGAAGCGGCAAGGAAGCCCCGTCATCCCGTCCGCGTCTGCCCATCCCCCAGACGATGAGCGATTTTCTCGGCGAGGCATTCGATGGCGGCGACATGTTCTTCGCTCTGAGCATGCTGCGGCGCATCCAGGCGATCCTGCGATCGCACGTCCCCGAGGCGCAAAGACGCGCGGCCTTCATGCAGCTCACACGGGACTTCCTGCACGAGGCGGGATTGCCGCAGATCAAGGACTCGATCCGTTTCGCATTCGTCGATCCTTGACCCATAAGATCGGCTTCCTGCGATCCGGATCATTTCGCCGCTCCCACAGACCGCCCTTGAGGTCGGACGCCGACAAGTCTAAAACCGCTCTAAATCCCCTAAAACACTGTGACGGTGCCCATGGTTGCTGTTCAATATGTCTATACGCTTCAACGTCTCTCAAAAACCTTTCCCGGCGGGAAACAGGTTTTGAAAGACGTCAGCCTGTCCTTTCTGCCCGGCGCCAAGATCGGCGTCGTCGGCATCAACGGGGCGGGCAAATCGACGCTCCTGCGCATCATGGCCGGGCAGGATACCGAATTTACCGGCGAGGCGTGGGCGGCAGAAGGCGTCAAGGTCGGCTATCTGCCGCAAGAGCCGCAGCTCGACCCGTCGAAGGATGTGATGGGCAACGCCATGGAAGGCGTCGCCGAGAAGAAGGCGATGCTCGACCGCTATAACGAGCTTGCGATGAATTATTCCGACGAGACCGCCGAGGAGATGGCGCGGCTCCAGGACATTATCGACGCACAGAACCTTTGGGACCTCGATGCGCAGGTCGAGCAGGCGATGGACGCCCTGCGCTGCCCGCCAGGCGATGCCGAGGTCTCGTCGCTCTCGGGCGGCGAGAGGCGGCGCGTGGCGCTCTGCCGCCTGCTGCTGTCGAAGCCCGACATTCTGATGCTCGACGAGCCGACCAATCACCTTGATGCGGAGAGCGTCGCCTGGCTCGAACGCTATCTCAAGGATTACCCCGGCTGCGTCATTCTCGTCACCCATGACCGCTATTTCCTCGACAATCTCACCGAATGGACGCTCGAACTCGATCGCGGCCAGGGCATTCCGTACAAAGGCAATTATTCAAGCTGGCTCGAGCAGAAAGCGAAGCGCCTCGAGCAGGAGGGCCGCGAGGAAGAGGCCAAGCTGCGCACGCTGGCGCGCGAACTGGAGTGGATCAGAGCGAGCCCGAAAGCGCGGCAAGCGAAATCGAAGGCGCGCATCAAGGCCTATGAGCAGCTTGCCGATCAGGCCGGGCGCGAGCAGACGGGCAAGGCCCAGATCACCATTCCGCCCGGCCAGCGGCTTGGCGGCGTGGTTATCGAAGCGGAACATCTGGCCAAGGGCTTTGGCGACAGGCTGCTGATAGACGATCTGAGCTTCCGTTTGCCGCCAGGCGGCATCGTCGGGGTGATCGGTCCGAACGGCGCGGGCAAGACCACTTTGTTCCGTATGATCGTCGGGCAGGAGGAGCCGGATAGCGGCAGCATCCGCATCGGCGAGACGGTCAAGCTCGGCTATGTCGATCAGTCGCGCGATGCGCTCGATTCGAAGAAGAACGTCTGGGAGGAAATTTCGGGCGGCAACGACATGATCATGCTCGGGAAGAGGGAAGTGCCGAGCCGCGCCTATTGCGGCTGGTTCAATTTCCGCGGGCCGGATCAGCAGAAGAAGGTCGGGCAGCTCTCGGGTGGCGAGCGGAACCGCGTGCATCTGGCGAAGATGCTCAAAGAGGGCGGCAATCTGATGCTGCTCGACGAGCCGACCAACGACCTCGATGTCGAGACGCTGTCCTCGCTCGAAGCCGCACTGGAAGACTTCCCCGGCTGCGCCGTGATCATCACCCATGATCGCTTCTTTCTGGACCGCATCGCGACGCACATCCTTGCCTTCGAGGGCGACAGCCATGTCGAGTGGTTCGAGGGCAATTTCGAGGCTTACGAGGAGGACAAACGCCAGCGCCTCGGCGATGCCGCCGTCGAGCCGCATCGCGTCACCTTCCGGCGGTTCGAGCGCGCCTAGATCGCCAGCATGCGCCGCGCTTCTCTATTCCCCGGCGCCTGCCCGCGCGAGCTGGCCCTTCCGCGCGAGATGACGTTCGCGGAGCAGGACGATGAGGCTGGCGGCGATGATGACCGCCGAGCCAGCCAAGATATTCGCGGTTGGCCAGTCGTCGAACACCGCCCAGCCGAACAGCGTGGCCCAGATGATCTGCGTGTAGTTGAAGGGCGAGACGAGCGCGGCGGGCGCATATTTGAATGCCACCGACATGAAGAGCTGCATTGCGGCGCCCGACAGGCCAAGCCCCACGAGCGGAATAATCTCGCCGACCGTCGGCGCTGTCGCAACGAACGGCATAGCCGGCGTGACCATTAGCGCGCCGATCAGCAGGAAATAGAAGGTCACGGTCTCAGGCGACTCGCTCCGGCCAAGGAAGCGCAGCATCAGGCCCAATGTGGAAACCACAAAGGCCGCCAGAAGCCCCATGCTTACGCCGAGCATGTTCCAGCCGCTTTCGCCACCCGGCTGCGCGACGATGAGCACGCCGACAAATCCGACGGCCACCGCGCCCCACCGATAGGGGCCGACGCGCTCGCCGAGAGCGAAAAAGCCGAGGATCGGCGTAAACAGCGACGAGGTGAAGACCAGCGCCGTGGCGTTGGCCATCGGCAGCAGCGAGAACGCGCCGAAAACCAGCAGGAGATTCAGCGTGCCCACCAACGAGCGGATGATCAGCACACGCGGAGAGCTACGGATCTTCAGCGTGTCCCACCGGCCGAGCAGCATAATCGTCACCGCGAATGGCAGTAGGGCGATGAGATTGCGCCAGAAGGCGATGTCTATGACATGATGCGTCTCGCTGAGCAGCTTGGCGCATAATGTCATCACGGCAAGCGCAAAGAATGCGACCATGGCCGCCGCCATGCCCAAAAGCGGGGAGTCGCTGGATTTGGCGCCGTTCGGATTGGCGGCGGTGGGGACGGCATTTGCCATTTGTGATCGCTGCTGGGCGCGGGAGCAGGTTAATTCCGGCGCATCGACTTTGGTAGATAGTAAAAACTTAGCACCTAAACTGTCAGTCCCGCCAATGGTTCAGCTATGCAAAAACGGGATGCTGGTCATTCGCTGGCGCAATGCATACCAAATTATGGTCGGACTTGCATTTATCCCACGAGGACGCACATATTGGTGTGAACGCAAGAGGTAAGCTATGGCTCTCCGCGAACGCCCGAAAGTGATGACCTTGACCGACGCCGCCGCTGAGCGCGTGCGGCAGATCATGGCAGGAAGCCCGACGCCGGTCGCGGGCTTGCGCGTCGGCGTAAAAAAAGGCGGCTGCGCAGGCATGGAATATACGATGGAATATGCCAGCGAGCAGGCTCCGAATGAGGAGGTGGTGGAGGATAACGGCGTCCGGATCTTCATCGAGCCCAAGGCCATTCTGTTCCTGCTCGGGACGCAGATGGACTATAAGACCGAGAAGCTGAATTCCGGCTTCGTTTTCCATAACCCGAACGAGACGAGCGCCTGCGGCTGCGGTGAATCGGTTTCCATCAATCCAGCGCAACTTGACGCCACGAACTGAGCGGTCAATCCCGTTCCAACATGAAAAAGGCTGGCTTCACGCCAGCCTTTTCCGTCTTACGAGACGATATTAGCGGAGATAGGGGCAAAGCCTCTTCTCGCCGCCATAAGTCGTGTAAAGACCCGTATCCAGCTCGAAGGAGCGGAAACGGTCGTCACAGCGCTGCATCGCCGACCTGGCTTCGCTTTCGCTCAGCCCCTGGTTTACCAGAGCGCCGAGAATGCCAAGTGCGATATAAGCGCCCGGATTCCAGTCGTCATCATAGCGGTGATGATTACGGCGCCAATGCCGGCGGCGCCAATCGCTGCCATGACGGCCCCAACGGCGGTCGCGAGCGACCCTCTGTAAAGTCGCGTCGTGGTTCGGAGCGAGCTGTGCCTGCTCCAGGATATTCGGCATAGCCTGAGCAGACGGACTCGCCGGAAGCGGAGTGAGGGCGAACGCCGCGCCCATAAGACTTGCAGCGCCGATTGTCTTGACAAAGTTCATCCGGAAATTCTCCTTTCATTGGATTTCGGCAGCCTGTGGGAAGCGACTGCCTATACCTGAGCGTAAAACAACGGGTTCGTGGATAAGGTTCCAGCAGGAATTGTCGCAATCTGTGCCGTAAGGTCCTGTAAGCGGGCTCAGTTGCGCGCTTGGCCGCCAATGGGTCAACAATTTGTGAAGGGCTTCATTTTGAAGGGGAATTTAGGGCCCGTGGACAATCAAGGGATTCACATTTTCCTCGAACAGTGATTCAAACTTCCTTTTGGGAGGTTTGCATGCGCTGGGAACGCTTCGTGCTTTCGGATTCTCAATGGAGTGTTATCGCTCC
>Ga0315553_10001265_pt1 | contig 21230 bp, 21 predicted proteins | sample SalMarSW160140MG_FD_203099 | JGI IMG/M metagenome (GOLD analysis project Ga0315553, IMG submission 203099) | Salt marsh sediment microbial communities from the Plum Island Ecosystem LTER, Massachusetts, United States - Salt Marsh Sediment SW1601-40 ... | reverse complement strand
GGACCATGGCAGCAGCGGCCAGTAGTCCATCGTCCAAAAGCCGCGTGGTATCAGCCCCAGCCAGAGCAACCAGGGAAAGTCGACAAGGATCCTCTGTTCCTGCAGATAAATGCCTGCTACCATCAGAGCAGTGCCCAGTACCAGATTGATGAATCGGAATCTCACGAAGAAAGGTGCCAGCATGAACGCAATCCCGAAGAAGTGGAGTATGCCGAATCGGACGTACCCTTCTCTGGAGATCAGCCATGTAATCAGGGTAATCGCCATACCATATCCGAATATCTTCAGACCTCTGAGCATAAACCCTGATAGTCTCTTTGTCTTGGAATAGGCGATTGTGAGCGATAACCCGGCTACGAAGATAAAAGTCCCTCCGGTTAATTTGGGAAACCACCACCAAAACTCGTAACGCATGCCGGGTACGCCGGTGGCTTGAATATCAAAGTAGTTAAGTAGATAGAGCGTATGGAAGGTTATCATCATTACTATGGCGATGGTGCGTAAGAGATCTATCTCCCAGAAACGGTTATGCGTACTCGTATAAACACGCATTGTGTGTGCCATTTATCAAGCTTTCCGGCGTGATTTTATCACGTTTTGGTCATTGAGGTTTCGATATTGTTTAGGGTTCCAGTGGAGCCATAGTATAGTAACGCTATGGCAAAGGGGTATTGACAACTGCACAAGTCAAGAATAGTCTAAATAGAGGCAAGCGAATTAGCGGAAGTGAATCATGTTGCTTATACCAGCTTTTAAAATAGGTTTGTGGAACGCCTGGGTTTTCGAGCTTTGTTCCCTATTACCTCTTCCAATAGTGTTGCTTATTCAGAAACGCCGAGCTTCAAAAAGCGAAAAGGGTGCAAGGGCAAAAGGCGAGCTTGATTATATGGATGAGACTGAGAAAAGGCTTTTCGGTTTTTCCAGAGTAGTTATGTTCCTCCCCATCATATACTCCATTTTTCTGCCGCTAAGATTGGGGACTATGTGGTTTTACGTGGGTCTTCCTATTGCTTTGGTGGGATTAATTATGTCATTGACAGTCTGGGTTAGTTTTGCCACCACTCCAGTTGGTGATGAGCCAATCACCACAGGACTATATCGTTACTCCAGACATCCGATGTATCTCACCGGCTTTTTTATGGATATAGGCATAAGTATAGCCTGTGCCTCGTGGCTCTTTCTATTGCTTGCGACTGCATCAATGCTTTTCTCACATGTTCGTTTTGCAGGTTTTGAAGAACAGAGTTGCCTTGAGAAGTACGGCGAGGTCTATAGTGAGTATATTGATAAGACGCCGAGATGGTTGGGATTGCCGAAATCGAGGGCGAAGTGATCAGCAGGCAATATAGAGCGGAGCCATAGTATAATAAGGCTGTGGCAAGGGGAGAGAAACCACTTTTACTGCTTTTTGACGGCAATTCCTTGGTGCACCGAGCCTTTCACGCACTACCCCCGCTAACCCAACCTAAAACTGGGGAGCTGGTAAACGCCGTCTATGGCTTTGCCAGTACACTGCTCAAAGTATTTGCTGATCATAAGCCTACCCACTGGGCTGTTGCCTTTGACCGTCCCACTCCGACCTTCAGGCATGAAATGTTCGAAGAATATAAAGCCCAGCGCCCGGCCACGCCAGAGGAGTTGAAAAGCCAGATAAAAAAGGTTCACCAGTTGGTGGAAGCCTTCCATATTCCCGTTTTTGAAATTGACGGCTTCGAAGCCGATGATGTCCTGGGCACCTTAAGCCAGCAGGCTGATGAGCAGCGCATTGAGACCATCATTGTTACCGGAGACAATGACATGCTGCAAGCTGTCTTGCCTCGAGTGAAAACCCTTGCTCTCAGACGGACCTTCACAGATACCGTCCTGTACGATGAACAGGCAGTAGAACAAAAATATGGCATCAAACCAGAACAACTCGCTGACCTTAAAGCACTGGCTGGCGACGTCTCGGATAATATACCCGGCCTGCCAGGTGTCGGTGAGAAAACAGCCACTAAATTACTTCAGCAGTATAGCAGCCTCCAGGGAATCTACGACCATATTGAAGATATAACGCCAAGCAAGTTGCAGGACACGCTACGCGAATATCGGACTCGGGCTTTCCGAAATAAAGGATTGTCCACTATAGTCAAGGATGTTCCCATCAAGCTGAACTTGAAAACCTGCCAGGTAAGCCGCTATGACCGGAACGAGGTGGCAAGGCTTTTCCAGGAACTTGAGTTCATTAAATTGCTTTCCAGGCTGCCCCAAATACAGGTCGAGAGCCATCAGCCCTCGGCAGTCAAGTGTCACATGGTAAACACTGAAGCAGCTTTGGAGCAGCTTATAGGTGAACTGGAAAAAGCACAGAACCTCGCCGTCGAGATTGAAACTACGGACGGAAAAGCTGCGAGGGTGGATGTGGTAGGCATAGCAATATCACCAGCCCGGGGGAAGGCATTCTACATACCTCTGGGGCACCAGGGCTTAAATCAGCCTCCGCAGTTGCCGCTAACTCAGGTCGCAGCCCGGCTCGAGGCAATTTTAGAAAATGACAGCGTAGGCAAGATTGCCTATAACGGCAAACATGTTATGGCAGTATTGGCTGGTTGTGGGGTGAAACTTGAGAATCTGAATTTCGACCCCATGCTCGCGGCTTATCTCCTTGGCGAAAAAAGCCTGAGGCTTAAAGCACTGGCCTTTAATAAACTGGGCACCGAAATAGTGACCCTAGCTGAATTAACTGGCACAGGGAAGAAACAAAGCTCCCTGTCCCTGCTGGAGGTAAACCGAGTTGCCGACCGTGCCTGTGCCAGTGTGGATATCGTCTGGAGTTTAAGGGATAGTTTGGAAACTGAGCTACGAAAGCAGGGACTGTGGCAGCTCTTCACCGAAGTGGAAATGGCATTGATTCCAGTTCTGGTGGCTATGGAGAGCGACGGCATTCTTTTGGATACCGACCTACTCCGTGAGATGTCTCGGGAACTGGGGCAGCAACTGCTGAGGCTGGAGAAGGAAATCTACAGCAGCGTTGGGCACCAGTTTAATATCAACTCACCTCAGCAACTAGGAAAGGTGCTTTTTGAGGAGCTCAGGCTACCCCAGTCTCGCAGGACGAAAACCGGCTACTCAACCGAAGCCTCGGTCATGGAGGCATTGAGGGGCGTTCATCCCGTAATCGAGTTTATACTGGAATACCGCCAGCTCAGTAAGCTCAAGTCAACCTATGTTGATGCCCTGCCCGCGCTTATTAACCATAAGACGGGGAGGGTGCATACCAATTTTAACCAGACTGGCACAGCTACCGGGCGGCTCTCCTCCAGCGACCCCAACCTCCAGAATATACCCATAAGAAGCGAGATGGGAAATAAGATAAGGAAAGCCATCATAGCTCCGCCTGGGACATACCTTTTAAGCGCCGATTATTCCCAGATTGACCTCAGAGCCCTGGCTCACCTCTCTCAGGACCCCGGCCTCATTGCCGCCTTTGCCCACGACGAGGATATCCATGCCACGACCGCCTCTAAACTCTTCGGCATCCCTGCTGATGAGGTAACCCTTGAGATGCGCCGAAATGCCAAAACGGTCAATTTCGGAGTGGTTTATGGCATGAGCGATTACGGATTGGAGCAAGCCACCAATCTCAGCCGGGAGGAAGCCGCTCAATTCATTGCCCTGTATTTCGAGAAATACCCCAGGGTGAAGGAATATCTCGAGGCAACCAAGTGGCAAGCCCGGAAGCTGGGCTACGTCCAGACAATATTGGGGAGGAGGCGGTTCCTGCCCGAAATTAATTCTTACAACCGAATGGTCAGGGAGGCTGCTGAGCGCATGGCTATAAATGCCCCGGTGCAGGGCAGCTCTGCCGACATCATTAAAATTGCCATGATAAATCTACATCGCGAAATGGAGAAGAGGAATCTTAAGAGCAAGATGCTGTTACAAATACACGATGAGTTGCTCTTCGAAGTGCCCGAGGAAGAAGTGGAGGAAATGAAGTCCCTGGTCACTGAGCTTATGCCCCGGGCTGTTGAGCTTTGTGTCCCTGTGAAGATAGACATAAAGCTGGGCAGAAACTGGGGCGAGATGAAATAGGAAAGGAGGAAATGATGAGTAAGGCAGTGGCCATAAATGGCAGCCCTCGGATGGAACGAGGAAATACGGCGATGGTCCTTAATTCGTTTATCGAGGGCATGACGGATGCCAACTGTGAGGTCGAGTTGTTCTACGCTAGCCGTATCAAGGTGAAGCCGTGTGCTTGCGGAAAGATGTACTGCTGGAATGAGATGCCTGGGGAATGCTGCATCAAGGACAAGATGCAGCTACTTTACCCGAAGCTAAGGGAGGCGGATATTATTATCCTGGCTACGCCGGTTTATATTCCATTGCCTGGCGACATGCAAAACATCATCAACAGGCTTTGCCCTTTGCTTAATCCCGTATTCGAGTTTCGCAAGGGGCGCACGCGGGCAATATTTCGCAAGGATGTACGGATCCATTCGATAGCTCTCGTGTCCACCAGTGGCTGGTGGGAAAAAGGGAACTTTGGAACTGTATTGCGTATCGTCAAGGAGCTTGCTGAAGATGCTAGTGTGAAATTTGCTGGCGCAGTGCTCAGACCCCACGTAAGTCTCATGAGAAAAGATGGAGAATTGACGCAGGACGGTAGAGTCATCCTGGATGCAGTGCGAAGAGCGGGGTATGAGTTGATCGAAGGTGGTGTGATGAGACAGGAAACCCTTTCCGCGATAAGCCGACCCCTTATCTCCCGGGCGGAATTCTGGCGTGAATGGGAGTGAGTTGGCAAGGTGGTTCAATCTTAGTTGCAAACGTGGCCCGCGGGAGGGCCGATTGAGTTTCACAACCCCTATTGTTACACTAACTCGAAATGCCGGAACTGCCTGAAGTAGAGACGATTAAGAACGAGCTTTTGCCCTGGGTTGTGGGGCAAAGCTTCACTCAAGTTACCATCCTTGATTCCAAACTGGTTTGTGATGGTTCTGCTGAAGAAGTACGCCGCGGGTTAGTTGGGCAGAAGATAGAAAGTTTAGGACGACGGGGGAAATATCTCATCTTTCACCTGTCGAATGGCAGGTCACTGATTATGCATCTCAGGATGACCGGCAGCTTGCTGTTGAATCCCGGGGATGTGGATCGCTATGCCCGGGCGATTTTTCACCTGTCCAACGGACACCGCCTCGTTTTCAATGACCGGCGCCGGCTGGGGTTGATACGGCTGGTGAACGATGCCGATACTGTGGTCTGTAAGCTGGGTCCTGAGCCATTGGACGAAAGCTTCACTCCGGACATTCTGGGTCAAAGACTAAGCCGGCACCACATCCCCATAAAAGCAGCACTTCTCGACCAGTGTATCGTCGCGGGAATCGGTAATATGTATGCTGATGAAGCCCTGTTTGCCGCCCGGATTAACCCCCTGAGGAAAGCCGATGGCTTGTCGCCTGCAGAAGTGCGAACTTTACATAATTGCATCCTTAGAGTTCTTGGGGCAGCCATCGGCAACAAAGGTGCCAGCGTGGATACCTACGTTCGCCCCGAAGGCGAACTGGGCACAGCCCATTTTGATTTTAAGGTTGCCCATAAGGGAGGCGAAGCCTGCCCCGTTTGCGGCAGCACTATCGAACGGTGCGTTGTACAGAACCGGGGTAGCTACTTCTGCCCCTCGTGCCAGCTTGTTAAACCCAGGCGGTCAAAAAAAAAGATGGCGGCGGCTGGACTTGACCCGGCACCTAAAAGCTGAATTACATGGCTTCTCTGAACTCAGGCTGAAACCTGACCTTGCCTTGTCTTCCCGCCAAAGCACCCTGTTGCAATTCTGCTATCATCCATGCTTCATCAGGTACTTCGAACTCACATTCGATACCTTTAGCGTAGGCTCGAACAAAACCGAAGCGTGGATAATAATTCGGATGACCTGCCAGGACTACAATTTCATGTCCCAGCCGGCGGCATTCTTCAAGCCCGGTTCTGACTAGCTGCGAGCCGATTCCCTTATTTTGGTGAGCTGGAAGAATTGCTACAGGAGCGAGAGTCAAAGCCCCGAAACTTGATTTCTCAGAGGCGATTTCTACTGGACTGAATGCAATATGTCCAACAATAGTGTTCTCTTGGACAGCTACAAGGGAAATAGTTAGAACGCCTCGTTTTCGAAGCTTGTCGACTAAATCGGCTTCCTGGTTTCGGCTGAATGCCTCCTGGTTTACATAATGAATTGAAGCTTGATCTTCTGGGGTTTCCGGTCGTATTGCTAACAAAGTCTTGCCGTACTTGCAGCTTCTTCAGCCGTTATTCCTTCGTCATGAACAGCATCTCAAGAGGAGTCCCAATAGATTATGCTTCCATATTTTCACGCTCATCGCCGGCCTACTCAGTCATGGCGTACTCACCGTTCAAAACAGAAACATACCTCTCCCATACCCTGTTATATTGCTCGCGACTTGGGACTGCCTTAATAAGCATAATCTTGACACAATAGTCTCGTTGTGCATCCTGGGAACTATGATTGCCGTAGATTTGCATGGCAAATTGAGCAAAGTCACGCACCATGAAATCAAACATCTGGTTAACGATATCTGAATCAACTTCGCCGATCCCGACCTGTTCGAGGATGAGTTGTCCGTACACAACAATGGAGAACATCTCGCCCAAAGGTAGAGACCACGAAGGGTCCATATCCTGGGCCTCATCCGGCCCCGCCTTTTCCAGCATCTCCTTGAAAATATCTATTTGCTTCATGAAGGCAGCCACATTGGGCAGGCCCTTGTTGGTCTCGAAAACCGGCTTGTAATCGTGGAACATAATTTTCCCCAGTCCCCTGGTGGGGCCCTGATTGAAAAGGAACAGGTCGTCTTTGTCCGAAAGGTCCGGGGATACCGCTGGATACTCGGCCGGGCTGAAGAAGTAGTTCTGCATGAATTTGCGGATGAGCTGGATGTTCACATGGACCGTTCCCTCGAGCTTGGACGGCCCCCTGATGTCGGCGGCTGCCATGTGGAAGTAGGTGTCCTTTTCAAATCCCTTTGCCGAAATCACCTCCCAGAGCAGGTCGATTACATCTTCGGCCTGCAGGGTCACCTTCATCTTGCTTGTGGCATTGTAGAGCAGGTAGCGACGGTCGTTCTGGCTGGCATTCCGGAAATAGTCGGAGGCGCGGCGCTGGTAGAGCTTCATGCCCACCAGGCGCAGCCAAGCATCCATGAAGTTTTTCCGCGCGTGGGGCATGTCCGTGACCGGCATGCCATAAAGGATGCGGTTGGATGCATGGGTGATGGCCTCGTAGAAGCAATGTTCAGCAACCCCGATGGATGCGGGACCGATGTTGAATTTGCCGACATTCACGGTGTTGAGCGCACAGTCCCAGGCATGGGAGCCTCGGGAGAGGATGTCGTCCGTGGTGATGGGATAATCATGCAGGGCGAAGTTGGACACGTATTCCTGGTGGGAGACGACGTTCTTCTTGAGTTCGTAGGCCTTGTGGCGGAAGTTGGTGGCAAAGAAAGTGTAGTCATCAGTGCCGTCCTTGATTTTGCCCAGGGTGGAAACCATTTCCGCTTCATTGCCGTTGCCGATGTAATATTTTTCTCCGTTCGCCACCCATGTACCGTCAGGCATTGGCGTGAGTGAGGTTTCGGTGGAGTAAATGTCCGCGCCGTGGTCCTTCTCTGAAAGGCCGTACGCGAAAATCGCCCCTTCCTTGAGAAGCCTGGCTGCTTTCTCTTTCGCCCTTTCATTCTGACTCATCCAGATGGGGCCCAGGCCCAGGATGGTCACCTGGAAGCAATACCAATAGCCCAGGCCGTAGAAGGCCAGGAGTTCGGCATATTCACTGTTACGGGCCGTGTCCCAGCGACAGTCGGGATCTCCACCGGCATATTCCTTGGGCGTCAGCAGCTTGGCAAAGATCTGCTCCTTGCCGATGAATTCGACAAACTCACTGTACCAGACCTTCTTGTTGTAATCATCGAGAATCCTGGCCTTGCCCATCTTTTCGAAGAAGGCAATCGTCTTGTTCATGACGGCTCTCGATCCTTCGTCGGCTATAAGGCTTTTATATTTTTTGGGCTGTAGTAGATAATTCATCATTACTCCCTTCCTGTTCGGTGTTTCAAGAAGTCTACTCAAATTAATCCATGCCGGTCAAGAATATCCTGCTAAGTAAACACAGAACCGTGGCACCTGCTTCTGCCCCAGATGCCAGCCTTTTGATTGCGGCCCCCCGATATAAAAACTGGCAGCGGAAAGTCACCGGTAAAATATCAGCAGAAGGAATTATTGACAATCAAATAAATAGGCATATAATAAATAAGATCACATGTACCCCATTTTCAGTAGTAATTCGAGACCGATATACGAAAAGGTTGTTGATTTTATTGGCAGTCAAGGTTAACTAGAGGAATTATAGCTATGCCATCTTGTCCTATTTGTGGAGCCAAAGTGAGCGAAGGCGCTGGGTTCTGTCCTAAGTGTTTACGTCGGCTGATGAAAGGACAAGCCCCTAAGGGAAAGAGTAAGAAAAAGCTGGTAGGAATCATAGTAGCTTGTGTGATAGTTGTCAGTGCAGTGATTGTCGTAACTACACAGTTACCAAAGGTGCCATCTGGAAGCGTAGCGGAGCTTGATTACGTTACGGACTCTGCCTATGGTTTTGCTGAAGAATTTTTCGCCCCCAAATTGACAAGCTTGCAGAGAGATGACCTCTGGGAAGGCTATAGAGGAAGGCAAGTTCAATGGACAAATGAACTTAAATATGTATCATCAGAAAAGGAGGGGCCAGTAGCTTATTTTGTTAATCCATTGGACTGGGCCCGAACAGAGGTCGTGGCTGTTTTTGATGAGAGTCAGAGTGAGAACCTGCGGGAACTTAATGAGGGCGACCTGGTCACTTACACGGGCGTCCTGGATAGCTTTGGAGTAGCTGAAATTAGCTTGACAGATTGTACTGTCGTATCTTTGCCTATTGAACCCTTATGGTGGATAGCTGATATCGATACTCACAACAAACGAATTCTGGTTGGGGATGAAGTGCTATGCCTCGGTCCAAGTACATATGAAGATGCTATTGAATATCGCCCCCGTCCCGCCCCTATAATTACAGCTATCCACAGAGAAACGGGGGAGTTGCTGTGGGAAAGTGAGAAAACAGAATCCATCTTGATAGGAATTGACTCCCAGTATGTATACGCTTGGCATTTGTTGGGACAGCTTGTTCCGAGATCCGAGCCAGGTGACCCCTACTATTGGTATGCGTCTAATATAGCAGCTTTGAATATAACATCTGGTCAGATTGGTTGGTGGTCCTACCTCGCTAAGGACGTTGATTGTAGAGGGAAAGATGACTGCCTACCCGACGAATGGTCAGAGTCTGATTTTGTGAGCTGTTGCATATTGGGAGCGAGCGTGAAGGAAGAAATAGAAGAAATTACTAAAGAAGATGAATCTGATTTGACTTTCCTGGTAGGTGAACCACTTCTCTCCGAACTGACTTATAAATATCACGGGGTAATTTATGAGAGCACCTGTGCTGTCTATGGAGGCGCAGGAATAGCGTGCGGTGCACTTCAGGCTCTTGACCAGCAAACAGGCGAAGTCCTCTGGATGATGACTTTTCAAGAACAGGGTATGAACGATTTTTTGATAGTCGATGGAATTCTCTATGTATCAACCGATAAAGGAGTTGGTGCCTTTCAGCTCTGATTACTCTTAACCCGAAAGCCTTCCGCCCTTAAGGTGCTCCTTCGAATTTGGACAACCTGTAAGAGCTGTATCTAACAGAACTCCAGAATCCAAATAGATGAGGGAAGGGTGTCTGAATATCAAGAAAGCGAAGGAGAGTCTTAATTCTTGGAGATGCTCCAAACTAAGTAGCATCTGACCATGCTATGCAAGAATCGCAAAGTATTTCTCTTCCGCGACTTACAAAAAGTCGGAAATTATGTGGTATTATCGAAGATTATGAGGGTATTTAATGATATATCACGGGTTTAACATTAGAGAGACTGTCTTTAGTCCGAAAGAAGGATCGATATCAATTGGGATCGCCAATATTCATACGGCTGTCCCAGATGTAGCATCTAATAAGCAGAAAATCTTGGCAGCCACTGAAATTTTTAAGGAAAAGAAGGTCAACCTCGCCGTATTTCCCGAATTTTGTATTACCGGCTATTTCTGGGAAGACTACGAAGAGTGCAGCCGATATATGGAGTCGGTTACTGCCGATAAAGAACGCAATTGGGTCATGGATAATCTCTACCCCCTGCTGGAAGATGAACTATATGTAATCGTTATCAACAACCTCAGGAAAAGTTCAAGCAAAAATCAGAAATATCTTAATTCAACGTTTGTTCTGAATAAATTCGTGGATTTTACCAGGGAGGAATATATCTACGATAAGATCATGCTGCCGGGCATCGAAAAAACCTACTGCCGTTCAGGCCTTGATGACAGACTTGTCATAGATACCAGAATGGGCAAATTCGGCTTCACTACCTGTTATGATTATTGTTTCTCTGAACTACTACAAGAATATTCGCGGATCGACCATGTCGACGCTGTCATTGAGGTGGCATGCTGGAGAGGAACCGGCACAAGAGCCTACCAGGATGTGAATGTATTCACCGATATGTACTACGGTTATCTTTGGGACACGCTGATGGCATCCCGATCTGCGACGAACCAGTTCTGGACCATTGCCTGTAACGCCGTTGGCAGACATGAAATCAGTGGGGAAGTATTTTGGGGCGGTTCTGGAATCTGGGCGCCCTCGGGCATAAACATCGTCAAGGCCTCTAATTACAATGAAGAATTACTAATCGTTCGAAATGTCGACATCAAAGGCGAGAGAAAGAAAGAACAAGACGATGTTAATTATGGCATGGATTTCAATGAGGTCTACCGGCACCTTGAAGACAAGCGGACTTTCACCAGATTATAGTGCGAGAGCATATGGGGTTCGCGAAGCAGCGACAGTTACTTTTTAAAGTTATGAAGGCAATCCCTTATAAGTAAGGGTCATGATCAGACTGTCAAATAGTCACCAATATCATTAAAGCTCATCATTGCAGCCTGCAACTTAACAAAATTACGAAATGTTGCGTCAGTATTCCGAGTTTTGACATCGCTATGTACTAAACTACATGGTATCATCTTGATTGCTCAAGGAATTAAACATGATAGAACTGCCCGAAGCCTCCGTCTTAGCCAAACAGATTAACGAGTCTGTTGTCGGCAAGAAAATCAAGAATGTTATCGCTGTCCAGACCCCGCATAAGCTGGCCTGGTACTTCGGTGACCCTCAGGAATACAAGAGCCTGTTAACTGGCAAGGTAATCGGCGGAGCCACGAGCTACGGGGGGCAGGTAGAAATAACAGCTGGCAAGGCGAAGCTGCTCTTCAGTGACGGCGTGAATTTACGCTACTACAATAAGGGTGAAAAGCCCCCGGACAAGCACCAGTTACTACTTGAGTTCGATGACGGTTCGTCTATGGTTGGCTGGGTGCAGATGTACGGCGGGCTATCAGCTTTCCCTGAAGGAGAGAACGATAATAAATACTACCTCATAGCCAAGGAGAAACCTTCTCTTTTGTCCAATGATTTCGACGAAGAGTATTTTAAGTCTTTGTTTGATGAGGGCACGGCAAAATTGTCATTGAAGGCATTTCTGGCGACGGAGCAAAGGATACCCGGGCTCGGCAACGGGGTTTTGCAGGACATACTGTTCAACGCGAAAATGCACCCCAAGAAAAAGGCAGGTACACTCTCCGCTGATAACCAACAGGTCCTATTCGATTCTATTAAGAACACTCTTTCGGAAATGACGGTGAAGGGAGGCCGGGATACCGAGAATGACCTTTCAGGTAAACCGGGGTCTTACAAGACCAAGCTGAGCAAGAACACCGTCGGGCAACCCTGTCCTACATGCAGTGCGTTAATCAAGAAAGAAGCGTATTTGGGCGGGAGCATTTACTATTGTGCCGGATGTCAGAGGCTTTAGGCGTGGTAAGGGCGGAATCATAGTGCAGTATTAAAACGAAAGCCTGTTTTGTTACTTCTAGCGTAACAATTCGTTATATAGTAGCTCCGCGAAATATACAGGGGAAAGGCTTGTGTACACTAGCTTACTGTTGTATTTTCATGTATCATAATATCTACTAACATCCAGAGAAAGGTAATTGCAGATGGATAAGACAGAGGTACTCTTAAAGGAATTAACTGAGTCCGACGGGGTAGCCGGATATGAGGCTGAGACGAGTAAGGTGATCAAGAAGTATTTCGAACCGCTTGGAGAGGTACTTGGGGATAAACTTGGCAGCTTGATTTGCCGGAAGAAGAGCCCGGCACAGGAGCCGAAAGTAATTCTAGTGGGCCATATGGACGAGATTGGTTTCATGGTCAAGCTCATCACTAAGGAGGGATTTCTAAAATTCACCCCTCTGGGAGGTTGGTGGAACCAAGTCTTGCTCGGGCACCGGGTGCGTATTAAAACGAGTAAAGGTAGCATACTCGGAGTGATAGGTGCTAAGCCCCCGCATGTCCTTTCCGAGGAGGAGCGCAAGAAAGTCGTTGAGAAGAAGGATATGTACGTAGATATTGGGGCAACATCACAGCAAGAAGTTGAGGATGCTGGTGTTCGTGTAGGGGACCCTATTATGCCGGTTAGTGAATTCGCGGTTTTGTCTGATACAAAAACCTATATGGCCAAAGCCTTTGATGACCGGGTCGGCTGTGCTCTGGTTATTACTGTGCTACAGAAATTAATGAAGAAAGAGCATCCCAACGCTGTTTACGGCGTAGCTACGGTACAAGAGGAGGTTGGTTTGAGAGGAGCAACCACCAGCGTTGAGGTCATAAATCCCGATGTAGCCATCATTCTCGAAACAGACATTGCCGGTGACGTCCCAGGTATCAAGCCAGAAGAATCAGCCATAAAACTTGGAGGTGGGCCAACACTCTTGGCTTATGACGCCCGCATGATACCCAATCTCAAACTTCGTGACATGGTAATTGATACTGCTAAGAAGCTCAATATTCCACTTCAGATGTCAGCCATCGAGGGAGGAGCGACAGACGGCGGGCCAATACATCTGCATAGAATCGGTGTACCGACGGTGGTCGTGAGTGTGCCAACCCGACATATTCATAGCCACAATGCAATTCTTCGTCGCGATGATTTTGACCATGCTGCTGCGCTAGTAACGGCGCTCGTACAAGGTTTAGATAAAGAGACGGTCGCCGCACTGACTTCGTCTGCTGTAAGTTCGTAAGGATATACTAATACATCTCACTGTCGGGTAACATTCCCAGGGATTGTGTAATCCTGTAATACAGACTCAAATTATCCTGAAACTCAGTGAGTTGCTGTATTCGGAGTTGGTCCGATATATAATTCAATCAGTCAAGTTGGAGGGTACATGAAATCGCTGGTAGTCTATTATTCTTTAACAGGTAAGACGAAGCTGGTAGCCGAGGCAATCGCCGAAGCACTAAATGCCACGCTGGTGGAGATTGAAGAGACAAAGCCCAGAAAACTAAGGCCCCTAGTCTATTTGATTGGCGGCTTCGAAGCCACAATGAACAGGGGGAGTAAGATAAGTCCCATCGATGTCGATTTAAAGCAGTATGAAAGGATATTTGTTGGCTCTCCAATCTGGAACTCGAGGCCATCACCAGCTATCAACTCATTTATATACCGGACAAACTTCGAAGGTCGGAGCGTTATGCCATTTTTCACCATGGGCGGTGACAGTTCAGAGAAAGCTCTGGCGAACATAACGGCAAAAATAGGAAAAAGCCAGGGCAAGGTAGCAAGCTCTTTTGCCATAAAATCGTACAGAGTGTCAGACGAGGAAATCATAGCCAGGGCTAAGGAGACGATAAAAAAGTATTCAAGCTAACCCGGTTCACTCAACCATGCCACTTCCCTCCGACTTCGATTCCAGCTTTCTACTTGCGATATATATTGTATAGCTAAAATGAATGCTTGAGGATTTCATAAAATTAAAAAGGGCTGTATTATAGATATAGATGCGAACAACAGCTAAGAGAAAGCTTTTAATCGGAGCAGGAACGTTATCGACAGGACTGGGGATTATCGGTATTTTTGTTCCGATTCTGCCTACTACCCCATTTCTATTACTTGCCGCTGCCTGTTATATGCGGAGCTCCGAACGGTTTTATCAGTGGCTTATAAGCAACAGAATATTTGGAGCCTACGTCAGGAACTATATTGAAGGCAGAGGGATGCCTGTAAGAACAAAAATATTTACCATCCTTCTACTCTGGCTAACTATCGGATTAACCGTAACTATCGGAGTACAGAACACGATTGTCAGGATAGTGCTAATTTGTGTTGCTATCGGGGTTACAACACATATCTGCCTGATCAAAAAAAGAAAGTCTGAAGATACTTAGAAGTAAAACCAGCTGGCAGCGGCGGGACTTGCATTATTTTATAATGAAGCTGTAAGCTATAGTTGCTGGGAATATGCAGTGCGAGATTTCCAGGTTAAATAAATTATCAAGGAGCCGCATCATCTGTGCTGGCTAAACTGACATTTCTGGGTGCGGCGCGGAATGTTACGGGTTCCTGCTACCTTCTAGAGAGCCAGGATACGCGTATACTTATAGATTGCGGGTTGTACCAGGAGCGCAAGTACCAGGATAGAAACTGGCAACCATTTCCATTTGACCCTAAATCAATTGACGCCGTTTTTTTGACTCATGCCCATCTTGACCACTGCGGACTTTTGCCTAAACTGGTACGTGACGGTTACAAAGGCAAGATATACTGCACTGAGGCGACGGCTGAGATAGCCCAGATTATCCTTCTTGATGCCGCAAAGCTGCAGGAAGAAGACGCTGCATTTAAGGCAAAACGCCATAAAAAAGAAGGGCGACGTGGCCCTTATCCCGAAGTACCTCTTTATACCGTAGAGGATGCCGAGGCAGTTCAGCCGCATTTTTCCGCGGTAGAATATCTTAGCTGTATTGAAGTTAACAGCAATCTTGAGGGTTGTTATTATGAGGCGGGCCATGTACTCGGGTCTTCGGTCATAAATATAAATATACGACAGGATGGCAAGAACCACAGAGTTATTTTTTCCGGTGATATCGGCGAACCCGACCGCCCGATCATAAAGGACCCGGCTATTTTTGATGAGGCCGAATATATAGTTATAGAATCAACCTATGGCGACCGTACTCACGAAGAACACGAGAACACCGATATTCAAAAACAATTACGCGATTGTATCAACAGGACGGTAAGCGCCGGGGGCAACATCATTATTCCCAGCTTCGCCCTGGAGCGAAGCCAGGAATTACTGTATCACCTGAACGAATTGTTTTTACGTAAAGAAATTCCACCTTTAATCGTCTTTCTGGATAGCCCTATGGCAATACGGATTACAGAAGTATTTAAACGTCACGCCGACCTCTTCGACAAAGAGATGATGCAGCGTCTGCGCCAGGGCAATTCCTTTTTTAGTTTTGAAAACCTCAAAATAGTACAAACTGTGGAAGAGTCCAAGGCTATTAACAACATAAAGGGAAGCAGTATCATCATAGCAGGCAGCGGTATGGTAACCGGCGGCCGTGTGAAGCACCATATTGTCAACAACATTAGGAGGGCAGAAAGCACAATATTGTTTGTCGGCTACCAGGCGGAGGGAACGCCGGGCAGAGTCTTGCTGGATGGTGCCCGGGAATTCCGTTTATTAGGGCAAACACATCCGGTGAGAGCACAGATTGAGAAAATAGATGGTTTTTCGGCACACGCTGACCGTGATGGACTACTGGAGTGGTTAGCTGACATTCGTGTTCCGCCGCGCTGTGTATTCGTCACTCACGGAGAGGAAGAAGCAGCCAATAGCTTTGCGAAGGTACTGGAAGAGAGGACTGGGTGGACCACAAAAGTACCCCGATATAAAGATACTATGAAGCTCGTTTAGATCGAGAAAGAGGGTGATATAATAACGAAGATTGCATGTACAATGAACTGGATAAGAACCGGTTGAAAGTGTAGGAGGCAATCATGATAGATTACGGAATCGACCAATTCGTCTCTTTCTTTCAAAACCCCAGCGCCTGGGGGATCGGGCTGGCTATAGGCTTCGGTGTGGTCTGGCTGGCCTGTTACTGGCCGCCGCTCTTTAAGAGACCCTGGCTCTGGGCGGTCCTCGCAGGCAGCGCCTTTTTTACCCTGGCTACTGTTTGCTTTATTCAAATTCCTCTCCAGAGTTGGACTGGACAAGCGCTTAGCCATACCGGGATTCTTGTTGTGGGGATACTACTAGTACTCCTCAGCGGACTGGTGCAGGAAGGGGCAAAAATGGTACCGATAGTCATTTACTTGTGGCGCAGCGGCAAGAATATCGACCCCAAGCTGGGACTCGCCATCGGCGCTGTGGCCGGAGCCGGATTTGCCATCTTCGAAGCGCAGTATTTACACAACCTCATCTTCGCCTCGGGGTGGACCTGGGCGGCAGTACAAACCGGCGGTTTCATGGCACTGCTTGGATTCTGGGAGAGATTCGTTACCGTAGCCGCTCATATCGCCTTTTCCGCGCTGGCCGGGTACGGTCTGGCCAAGGGTCGAGGATGGCAGTTTTACCTCATAGCCTCCGGTCTGCACACCTTACTGAACTATGGCGCAGTTTTATGGCAGGCAGGGCTCCTTACTGACCTTCATGTGGAAATCTATGCTGCCGTGCTGGCCGTAGCTGTAACGGCGTGGGCTCTGTGGCTCCGCTGGAGAAAAAGGGCAGCTACAACTGAGCCTGAGATAGCAGCTCTCTGAAGTTATAGCAGCGAAAACCCATTTCGCTATTAAGTGGGTTATCAAGTCAAGGTTAGATTATCTTGTAAAAGGAGAAAAACATGGCAGAGGAAAAGGAAAAAAGACGCTGGTACCGCCGCCGCTCGCCGACTCTCATAGGCCCTATTTGGTTCATCGGCTGGCTGTTTACAATCGGTTTTGCCGGTCTGGTCTGGTGGCAGATTTTACTAGCCATAATAATCTGGCCGTACTTTCTTGGGCGGGCACTGATCTGAACAGTCAGGAGAGCGCACGCTAATTTCGCACTCAAACTCTCTGCCGTGCCTCATAGCCTTGACTTGTTCGTAGTGCCAATTATATTGGTTGGAATTCGTAATGCCACGTAGAAAAAAACCTATATCATTCCGTACCTCGGAGGTAGCACATGTGGTCGGCGCTACCTATGGCCAGCTTGTGTATTGGGATAAGACAGGCCTGGTGAGCCCGAGTCTGAGAGCAGCATCCGGAAAAGGTTCGCGCCGCCTCTATTCTGTAGAAGACATCTTCGAATTAAAGATCCTGATGAAGTTGTTGGATAGTTCACTGCCTCTACAGCGGATACGGTCGAGCTTCCGCTTCATACGAGGTCAATCCAAGGCTTTAGCATCCTTCGTGGTGTTCACAGATGGGAAGACAGTTTACTTCTACGAAGACTATGATGTTCTCGTGGACACGTTAAAGGAAGGCCAGACAGTATTACGCATCGCGGTCCAAGACCTGATTGCGGAAGTACAGGCCAGGTTGACTAATAAACTATGAACACAGGGGAAGCCAGACGGTCGCAATTGCCGTATATGGCAGCAGCTGGGTTTGAACTAAAAAAGGAGAGCTTGAAATATGATGAAGAATGATAGTGAGACGCAATGTTGTCCTAAGTTTGATCCTGAACCCTGGCACGACAAAGAAATAACGTGGGAAGACAAGCTCTTTGTCAAGGACACTATGAGGCAATTCATGCATATGCCGCTACCCGGAGCATTCAGTAAAACAGGTAAAAGGACGTGGCAGAAAATTGAAGACGCCGGAGCAAGTCCAGATATCAAGGACTTTCTCATGCTTGCCGCCGAATCATCGCCCTGGAAAGGTGAAATATATATCAATGTGACAAAAGAAATCCCGAATGCCGAAAACGTCAAACTATCAGGAACATATATCACCAAAGTCTTCGATGGTCCGTATAACGCCGTACCGAAATGGATTAAAGAAATAAATCAATATGCAAACCAGAAAGGCAAGACAGTTAAGAAGTATTATTTCTATTACACGACCTGCCCTAAGTGTGCCAAGATTTACGGCCATAATTATACGGTGGCATTTGCAGAGGTATAAGACACCATCTTCTTAATATAGTAAATTTCGGAACAAATGGTGGTATTGACAACAAAAGTGTGGACAGCTATTCTGAACCTACGGCGCTAATGTTAAGGGGGTTGGTATGGAATTATCACCAGAAGAGAAGAAGAGAATCTACGAAGAAGAGAAGGCGCGAATTGAGGCACGGGAAAGGATAGAGCGAGAGAAGCAACCAGCGCCAGCAGGTACAAGTACAGGGCTATCGCCAAATGTTGCCGGACTACTGTGCTATGTTGCCGGATGGATAAGCGGCATCATCTTTCTTGTTTTGGAGCAGAGAAACAAATTTGTCCGTTTCCACGCGGCGCAGTCAATTGTTGTGTTTGGCATCATCACAGTTACCGGGACCGTGCTTGGTCTGATACCGGTGGTCGGTATTGGTTTCTCCTGGATTATAGGAATTATCGGGTTCATTGTGTGGATAATAATGATAGTCAAGGCTTCCAGCGGTGAGTGGTATAAACTACCATGGGCTGGTGATGTTGCTGAGAAGATGGTCGCTTCATCAGGGGTAACAGGGGAATACTCTGAACCTCCGCCCTCAGAACCAACAGCAGAATCAGAGGCAACGACACCACCACCCGCTGCAAATTCAGGCAAACGAATCGAAGATAAAGTAGACGGTTATTTTAAAGGTAGAAGGGGTAGAATCACAGCTTCCGCTTTTGCCATCGCCTGGAGTATCGCTCTATTGATATTCTTTAACTTTTTTAATCAATACGTAGCCTATTATCATTCGGAAACAGTAGACGGCATTACTACTTGGATAAGATCCCCATTCTTTACAGAAGACATCAGCCTGTGGCTACCGATTCTTACAGCAACTCTAATCATAAGTATTATCGGCCACATTATTTTGATTATCCTTGATAGGTATATGCTGCGTGAAATGATTCATATCATTATAAACGTATTTTCACTCTGGACTGTTTTAACTCTTCTGACTGTCTTTCCTTTCGACTTTAGCGTAATACCTAGCACTACTGCGGCTGATGCTACTTATTTAGGCGTCAGGATATTCTTGATCTTTATTTCAGTCGGGGTAGGAATCGCGCTACTGGTCAGGGTGATAAAGCTGATCGTTAATGTGGTCAAGGGGACGGCCAGTTACGAGGAGAGTATCTAACCAAAAGGAGGTGTGATATGAAGAAAGCAATAATAATAGCTGCAGCAGTAGTAGCGGTATCAGTAATCGTTACGGTATTGGTTTTAGAGGGCCTACCGGGACGCTTGGGTGGGTCTGGAGACTTAGAGACTGAAACGTATGCTTTCAGTGATTTCAATGAGGTCGAGATCAGCTCCGCTTTCAAATTTGAGATTGAGCAATCCAGCTCGTACAGCATAAATATTACCGCGGACGATAATATTATGGAATATGTCCGGGTGTCTCAGGACGGCCAAACATTGAAGATCGGGCTTAGGACAGCCATATGGGTTGGACCCGTAACCTTAGAAGCTTCGGTGACTATGCCTCAGCTTGGCGGCTTAGAGGTTTCTGGAGCATCACGCGGTACTGTTTCCGACTTCAGTTCAAGTGACGATCTGCATATCACGGTATCTGGAGCCAGTAGGGTGACCGGTGACATCACAGCAGGCAATGCCGAGTTTGACATAAGTGGAGCAAGCAGTGTTGAGTTGGATGGATCTGCTAACGATATTGCCGCTGACGTAAGTGGCGCCAGCAGTTTAAAGCTTGATGATTTTACAGTTAGCAATGCCAATGTCGATCTTAGCGGTGCCAGCTCGGGCACCGTAAACCTGGATGGCAGATTGGACGCTGACCTGAGCGGTGCATCGAGATTATGGTACATTGGCGAGCCCACCATGGGCGATATCGATACATCCGGCGCGTCTTCCGTCAGCAAGAAATAAAAAAGTCACCGGCGTGACCGAGTGCCACCCACACTCCCAGTGGTGAAGCAACGACTAGGCAACAACGGTCTGTTGAATAGTCGCTTAGACGCTATTCTATGTGGTGATTTTTGTTTGGTCTGCTAATCTGCTTTACTTTCGCCTGAGAGGCAGCAGGTTAACGTTGGAAGTCGCTATCAGGCAAATCCCGACAATCCCCATGACTGTGGCTATACCCGTGGTATTATCTCCTAGGATATCGCCATCAAACATAAAGGCAGCAGCTATCAATGCTATAACAATTCCTGTTATCCACTGTGCGAAGAAGACTTTCTTCCGTCTACTGCTTATTCCTTCTAGCTTCACCTCTCTTCGCCTTCTCCAAACTAGCAATGCTAGAAGTACCAATATAATCCCAATAACAATAATGACAATTGGTATACTATTTACGATCTTCAACACCTCCAACTATCGTTCTAACAGCATACTACGTTTCATCTCCCCAAATTGTCAAGCGGGCTAAACTGCTGGTAGCGGGGTGGTCAGAGAGGATTTATGTCTATTTGCGGCAGTGGCTGAATCTGAACCACAAGGTGTAGGGAGCCAGTCTCGGAAAAGGGTTCATTTATTTGAGAAAATAGCTGCGATGCCAACAATTGCGAGTACTATCCCGATTCCCATTAGCAGTATTGGGAAGTAGCCACTGCCACTATCTTTGCTGGACAGATATGCCAAGATAAAAAGCACTGCGCTAAGACCGAATGGTGCAACGATTTTCGCTACCTTCATTTTGCTGCCCTCCTTCCAAATTGGTTAGCCATTTAGATACCCCTTCTCTTGTTCTTGTCTTTTGACAAATTCATATATTCCAGGAGCAACTAATAATGTGGCGGCGATACCGACTGATATATACTGATCCATCATTGCCGTGAATAATACAAGAAGTGCTGCGGTAATAGCAAAGATGCTTTCTATCTTAGCTTTCACTATATTCTTGATGAACCCTGTTAGAGACGTGAGCATTCCTATATTATTACTACAATACAGAAAGCCTAAAAAGGTTGCATTATTCCGTTCCGATTAATATATCCGCCAGGATGAAACCCTTATTCATAATTTACGTGTGGATATGCTTGTGTAGTTTCAGTAATGCCCTGGTCGATTGAAGAGGATTTATTCTCATTGGTGGCAGCGGCTGGATTTGAATCAGTTAATAGG
>Ga0315553_10001264_pt1 | contig 21232 bp, 17 predicted proteins | sample SalMarSW160140MG_FD_203099 | JGI IMG/M metagenome (GOLD analysis project Ga0315553, IMG submission 203099) | Salt marsh sediment microbial communities from the Plum Island Ecosystem LTER, Massachusetts, United States - Salt Marsh Sediment SW1601-40 ... | reverse complement strand
TTTCTCTTCCTGAAAGCTTGGGCGAGGAGAAATTCTCCTGGGGTACATACCCTATGAATTCCTTAGCCTGTGCCGGCTTATTTCCATAGACTTCAACAATACCGCTATCTTGCGTTTTCACCGCAGCGATTATTGAAGCCAGTGTAGTCTTGCCCGAACCGTTTGGCCCCATCAGAGCATAGAACTCGCCTTCTTGCACATCAAGGTTAACTCCATCAAGCACACGTCGGCTATCATATGTCTTGACTAGGTTCTCTACATGTATAGCAAGCACTTAGAAATGCCTCGATCCTGTAATCGGATTCGGTGGAATATTCATAGAATCTTCACTGACACAGCTAAGAGGTATTATACCTCATGAGTCGGCTTATTTATATAGACAGCTGCTTACGAGATCTGGGACGTGGTGGAAAGTGAGGAGTGAAGGTAAGCACAGTGCAGAACTCAGGACATAGGGACTTTGGGGTGGTGTGATATAGTGTGCGGAAATATGTACCCTGGACCGACTGGCCAATGCCAGCTATAGGTATCTTCTCTCCTTTATCCCAGAATCTTCTCTGCCTCTTCCCTATAGGCGTCCATTAGATATGGTACTCCGGTGACCTTGGTGCATTCTTCGGTCAAGGACATCAGATGACGCCGCGTAATAGCTGGCACACTAAAACATCTTGCCCCAGCCATTAATTGCTGTAAACCTACTCTAATCTTTTCGCTGAAACTGTATATCCCTACGGCACCCAGCGGGATACTCTTCATTTCGCCAGCACCTACTATACCCTTGACGTCTTCGTAGCAGACGAAAATCTCTTCAGGGGTTGAACCGAATTGCCCAACTGTATTGGGTAACTTACCATCCTTAAGCCATTGCTCAATATTCTTGCCTACCATCCCCGGAATCATCAAAGCCCGTCCCATGCAGACTGCTTTAGTAAAGGGTGCACCAAGGGCAAGAGCCTTGAATACGCCATCTTCACTACTGAATCCACCAGCAAAGGCGATATCAGGTACTCGTTCGCCTCTATCGGCCAGCTTCTGGCAAAACTCGTAAGCGGCGGCGTGGAGGTAAAGACTTGGCATGCCCCATTCTTCCATCATTCGCCAAGGACTCATACCGGTACCACCACCGGCACCATCTAGTGTAACCAGATCAATCTTAGCATTCGCCCCCCACCTGAGGGCCATGGCCAGTTCTCGTAACCCGTAGGCACCAGTTTTCAAAGTAATACGTTTGAATCCCAAATCCCTGAGCCGTTTAACCTCAGTATAGAAACCTTCTTCATCGACAAAGCCAAGGCGGCTGTGGCGTTCAAATTCCTTGAGAGAACCGTCCTTAAAGGCTGCCCGGGATAACGGATTTGAAGGGTCAGGCGTGATAATATAGCCACGCTTTTGAAGCTCTAGTGCTCGTTCTAGACTGTTGACCTTGATTTCGCCGCCGATACATTTCGCACCCTGTCCCCATTTTAGTTCAATGGTGTTCAGGCCGTGTTTTTTGCTAACGTATTCAGCGACACCCAATCTAGTATCTTCTACATTCATCTGGACCAGGATTTCACCATATCCCTGATGATAACGTCGGTAGATCTCGATTCGACGGTCCATATCTGGTGCTGAAATAATCTTACCATTTGAATCAAGCTCAAGCTGAGGGTCGATACCGCAAACGTTCTCACCACAGACCAATGTAACCCCGCTGATAGCAGCGCCAATAGCGAAATGGTTCCAGTTCTTACGGGCTATCTCTGTGGAACCCAAAGCTCCCGTAAAGATAGGAATCTTCATCTTGACTTTAATGTCCCAGCCATATTCAGTCTCAGTATTTACACTTGTGAAAATAGCTGTATCAGGGTCACCGATTACCCCAGTTGGTAGCCCTTCGGCCCCTAAAGCATATCCTTGAATATTCAGATGCGAGTAATCAACCGGATAATCTTTGTCACCTCCAGCAGTAACTTCACCGTAGGGTCCGGGATAGATTAGTTCCCTACCACGGAAGGTTGCCTTGAAGACCTCGCAGTTCCCAGTGCAACCGTCAAGGCAGCGGGAGCAGAGACCACTCATAGGCACTACACTTCTGGAACGATTGGCAGTTCTAGTGGCTTCATTGGCGTTTGGTCGTTGCAGATTCATTCTCTAACACTCCTTAATTTATTATTTATTAACGGGTATCCCTTTTTTTTGCAAAAAGCCCTTAGCTTGAGATATTGAAATTTCTCCAAAATGGAAGATAGAAGCGGCTAAGACTGCCGACGCTTTGCCAATTGTTACAGCTTCATAAAGATGCTCAAGCTTGCCTGCCCCTCCCGAGGCAATAACCGGGATGCTGACGGCTTCTGCCACAGCTTTGGTCATCTCTAGGTCATATCCTTCCTTTGTGCCATCGGCATCTTTGCTGGTGAGTAGAATCTCCCCAGCCCCTAGCTGTTCCACCCTTTTCGCCCAGTCAACGATATCGATACCAGTAGCCTCATTGCCACTCTTCACCACCACCTCCAGCCGCGGCAGACCGCTACCCTTAGGATTCCTCCGACCATCAATGGCAACAACGAGTCTATCCTTGCCAAACTTGTTCGAGGATGCTCTTATCAGTTCAGGAGTTCTAACCGCAGCCGTATTTATCGAAACCTTGCTCACCCCAAGGTCGAACAGGCTCTGCATGTCCTCAAGGCTAGCGATACCGCCTCCCACGGCAAAGGGAACCGTAACCACCTCACAGACCTTTTTCACCCATTCAAAACGCGTCTTTCTACTCTCCACGGTGGCGAAGATATCAAGGAATACCAGTTCATCAGCTCCTTCTCGACAATAAGCCTCCGCCGCCTCTACAGGGTCTCGGGCATCCCTCAGATTCACGAAGTTTATTCCCTTGACCACTCTGCCATCCTTCACGTCCAAGCAGGGTATGATTCGCACTACATTCATTTCATAAATCCCGGAACTTAATCAGGTCTTGGTATTCCATTACGGTGCCCATAGCATGATTTTCCACTTGTATGCCGGATTCAACCGCAGCAGCTACAGAGTTAAGTCCCCCTGTGAGTACCATTCCGACCTTATTTAATTCCACAGGAACCTCACACACAGACTTGCTCACCTCGCCCATCATAAGCACTCCACCCAGATCAGCTTCTTTTAAGACGGCAACGACCTTTTCTGCTCCGGGTTGGCATATAGCCGGTATTTCTCGGAAGTTGGCTAAAATTCTCCCCTCCCCTTTTCTAGCCGCTTGACCAACGCTGGTCATCTTACTGGTAATGTATATTTCTGAAGGGTCTAAGGATGAGCCTGAATATTGGATAAGCTCCACGAATCGCAAAGGTTTGTGGTTCCTAATTTGAAGGATGCCACCAAACTTGGAATCCATAGGAATGCCCGCCTTAAGCAAAGCACCATTAATTATGACGCTACAGACAGTGGCCAGACCTATTTTACCCTGGGGTACAATTATCCCCCCTAATTTTTCACCCTGTCGAGCCAAAGTCACAAGGTCACTAACACAAATCCCGGCCTGAAAAACTCCTTTCATAATTTCGATCGCCTTCTTAAATTGCTTCTCAGGGAAAAAGGAGATATTTACAGGAACCTTGCCCTGACGCTTATCTATGTCAAAGTCCGTTTGATAGGCCAGAAGCTCAATTCTAGAAGCTACAAAACCAACCTTGTCCCTGACTAGAGCACTTTCTAATTCTTCGCGGCCTAGCTGTGTAATCAACCTCCCGTCCCTTCCCACGCTCTCTGTGAACCCGCGCTCATCCATTAGCTTAAGGTGGTACCGCACCGCCCTTTCGCCTAGCTCAACCCCGTGGTCCTTCAAGCTCTGCGCAATAACCCTGGCTCCAAGAGGCCCCGGCGAGTCCCTCAGGATTCTCATGATGGCGATTGTCTTTCTTTCTACGTCTTGTGTTTCGAAACCCACGGTAACACTCTGGTATTCTGGGTAATAGGAAACCGTTTTCCACAATACCAGAGCGAAGTCATGCTTGTCAACTATAATCCGTTCCTATTATTTTTCCCCAATGGTTAATATTCTATTATTTTGTCACCCTTAAATGTCCTATGCCGCCCAATTTAAGAGCTTGCTTAGTTCCGTTGCTTGGTGTATCATGAGCCTTGGTCCAGGAGATAATCCCTTGAGTCTACGCTTGAAGCGCGAGTTTAGCCATCCAGAATCGATTCAGGAAATCGACAAGATATGAAGGTGGGGGTTCTCGCTCTACAGGGAACGTTCATAGAGCATATTGGCATTCTGCGACAATTGGGTGTGGAGGCCCCTCCAATTCGCCTGCCCCATGAGCTCAATACACTGGACGGGCTTATTATCCCCGGCGGGGAAAGCACTACCATGCTGAGGCTCATGGAGAGTTTTGGGTTGATTCAGCCCATAAGGGAGATGGCTCGAGATGGTTTACCTATTTGGGGAACGTGTGCCGGGATGGTCTTGCTTGCCAAGAATGTCTCCAACCATGAAATTGAGACTCTAGGCCTCATGGATATGAAGATCAGGCGCAACGCCTTTGGCAGCCAGATTGATAGCTTTGAGGTAGACTTGGAGATACCGCTTGTGGGCGAAGAGCCATTCCATGCTGTTTTCATTCGAGCCCCGGTTGTCAAAGAGGCCAAGCCAGGTGTAAAAATCCTGTCCCGTCTTCCCGATAGCACCATCGTCGCCGCCAGGCAAAATCGGCTGCTGGCTTGTGCTTTCCACCCGGAGTTCACCGATGACTTGAGGTTCCATAGCTATTTCTTGAATATGGTCAGCCAAAAACTGTCCCACAACCCTGAGGACGGAATCCTTCAAGGTAGCCAGCTTGGGCCTTGAAGAGTGCTAGGCTCCTGGAAATTGTAGGAAGGTAAGTCTCTTGTTTCGAATTGAGGTCTCAGTAAAGGCCGGTTTCCCCGACCCCGGGGGAGACAGGCTAGAGATGGACATCCGTGACATTGGCATCACGACTGTAAAACAGGCTAGGGTCAGCAATGTATATCTTCTGGAGGGAGAGCTGGATGAGGCGGAGGTGAGGAAAATCGGCCAGGAACTACTGGCTGACCCTGTGGTTGAGGACTTTTCTTGGGGCGAGGGGCCCTTATCTCCTATCGGAGGTGGGGATGTCCACGTTATTGAAGTGGCCTACAATCCTGGTGTGACGGATCCCGTGGAGGAGAGCGTCGGCAAGGCAATCCGCGACCTCGGCATAGCTACGGTTACGTCAGTGAAAACCGCCCGTAAATATTCCTTACTGGGCGATCTCTCGGATGAGACCCTTCAATCTATCTGCGATAAGCTGTTGGTCAATAGCTTGATCCAGCACGTGGTCACGAAGCGGGAGGCGGTTGCTCTCCCCTCCACAACTTACAAATTTGTCTTAACTACTGTAGATTTGCTTAACCTGGACGATGACGGTCTGATGGGGGTGAGCAAGGACAGGCTCTGGTTGAATCTAAGCGAGATGAGGCGCATCAAGGATTATTTCTCAAGTCTGGGCCGCAATCCCACCGATGTGGAGCTTGAGACCCTGGCACAAACTTGGTCCGAGCACTGCATTCACAAGACCTTCAAGAGCAGAATCAGGCTAGGTCAGCTTGTTGTCGACAACCTGCTTAAGAGCACTGTGATGAAGGTCACCGAGGAGTTAAAAAAGCCCTGGTGCCTTTCGGTTTTTCGGGACAATGCCGGCGTAATAGATTTCGATGGCCGCTATGCCGTCTGTTTCAAGGTAGAAACACATAATCATCCTTCGGCGGTGGAGCCCTATGGAGGGGCAGCGACGGGGATAGGTGGTGTCATTCGCGATATCTTGGGGACGGGACTGGGAGCCAAGCCTATCCTGGACACCGATGTGTTTTGTTTTGCTCCTCCTGATTTCCCCGATGATAAACTCCCCCGTGGTGTGTTGCATCCCCGCCGCATTTTCAAGGGCGTCCGCGCCGGCGTGGCTGACTACGGGAACCGACTCGGCGTACCCACGCTAAACGGTGCTATCCTCTTTGACGAGCGATACCTAGGCAACCCCTTGGTCTTCTGCGGGACAGTAGGTCTGTTACCCGCGAGCATGAGCCAGAGGGGCCAGCAGCAGCTTGGAGACTTGGTGGTTCTGGTGGGGGGCAGGACCGGACGTGATGGAATCCATGGCGTTACCTTCGCCTCGGGAGAGCTTACCAAGGAGTCGGAGGCTATCTCCGCCAGCTCCGTTCAGATTGGCGACCCCATTACGGAGAAGAAGCTGATAGATGTCCTCCTCAAGGCGCGGGACCAGCAACTATACCGGCGGATCACCGATTGTGGGGGGGGTGGGCTTTCATCGGCGGTGGGGGAGATGGCTGAGGAAACGGGCGTGCGTGTTTACCTGGAACGAGTACCTCTGAAGTATTCGGGGCTCTCCTACACAGAGATATGGATATCTGAATCTCAGGAACGGATGGTGCTGGCTGTGCCACCAAACACGGTTGACCAGTTGATTTCTCTTTTCCAGGGTGAGGGGGTGGAAGCTACCGTCATCGGAGAGTTCACCGATACTCGACGGCTTGAGCTTTTCTACGAAGGCAATCTGGTTGGCGACCTCGATATGGAGTTCCTGCATAAAGGGCTGCCTCAACTGGAGAAGAAGGCTGTCTGGAAGTTGCCACAGCATGCAGAGCCGGAGTTTCCGCAGCCAACAGACCTGCGTGAAGACCTATTGCGTATTCTGGCTTCGTGGAATGTTTGCAGTAAGGAATGGGTGATACGCCAGTACGACCACGAAGTACAGGGTGGTAGCGTTCTCAAGCCCCTCACGGGGGTAAACAATGATGGCCCCAGTGACGCCGCCATCGTCAGACCGATACTCGATTCAGAGAGGGGCATCGTCGTCGCCAGCGGCATCAATCCCAAGTATGGGGACATCGACCCGTACTGGATGGCCGCCTCCGCTATAGATGAGGCGTTGCGGCAAGTTGTGGCTGTTGGAGGCAGCCTTCGGAGGGTGGCACTGCTGGATAACTTCTGTTGGGGCAATCCAGACAAGCCGGACAGACTGGGGGGTCTAGTGCGGGCGGCGCAGGCCTGCTACGATATTGCTCTCGGCTACGAGACTCCCTTCATCTCCGGAAAAGATAGTCTCTATAATGAGTTTGAGACCGAAAAAGAGAGCATCTCCATTCCACCCACGCTGCTCATATCCGCAGTGGCGGTGATGGATAATGTAGAGAAGGCGGTTACAATGGATTGCAAGCGAGAGGGTGACCTGGTCTACATCATCGGCACCACGTTGAATGAGCTTGGCGGCTCACAATATTACGGCATTCATGGTTATGTGGGGAACAGGGTGCCCAGGGTTGACTCCAAGAAAGGGAAGAAGCTCATGGACGCCCTCAGCGCCGTCATGGAGAAAGGCCTGGTCAAGGCCTGCCATGACCTGAGTGAAGGGGGTATCGGAGTGGCTGCCGCCGAGATGGCATTCGCCGGAGGTTTAGGGATGGTAATCCATTTGGGGCAGGTACCGCTGGGCGAAGCAATGAATCGAGACGATCACGTGCTCTTCTCCGAGTCGAATACCAGGTTCCTGGTAGAGGTAGCCCCGGAGGACAGGCAGCAGTTCGAGGGTATGATGGCTGGAGTCGATTTCGCCGCCATCGGTCAGGTTACAAGCGAAGAAAGGCTTGAGGCCTACGGGCTTAATAAGGAAATAGTGCTTTCAGCTCTCATTGCTGAACTCAAAGAGGCCTGGCAGAGACCTCTTCGCTGGTAGGACTTGACATGATAATGAAGGTGAAGACGCTGATACTACGAGCCCCGGGGACAAACTGCGACGTGGAAGCCGCCTTTGCCTTCGAACAAGCCGGGGCACAGGTGGACTTGATCCACGTGGATGAGCTTATCCATCGCCAGAAGCCTCTCTCCAATTACCAGATAATGGTCATCCCCGGCGGTTTTACTTATGGGGATGATATCTCGGCCGGGAGAATCCTGGCCAACGAACTAAGACTCAAGCTAAGGGACGAAATTCAAAAGTTTGTTGACGAAGGCAGGCTCATTCTGGGGATCTGTAATGGTTTTCAGGTCCTGGTGAAAGCTGGCATGTTACCTAAGTCGAGGGGTGAAAACACGCAAGCGCTAACCCTAGCTGGCAACGATTCCGGCAGGTTTGAGTGTCGCTGGGTCTACCTCCGCGCCAATAAAACAAGCCCATGTATTTTTACACGGGGAATAAACCTTATGTATCTCCCAGTGGCCCACGGAGAGGGTAAAGTCGTAATTGAACCGGGGGCGCTAGAAGAGCTAAATGTGGCACTTTACTACGCTGACGAGACAGGAGACATTCGGGCTGGCTACCCTCACAATCCCAATGGTTCAGTGAACAATATAGCCGGCATCTGCGATGCTACTGGTCGTATTTTTGCCCTGATGCCACACCCGGAGCGATTCATCCGTTGGACGCAACATCCAAGGTGGACCAGAGAGCCCCGGCGGGATTATGGGGACGGCTTCCGCGTTTTTCTGAACGCTGTGGAGTGGGCCAAGAGCATTTGAATAAAAGGGCGGTCTATCCTGCATTAGCCTCTATAGACTACGGAAAATGCATATTAATGTTTGTTATACTATTTGTTACGGTAAGGAGGCAAATTGCACAGCATCAGGGTTGGCATAGCTCAGATTAACTCCACTGTAGGCGACCTCAGCGGTAATACCAGGAAAATAATGGAATCCATTGACCAGGCGAAGTCGCTCGGAGTCGACCTGTTAACCTTCCCTGAATTGGCAATAACCGGCTACCCCCCCGAGGATTTGCTGTTTAAACCGCAATTCATCAGGCAAAACAAAGAATGTCTTGACAAGATAATAGAGCGCAGCTCAGATATAGCGGTAGTGGTGGGCTTCGTTGACAGCGATGGCGATATATATAATGCTGCTGCGGTGCTCTATAACAAAAAATTGGTGGGTGTTTACCACAAATTCTATCTGCCTAACTACGGCGTGTTCGATGAAAATAGATATTTCCAGGCAGGGAGGGAATGCCCCGTTTTCATCATTTATGGCATAGGCATAGGCATAACTATCTGTGAAGATATGTGGCATGAAGCCGGGCCGGCAATTGTCCAGGCCTATGCCGGAGCAAGGGTGCTGCTTAATATAAGTGCCTCCCCATATCACGCCGGAAAAGGGCTCTTTAGAGAAAGGATGCTTGCTACCAGAGCATCAGACAGTGCAGCTATTGTTGTCCATAATAACTTGGTTGGAGGGCAAGATGAGCTTGTATTCGACGGCAATAGTCTGATTATCAATGAGAAGGGAGAACTCATTGCTCGGGGGAAGCAGTTTGAGGAAGACTTTGTAGTAGCTGATTTGGATGTGGAGTCAGTATTCCGCTCTCAGTTGCATGATCCTAGACGAAGAAAAGAAACGCCATGGGTCAAGGAGAAACTAGAAGAAGCTACCAAAATAGAGGTGGCAAGTGAGTACCCGGCAATTGCCAGGCCTCCTTTGCCGTCAAGATGGGTTGACAGATTGGATGAACTTGCTGAGATTTACCAAGCCCTTGTTCTCGGCACCAGAGACTATGTGCGTAAAAATGGCTTTGAGAAAGTAGCTATCGGTTTATCCGGTGGGATTGATTCAAGCCTGGTAGCTGCCATAGCAACAGATGCCTTGGGGGCTGACAATGTCATAGGTGTTTCCATGCCCTCTCGCTACTCATCACCGGGCAGCAAATCGGATGCTGAATCCTTAGCAAGGAATCTAGGCATAGAGTTCAAGGTAATATCCATTGAGAAAGCGTTTAGCTCCTATGTGGAAACGCTGGCTGAGCCCTTCAAAGATATTCAACCGGATGTCACCGAGGAGAACATTCAGGCAAGGGTCAGGGGCAATATTCTCTTTGCCTTGTCCAATAAGTTCGGCTGGTTGGTGCTTGCTTGCAGCAATAAAAGCGAGACGGCTACGGGCTATACCACCCTTTATGGAGATATGGCTGGAGGCTTTATTCCCCTGAAAGATGTCCCTAAGACGCTGGTCCTTGACTTAGCCAGATACAAGAATCGCCAGGCCGGGAAAGAGGTGATACCCTCTGCTGTCTTAACCAAAGCACCATCAGCTGAACTAAGACCCGACCAAAAGGATACCGATACCCTGCCACCATATGATATACTGGATCCTATCCTAAAGGCCTATGTAGAAGATGACTTGCCGATTAACCAGATTATAGCCATGGGTTTTGACCGCGACATAGTTACCAGGATAGCTCGCTTGGTAGACCGGAACGAATATAAGCGCCGCCAAGCTGCCCCGGGCATAAAGATAACCCCCAGAGACTTTGGCCGGGATAGGAGATTGCCCATCACCAATAAATTCAAGGAGGAATAGCTTGAGGAAAATCGGCGGTATCTTGCTAGCAGTCGGCCTGGGCATTTTGATAGTCTGGGGGCTTTATTGGTTCTTCCGTTTAGCTTTCTTAGAGCTGCCCTTGCCAGTTAAGATTGCTATTGCCGCGATAGCTGTGGGGCTTATCATACTCCTGGCATCGCTAGGTTGGGAGAGGTATCGAGCATCCAAGGAGGAAAAGGAGAAATTCAAGGAGGTAGAAAAATGATTGTGGTTACCACAGAGCACATAGAGGGCAAAAAGATAACGGAAACCCTGGGTTTGGCTAAAGGCAGCACTATCAGGGCCAGGCATATGGGGCATGATCTTATGGCTGGTTTGCGCAACGTCGTTGGTGGTGAAGTCAAGGATTATACCGTAATGCTGGCACAGGCTCGGGAAGAAGCATTACAGAGGATGATTGAGCAAGGCGAGAAGATGGGTGCCAACGCCATAGTAGGCGCCAGGTTTGTAACCTCGATGGTGATGTCTGGAGCTGCCGAGATGGTGGCTTATGGAACAGCAGTAAAGGTAGCGTGAGTTTAAATTGGCTGATGTCCAGATTTTTGTAGTTGCCTGATTCATAAGGCTCGGTTGCCCAATAAATTGGGCAACTACATTTTTAAACAACCTCTCCTTTGAGGTACTCGTTCCTTGAGTGTATATCCATCCTTCCCGTAGCCCGGTTTAACCTATGTCAGCGTAGCAACAATCGGGCTATATCTTAATGTCTCTTGGTTAGATTTTAGGCTCCAATTGCAGTTGGACAAATAGGTGAATTTTATGATATCATCTCCTCAGCTTATGATTAGGAAAGGAAAGGAAATCTCAGAAGGAGGACATGCGATGTTGTGAGGCAAGCGAGATGAGCTTAATCTGGGGTTATCTACCTGCTTTTTACAGACAGATAAGAGCTTAATTATCCAGTTCATAATGCAAAGTTAGTTTTGTTTATGTCCTGACTTTTGGGTTTCCCAAATTACAAAGAATGAATCCTCGCTAAACTCCTCCACACGCCCCGGCCGAACACACATTACTCCCCCGGATTTTGTCTTACGCGAGTCAAGAGCACTGACTCGCAGCATGTTGAATGAAAGGAAGGTTATAGTAGTATGTTTATCACTGACGATAGGGTCGCTGTCGATATTGAAATCGACAAAAAGCAAGTATGCCAATACATAGGATATGAGGATGATAAGAATCTGTCAGCGCGTATTTCTTCTTTAATTGATGACTACGCAGAGCACGCTCATGACCTTATTAACCCGTTATATTCATATGTTATAAAAGATGTGGAGTGGGCTCGAGGCTCCATCTCCCTTATTGAAGGTTCGATTATCTTCAAAAGCCGAGTTATCGCCCAGTTGTTGGAGCATTGTCCTCAAGTGGCAATATTCTTGGTGACAATAGGCAAATACCTGGAAGAGACAGCATTTCAACTAGCCAGAGACGGGCTTATACTCCAGGCAACTGTTTTGGATGCAATAGGGTCGGATGCTGTGGAGAAGGTGGCGGACTTTGCCCAGGACAGAATAAAAGAGGTAGCCAAGGCTCGGGGACTTGTCACCAGCCAACGCTTTAGTCCTGGCTATTGCGACTGGAACATTGGCCAGCAACGGATGCTCTTTTATGCTCTAACCGATAATACGGTAGGGATTCGCTTGACCGGGGAGTGTCTAATGATTCCTCAGAAGTCAATTTCGGGCATTATCGGTATCGGATCCTCAATCGACAATGTGGAGAACTACAACCCTTGCAAGACCTGCAGGAAACAAGATTGTCCAGGAAGGAGGTACTGGCAAGGATAATGGCTCGCAAAGGATTGGAGGGAGGTAGTTTCAAGGTTTTAACTGAAGAATCCATAGTGAAGGTGCACCAGACTGCGATGCAAGTGATTGAAGAGGTGGGCTTTGAGGTGCAGTCAGACATGGCACTGGAGCTTTTCGCGGGAGCTGGAGCCAGGGTGGATCGGGGAAAGCATCTGGTGCGGCTGGATGGGAGTAAAGTTAAGGAGCTTATTGAAGCGGCACCATCGGAAATTAGACTCTGTGGACAGGATGAAGCACATGATATTATTTTGGGCGGCCGGCGAGTGTATGCTGGAACGGGCGGCACGGCACTTTATGTCTATCAGCCTGATGTTAACCAGAAAAGACTGGCAAGCATGGAAGACCTGCGATGCATCGCCAGATTGGTTGATAAGCTGGATAACATCCATTTTTTTCTGCTGCCGACATATCCCAATGAACTGCCTTTGGAACAGGTAGATGTGAACCGGTTTTTCGCCGGACTGGATAATACCACCAAGCATGTTATGGGGGGTGTTTATACGCTTGATAGTGCGGAACAGGTGATACGGATGGCACAAATTGTTGCCGGCTCTGCTGAAAATCTTCGCCAGCGCCCCCTAATATCCATGATAGCATGCATCATAAGCCCACTGAGGATAGACAAGACGTATGGCGACTTGCTCGTGACCATTGCCAGAAATGGCATACCTGTAGCTTGTCCCGCCGAACCATTGTGTGGAGCTACTTCACCGGTTACGCTAGCTGGAACCTTGTTAGTCCAAACCGTAGATTCGTTGTTGGGTGTAATGCTTACCCAGATTGTAAACCCGGGGACACCGGTCCTCTTCGGTTCGGTCGCCACAAATACTGACCTGAGAGACCTAAAGTACCTGGCAGGTTCGGTTGAGATGGGCTTGCTCAACGCAGCTGGCGCACAGATGGCACAGTTCTATCAACTTCCTTTCTATGCTACTGGTGGCATGACCGATTCTAAAGTGCTCGATGCTCAGAGTGGCTATGAGTCTGCTTTGACCAACCTGCTCTGTGCCCTTTCAGGAGCTAACTTCATTCATGATGCTGCTGGGCTTATGGAGTTCGCAATGACCGTGTGCTACGAGAAGTATGTCATGGATAACGAGATACTGGGCATGGTGATGAGAGCCGTAGATGGAATCAAGGTGGATGATGACACTCTGGCATTTGACCTCATAAAGCAGGTAGGACCGGGAGGCGATTTCATAGCTGCCAGACATACAAGGCACTTCATGCGCAGCGAGCACTACCAGCCGTCTCTGAGCGACAGGAATAGCCAAGAGGAATGGCTAGCCAAAGGCGGAAAGGCGACATGGGAAAGAGCTTCAGAAATTGTAAAGGAGCTTCTGGTTAAGCCTAAATACAGCCTCCCCACACCGATAAGACAGCAAGTACTATCACAAATCAAGGGGATAATTGCCTGAACCATGCTTGTAATCGGAGAAAACATAAACGCATCAAACAACCCGGTCGCTGAGGCTATTGCCAAACGAGATGAAGAGTTCCTGGTAAGCCTGGCTAAAGCTCAAACATTAGCTGGGGCTGATTTCATCGATGTAAACGCTAGCAGTGGTAATGGGTCACTACAGGAAACAACTGCAGCTATCAGGTGGCTGGTGGGAATAATCCAGGCTGCCATTGAGCAGCCACTGTCTATTGACAGTGATTCCCCAGAGGTAATCGAGGCTGCCCTAAAGGAATATCATGGTGAGAGGTTGATAATTAACTCGGTCACTGCGGAGCCAGCGAGGTTGGAATCTATCGGCCCATTGGTAGCCGAGCGACAGGCCTGGGTAATAGCACTGGCCATGGGAACAGAAGGAATACCTGACCGCGTCGAAGAGCGTCTGACTGCTTGCGACTTGATAATGTCATACCTGACTGGTTTGGGTGTAAAGGCAGAACAAGTATTATTTGACCCGCTTGTATTACCTATCGCTGTGGATACACGCCAGGGATTGGTCACATTAAAGACCATAGAGCAAATCAAATCGCGCTATCCTGATGCCAGAACAGTGATAGGACTGAGCAACATTTCATATGGCTTGCCCAAGAGAAAGTTAGTGAACCGCGCCTTCTTGCTAATGGCCGCTTATGCTGGATTAGATGCAGTGATTGTTGACCCGCTTGATAATAAAGCGATGAGTCTTATCAAGGTAGCCGATATGCTCATAGGAAAAGACTCTTCATGCAGGGCATACCTCAGGGCACACAGAAAAGGTAACATAGTAGATTGAACCCACCGCAGATTTCAAAAGTGCAGATAGAAACCGTAAGATTATAAATTCGAGTGAACATGTAAAATGCTCTAACTGATGTCCAACAAGCCAAGCAGCTTAATAAATTACTGAAACTGGAGGATGATAATGCCAGAGGACATAATCAGTTCAATCCAAGAAAGTGTTATCCAAGGGAGGATGAACAAGGATGATGAAGGCATGGATGAAGGGATGATAGGTCAGCCCGGCGTTACCGAGCTTGTTGAGAAGGCTCTTGCTTCCGGCTTGAGTATTCAAAACATAATCACTAAGGGTCTCTCTGGTGGCATGAACATTGTGGGGCAAAAATTTGAAGCGGGGGAATACTTTATTCCTGACATGCTAGCTTCGGCACAGGCAGTTGGAGCAGCCATGGAAATACTTGAGCCATATCTGGCTGGGAGTGGTGTTACTGCCAAGGGCAAGATCATTGTGGCTACGGTAAAAGATGACCTTCACGATATTGGCAAGAACATAGTGTCCATTCTGCTTCGTGGGGCAGGATACACTGTTAAGGACCTTGGGAACAATGTTGACATTCAGGTCATTGTAGATGCAGTAAGGGAGGAAAAACCACAGTTCCTGGGTTTGTCCGCCCTGCTCACCAGCACCATGGCCCACATGGCGGATGTGATACAAATGCTTGAGGAAAATGGGCTCAGGGATCAGGTTAAGATTGTAGTCGGCGGAGCACCCGTCTCGGAGAAGTTTGCCAAAAGCATCGGCGCAGATGGATATGGCGCAGACGGCTTTCAGGCCGTAGCTGTGGTGGAAGCTCTCGCTTCTGGCACAGAGAACTAGAATAGCGATAATCTGATTGCAGTTGCCCAGTTTGCTGGGCAAGCGAGCCTGATAAATCAGGCAACTATAAAAACTAGGAGGAATCTGGTGCCAAGAAAAGGAATACTTGTCCATAGACCATACGAGAGATTGACGAGGGAACAGGTGGAGCTAATTCACCGAGCTTCCATGCAGATACTAACTGACCCCGGGCTAATAAGCTTCAACAGGGAAGCGGTGGATATACTCCATAGTCATGGCGCGGCAGTTGAGTCCATCGCTGGTGACCGTCAGAGCTGGCAGGTGAAGATTCCAGAGCAATTGGTATTGAAGGCGCTGGACACTGCTCCCAAGACCGTGAAACTGGGGGCTCGGAATCCAGATAATACCCTCATCATGCACGGTGATGAGCCCAGGGTATATTTTATCACGGGGTCGGAGACCAATATCTGGCTGGATGTGGATTTTCCTACCTATGTGAATAAGGCTGACCCTACCAGGGAGATTAAGGTACCCGAGTTTAAGCCCAGGCGAGGTACAGTTGATGACCTGTGTCAGTCAGCCCATGTTTGTGAGCATCTTGAGATGGTTGATGGCTACATTCGCACCGTGAATATCCAGGACCGCGACATAACCGAGGATAATAAAGACGTCAATAAATTCTTTGCCTCGCTTAACAACAATACCAAGCACTTTATGAGCGGGTTGACCAGTTTAAAACAGCTTGACAACGTGGTGAGGATGGCAGAGCTCATCGCTGGAGGCAAAAAGGCACTTGAGAATAACCCCATCATCTCGTTTATTACCTGCCTGGTGAAGAGCCCACTCCAGTTCGTCGATGACACCACAGCCACTTTCATTGAAGTGTGCCGCCGAGGACTACCAATCGCTGTGTCATCGTCACCACAAGCAGGCACCACCGCACCTATCAAAGAAGCTGGTATCATGGCTCAGATAAATGCGGAGGTGTTGGCAGGCATAACTCTGGGGCAACTAGTAAAACCGGGGACTCCGGTGCTCTACGGTAGCGTGCCGGTTAGAGCCAGGATGGACACCCTGGGTGATTCTTACGGTTCTGTCGAGACCAGTCAATACAACATCGACTGCGTCCAGATGGCACGTTTCTACGGGATCCCCAACTATTCTACCTCTGGCGTCTGTGACTCGAAGATACCTGGACAGCAATCATCGATAGAGAGGTTGTTTTCGGATATAGTGGTGGCCATGTCAGGACCTCAATTCCTGCATTGTGCCTTTGGTTTGCTGGACTGTAATTCTGTCTTCTGTCTGCTTCAGGCGGTCTTGGACGATGCCCACTTCAAAATGATAGAGTTTTTCTTACGGCAGCCGCGGATTGACCAGCCGGAGCTGGAAGCAATGCTGAAGCAGATACGGGAGGTAGTGGCTACGCCGCAAAAGCTGTACATAGGCCATATTCGTCCCTTGTTGCGCAGTGGGGAAATATCTGGGATATATCCCTTTGAGGGAAGTGGTGAGGCGGACGATGTTTTCGAGCTTGCCTATGAACGGATGAAGGAATTGCTGGCAAGACCGGTGGAACACATCGATCAAGAGACAACTGCCAGAATATTCGAAGAAATTCCCGGCATACTACCACGACTTAACATTTATGAAAGGGGGAGTTAGCATGGGCAAGGATATAATTGCGACAATTAAAGAGAATGTGATACAGGGAAGAAAAACGCAGGAGGATGTGGGGATAGATGACAGCCTCGAAGGAACACCCGGCGTGGTGGAACTTATACAACAAGCTCTTGAGAGGAATATCTCCCCACAGGTGATAATAACCGAGGGCTTGACTGCTGGAATGCAGGTGGTCGGGGAGAAGTACTCTACCAAAGAGTACTTTATTCCAGACATGCTTGCCTCAGCTGAAGCGGTGGGAGCGGCGATGGATATCCTGAAGCCAGTACTGGAGTCAGCGAACGTGGAAACCAAGGGAAAATTCGCCATTGCCACGGTGAAGGGGGATATCCACGATATCGGCAAAAACATCGTTGCTATCCTGCTGAAAGGCTCTGGTTACGAGGTGCATGATTTGGGAACAGACGTGCCCACGGAGAAAGTGATCGAGTTCGTGAGGGAAGAAGAACCAGGATACCTGGGGCTATCAGCCTTGCTTACCACCACCATGACTGAAATGGGCGTGGTGATCAAAACTCTTGAGGAAAACAAACTCCGGAGCAGTGTAAAAGTGCTCGTCGGTGGCGCCGCTGTCTCCGAGGAGTTTGCCCAGGAAATAGGTGCTGATGCCTATTGCGTTGATGGTTTTCAGGCTGTCAAGGTACTTGAAGCATTTGAGATAGCCAAAGCATAAAAGAAAGAGAGGTTAATATTTATGTGTGGTATAGCAGGATGTTTTGGGATACAAGATACAAAGACCATAAATCGCATGTTGGATGCACTGCCTCACCGTGGTCCAAATGATCGTGGACTCCACACCTTCGATAGTACCGTTTTTGGTCACACTAGGCTGTCTATTGTCGATGTGGTCGGAGGTCATCAGCCGATTTTGGCCAACGGTGGTAGAACAGGAATCATCTGCAATGGCGAAATCTATAACTTTTGGGATCTGAGACAGAAGCTCACTTCCAAATACCAATTTAAGACATTGTCCGATACGGAGACCATTCTTCATCTCTATCGGGAAAAAGGGCCAGAATGTGTGAAAGAACTGGATGGGATGTTCGCTTTTGCTCTCTTTGATGGTGACAATTTCATGCTGGCCCGCGACCCAATCGGGATCAAACCGCTCTATTACGGCTATGTCGGGGATAAGCTTTACTTCACCTCAGAACTGGGGGCTATGACCATGGCTGGTGTAGAGGAAGTTCATGAATTCCCTGCCGGGTACTATTACACTCCCAAAGACGAGTTTGTGCAATACTATGAAGTCCCGCCGATTGAAGACCATCTATTGACAGAAGTAGAGGAGACCAGCAAGCTCATTCGAGAAACCTTCATTCAGGCAGTTAAGAAAAGGTTATTGGCAGACAAGGAAATCCATGTAGGCTCCTTCTGTAGCGGTGGAGTGGACAGTAGTCTGGTAGCTGCCATCGCCGCTGATGAAATCCCTCATCTCCATACCTTCGTGGTGGGTATGAAGGATGAAAATGGGGACGAGAGTGATGACCTCAAGGCCTCTCGCATTGCAGCAGCGCACATCGGGTCAACGCACCACGAGTTGATCTTTACCGAGGAGGAGTATTATGAGGCGTTGCCAATCGTTATCAAGAAGCTGGAAAGCTACGATCCTTCACTTGTACGCTGTGCTGTCCCCTGTTACTTCACCTGTAAATTGGCTGCAGAGTATGTGACGGTGGTACTTACTGGAGAGGGGGCGGATGAGCTCTTCACTGGCTATCACTACATGAAGCATTATCCTATGGATGTGCTTAATAAGGAGGCCAGGCGCTGCATCGGCAATCTCCATAACATCAACCTGCAGCGCGCCGACCGGATGGGAATGTACTTCAGTCTGGAGTTGAGAGTGCCTTTCCTGGATGTGGCCATGGTTGACCTTTCCATGAAGATTCCTCCCGAGCTTAAGATTCGTGAGTCCGAAAAGGTAGGGGATAGGATAGAGAAATGGATTTTGCGCGAAGCCTTTCAAGGCACGAATTACCTCCCCGACGAGATATTGTGGCGTTACAAGGTCCAGTACACTCAAGGGGCAGGCTGCGAAGACCTGGGAGAAAAGCTGGCCGAAAGTGAGATAAGCGAAGACGAGTTTCAACGCATCAAGGCAGAGAACCCCAAGGCGACTATCAACAGCAGAGAGGCGGCCTATTACTTCAAAATCTTTCGTCAGTTTCACCCCCAGGACTCGATACTCGGTTCTATTGGAATCTGGACCGGGTTTGATTTTGCCGAGGAGAGAGAGCGAGTCCGGGGCACCATGGATGGTGACCTGAAGCATACACGCTAAGAAGGAGGAACGGGGCAAGGTCGCACAAGACCGGCTTTCCTATATACTATGAAGTGGACTATTCTGGGCTCCGGGGGTTGCATGGTAATCCCCAAACCCCTTTGTCAATGCAGGGTCTGCCAGCAAGCCAGGGAGAAGGGTGTTCCCTATGCCCGGGCAGGCCCCTCCGCTTTCCTTCATGATATTAATCTCCTCATTGACACACCTGCAGAAATTGCAAGCCAATTGAATCGTTGCCATATCCGTCGTATCGATTATCTGATATTAACTCATCTGGACCCGGACCATGTGGAAGGATTGCGCATTGTGGAGCAGATTACGCTTGATTTTCGCAACTGGCGTGCCTATCCAGAAAAACAAATTTGTTTGCTACTCCCTGAACAGCTAGGCGAACGAATAAGGGAGATCCAGTCTCAGTACGGTTCCCTGGTCGATTTCTACCAGCAGAGCGGTTTTGTCAGGCTCATGCTTTTTCAGAGGGAAGTCCAGATCAATAACGTTCACATAACGGCCATCCCAGTGGACCGAGGTTCCCAGTTAGCCTTCGTTTACGTCTTTGAAAAGTCAGGACGCAAGGTCGTCTATGCTCCCTGCGATTTCAAGCCTTTCCCGGAGTATCGACCTGAGGTTCAACAGCCCGACCTCCTTGTCATCCAGCCGGGGATATTCGAGAGTGGTCTGAAACATCACTTCAAATACCCGGCAGATCACATCTCGAGAACCACCCTGTATACCCTCGAACAAACGCTCGAACTGGCAACACGCATTGAGGCGAGAAAGGTCTTGTTTGTTCATCTTGAGGAGTACTGGAACCGCAGCTACGATGACTATTGTGCCCTAGAGTCGGACGGCATCAGGTTTGCCTACGATGGCATGCAGATAAACATATAGCGGCGCATACGCAGTCATGAGCGCTACTCTCCCACATGGTGGCTTTGCCTGCCCCCAACGCTTTACAAATGTTTCCTTGGCGACCAAAGGAGTATCCAACAGCCAGGCTGAAAATAAACAAAAAAGCTGCTGAGATGGTAGCCTACAGAACGGCAGTAAAAGTGGTGTGAGTCTAACTAAACCTGCCCTGTTTAGCGAATATACGTATTCTGTTCACAGGATTGGTAAATACCTCTTAAGCTCGTATTCGGTCACCTGGCTCCGGTACTGATCCCATTCGATCTTCTTATTCTCGATGAAAGCATCAAAAACGTGGTCGCCAAGAGCTTTTTTCACCAGTTCACTTTTTTCCGTGAGCTGGATTGCCTCCCAAAGGCTGCCGGGTAGAGTGCCTATCCCTCGCCTCTCTCTCTCCTCCTCGGTCATCTCATACACATTCTCTTCTACAGGGTCTGGCACTTCATATTCCTTCTCAACTCCTTCCAGTCCGGCAGCCAGCATCACGGCGAAGGCAAGATAGGGGTTGCAAGCAGGATCAGGGGACCTGAACTCTATCCTGGTAGCCTTTTCTTTGCCTGGCATATACTCTGGAACTCTGATAAGGTCGGCCCGATTTCGCCGCGCCCATGAAAGGTACACGGGTGCCTCATACCCCGGAATCAGCCGTTTGTAAGAATTGACCCACTGATTGTTGACCGCAGTGATTTCAGGGGCATGCCTTAGCAGCCCGGCGATATAGTGCTTGGCTAACTTAGAGAGGTGATATTTATCATTCTTATCAAAGAAGGCGTTGGCATCATCTTTAAACAGTGACTGGTGGACATGCATGCCACTGCCATTAATGCCGAAGACCGGCTTAGGCATAAAGGTAGCGTAAACTCCCTGCTGAAGAGCTATTTGCTTGACTACCAGGCGGTAGGTCATCACATTGTCAGCCATGGTCAGGGCGTCAGTGTACCTCATGTCTATCTCATGCTGACTGGCGGCGACCTCGTGGTGGGAATATTCAACGGCTATGCCCATCTCCTCCAAGGTAAGAACTGTTTCTCGCCTTAGGTCAGTAGCGACATCCAGGGGTGTCATGTCGAAGTAACCCCCTTCGTCCAATCTCTGAGTTCCCTTTGAATCCTGAAAGTAGAAGTACTCCAACTCTGGACCCACATAGAAGGTGTATCCCATGTCAGCCGCTCGCTTCAAATTT
>Ga0315553_10001263_pt1 | contig 21247 bp, 19 predicted proteins | sample SalMarSW160140MG_FD_203099 | JGI IMG/M metagenome (GOLD analysis project Ga0315553, IMG submission 203099) | Salt marsh sediment microbial communities from the Plum Island Ecosystem LTER, Massachusetts, United States - Salt Marsh Sediment SW1601-40 ... | reverse complement strand
CAGGTATTGTGCCGGACTTCGCCCTGCGACCAGGAGAGGAGTTCGAAATCGCTGCCTGCGATATGGCCGCCGATATTGACGAGGTTCTCCTGCGGCACGACGTGGCAGCTATAGCAGTTCTTTGCCAGCCTATAGATATAGCGCGGGCGGATCATCCCCATGGCGTCGGCCTTCTTCCAGCGCGCCGCCTCTTCCGCTTTGGTTTCGGTCTTCTCGGTCTTGCCGCTGAATTCGCTGTGGACCTTGATCCAGTCCTTGCCCGCGCCGTGGCAGGACTCGCACGAAATCCCGGCGACCGCTTTCGGCTTTTTCTTCTTCTGCTGCACCGTGAAGTGGCAGTTGAGACAGAGGCTTTCCGATTTGATCCGCCGGAGCTTCATTTTTTTGGCGATCTCTTTGGCCTCCTTCCGGCGCGGCATCTCCCGGAAGGTCCTGAAATGGTGCGACTGCTTCCAGGCTGCCGCTTCCTCCTTGTGACACTCGGCGCATGCGTTCGGGCCAACGGTCTTCTCGGCGTTGTTCGCCAGCGCTCCGTAGCCGAGAAGGCCAAGAGCGATCGATACGCTCAGTAGAAGCCTGGCCAACCGGATAAGGGCAGAGTTTTCAAAGCGGATGTATCGGCGATTACCCGTTTTGAAGGCCATAACAATCCCCTGGTACTGACTTTTATGAACCCACTATCAGCCGACAGCTCTGGCTGGCGTCCTCGCCCCGCCAAAGGTCAGGAGATGCTTCTGACGACTGGCTATGGCGATCCGATGGCGCGCCGAAACCGTCGGCAGCGGAAGCCAGCTCAGTGCCCGCGTGAGCACATTGTCTTCCGCCTGATCCGGGCTTGGTAGGAACGGATCCGCATAGCACGCGGCTCCGAAACGCGCGGCCATTTCCCTGATGGAGTCGACCATGGCGGGCACCCCGCAGCAATAAATGACATCACTGGCGTGCAGCCGCGGGATGAAGTCTGTCGGCCGGCCGAGCTTGACGGCTTTCGTGACCGTCTGCGGCTTGCTGCAGCAAGGGATCACCAGGACGTTGGGGAAACGGGCGAGCCTCGATAGGACCGGTCCCATATAGAGGGTTTCCAGCCCGCGGCCGCCAGCGATCACCAGGATTTTTCTATGGGGGTTCTCGTTCAGCGCCGCGGCGACGATCGCCCAGATCGGCGAGAAGCCGGTGCCGGTCGAGACCAGAATCAGGCGGTTCGGGAGATTCGGCCGAAAGTGAGCGGACCCGTAGGGACCGGTCAGCGTCACGGGGTGGCCGACCGCGATCTGTCTTCCAAGCGCCGTCGAGACACGCCCGCCATCCACACGGCGCACATGCAGCCAGATCGTGCCGCGTTCATGTCCGCCTTGCAGAGGATGCGAAAGACTGTAGGCCCGGCTCGGAAAGCCGCGGAAACGGACTTGTGCATATTGGCCGGCGAGATAGGGCAGCGCACGATGCGTGCGGATGCCGACCTCGACCACCTCGTTCGACAGCGGGCGAAGCGAGCAGACCGTCCCCTCGACCTGCCGGATCGTTGTGGTCTCCGATTCGATTGTCGCATCGGCGACGATCCGCGCCTGGCAGGCATGGATCACGCCAGGCGAGCTTCCCTCGCCGCCATGGACACGGCCTTCCGTGAGCCTCACGCAGCAGGTGCCGCAAGTTCCACCCCGGCAATCATAGGGGATTTCAACGCCATTACTAAGAGCAGCATCAAGAAGGAGATCGCCGCGGCGACCCCAGAAGGTTTTGTCGTTAATTGTGATCTTGTGGCTTCGCGCCATGTCTCGCCCCTAGCAGAAGGTATTCACACGAGAGCAACAGGACAGCGCCGCGATGGCGGATTGCTGCGGTAGACCGATGTTGCGTGTGGACAGCGCCCTGCGTCGGCAGGACCGCGGCGGATGCGTTTATGGCGCGCGAAATATGAATGTCCCCATCATATGCTAGCATTGCCTCTCTAAAGGTATCGACCCAGCCTTCGGAGTGCTTATACGCTGCAACCACTCGTTACGACCTCATCCCCGGCACAACCTGGCTGTTCGATGATTCGCCCAAATCAGTTACTGATAAATGCCCGTTTAGCCCCGCATCATGGTCAGACAATGACATTCTGAGGGCAAAAGCCGTTCGCGATAATCAGTCACGCCTGCGCGAGGTCCTGCGGCGGCCGCCTCGGGGCGAAGACGGTTCGGCGTGGTTGTCGGGATGACGAGGCCGAATGGCCGGTAGGCGGGGGCTCTTCTATTCGAAGACATAGGTGCCCGGCGCCTCGCATAGGGCGTGGCCCATTGGGGGTGGAGGGGCCATCTCACCCGACTGGTTTTTCAGCCAGCGAGTCCATTCCGGCCACCAGGATCCGGGCTGGGCCGGCGTCTGGCGCAGCCAGCTATCGGGATCGATATAGACGTCGTCATGCCCGGATGTCGCCACCCGGTAGTGCCGATGATGATGTCCCGGCTCGGAAACGATGCCCGCGTTATGTCCGCCATTCGTCAGCAGGAAGGTGACGGGGGCGTCGGCGAACAGGCGCAGCTTGTAAACGGATTTCCACGGCGCTACGTGATCCCATTCGGTCGCCACCGAGAAGACGGGCTGGCGGATGTCGCGCAGAGCGACCGGCCGGCCTTCAACCAGACAGCGCCCCTGGGCGAGCTGGTTCTCCAGATAGATCTTGCGCAGATACTCCGAATGCATTCGGGCCGGCATTCGGGTGGCGTCCGCGTTCCAGGCCATGAGGTCGAAGGCTTCGCGCCGCTCGCCCATGAGGTAGTCGTGAAGCCAGCGCGACCAGATTTGATCGGTCGAGCGCAGGAGCTGAAAGGTGGCCGCCATCTGCCGTTCCTCCAGCACGCCGAACTCCTGCATCATGTCTTCCAGGAATGCGAGCTGGCTTTCGCTGACGAACAGCTCAAGCTCGCCCGGATCTGCGAAATCCGTTTGGGCCGCCAGGAAGGTAAGGGTCTTCAGCCGCTCATCGTGACCGCGCGCCATGGCCGCGGCGGCGATCGCGAGAAGCGTGCCGCCGAGACAGTAGCCGACGGCATGGATCTTCGGCTGGCCGGTGATCCGGTCGATCTCGTTGAGCGCGGCCATCACGCCCATCCGGCGATAATCGCCCAGACCATAGTCGCGGTAGCTCGGATCCGGGTTCTTCCAACTGATCATGAAGACTGTGAAGCCCTGATCGACGAGATATTTGACGAGGGAATTATGCGGAGAAAGGTCGAGCACGTAATATTTCATGATCCAGGCCGGAACGATCAGCACCGGCTCCGGATGGACCGTGGCGGTCGACGGGGCATATTGGATCAGCTCGACGAGATCATTGCGCAGGACGACCTTGCCGGGCGTTGCGGCGAGCGTCTCTCCCACGCGGAACTTCTCCATCCCGGCGGGCCGGTCGCCGGCCAGATAACGCGCGACATCCTCCACGAGGTTCAAGGCGCCGCGAATGAGGTTTGCGCCGTATTCTTCGGCGGTCTTCCGGAGCACTTCCGGATTGGTCAGCACGAAATTCGAAGGCGACAGCATGTCCAGTACCTGACGGGCGGAGAAATTGACCACATTCTCATGCTGCGCTGTCACGCCGCGCACGGAGCGCGTTGCCTCGTCCGCGAAACGCTCCTGAAGGAGAAATCCCTGATGAATGATATTGAACGGCCATTCGAACCATTCAGGTTGCTGGAACCGCTTATCCGATGCGGGGGGCTCTATGCAGGGTTCGGCCCCGCCGTCGGTGAGCGCGCAGCGCATCGCATATCGCTGAAACTGCAGCACCGACACCGCCCATTTTTCGGCCAGCTCCATTCGCTTGCCGGGGGAGGCCGCGAGATGCGTGGCCCAGTCGAGCGCGGCGAGCCACAGTCCGATTGGAGACACTCCGCCGGTCTGCTGCGCCCAGAGCGCGTTGAACATGCGGTCGATTGTGGCGCCCTCGGTCGGCATCGAAGACCTCCGTAATCCTGTTCGCGCGCAAGATAGCCGCGCGGATCGCCTCTTATCCGCGCTACCATGATACAGCGTTTCTAATATATGGTCTGTCGCGTCTTCGCGGCGCAGATCACTTTGGCGCCTGGCCTGAGGCCCATGCCGTCATCAACTCGGTCATCGGCGTCATGAACTTGGCGGTTTCCTGAGCGTATTCCATTGCCATCCGGTTCAGGAATGCGATCTCCATCTGGGCAAAATCGGCCGGCGTTTTGCACCGGGCCAGTTGCTCAGGCATGTCCCGATACAGCTCCAGGCGCCGCCCGAGAAAATGGAACAGCTCGATCTGCTGTTCAATGAAGCGTCTATAGAGCGCCTCGCTGGATTTTTGCCAATCCGTCACGACCTGCTCATGTGAAGCCTGTGCCGAATCGGCACCCTGGAAGGTCGAGGCCAAATTCGCATTCTGCAGGAATTTCTCGTAATTCTCCTTCCAGATTTCCATGCTGTCCATGTACATTTTCAATGCCGGCGCAAAATCGAAATCGGAGCGCTGTGGGCTTGTCGCCTGGTCATTCATTTTCTACTCCTGACAATTCAGAGCGGGACGGTAAGAAGAACATTTGGCGAATGCTAACCGTGTGATGTGCATTCTTCATTGATCAATATCAAACGTCGAAGAGCGAATTTGCCAGCACAGGCAAGGTTCGGATGATCCAATTTGATCTATCATTTCTGATCTGTTCTTGACGATACTTCGCAGTGTTCAAGAAGAGTGGCGCCGGTTCCATAGGCTGCCGGAGGCTTGTCCTTGTCCTGCGAGCCGCCTTAGCGGTGCCAGCCGGGAGGGCGCCGGTTTCGCGGCTGCCGATGGAAGAAAGATTGACTCCCGGCAGTGCAATTGCCGACACATATCTCAAGAACCGTCTCCAATTGTCGGGCCCCATGACCTTGCGCATTGCGAGCTTCAATCTTGAGAATTTATCCGGCGGCCCGTCCGCCGATGCGGCCGCGGCGGAGCGGCACGCCATTCTGAGGCCCCAACTTGAGCGGGTGAACGCCGATGTGCTGTGTCTGCAGGAAGTGGACGCTTGGCGCGGGGCGGCATCGACGCCGCGCTCGCATCATGCGCTGGACGCGCTGCTGGCGGATACGCCTTACCGCGCGTTCCACCGTGCGAGCACGTTCAGCCCGGGAAGCGATGAGCCGCGCGACAAGCACAATCTCATTGTCCTAAGCCGCTGGCCGATCAGCCATGTCGCGCAATATGCCAATGATCTGGTTCCCGCGCCGCATTATCGCTGCGTCACCGCCGAGCCTCCCGCGGATGACGATGTGGTTGCCTGGGACCGGCCGATTCTTGCCGCCCGCATTGCATTGCCCGGCGGTGCGACCCTACACGTCATCAATATGCATCTGAAAGCGCCGCTTGCCTCTTTCGTGCCGGGGCAAAAAGCCGGGTCTTTCCTCTGGAAGAGCGTTCCCGGCTGGGCGGAAGGCTATTTTCTCGCGGCAATGAAACGGGCCGGGCAGGCGCTGGAAGCACGGATGCTTGCCGACCGGATTTTTGACGAGGACGCAAGCGCCCTTCTGGCCGTTTGCGGTGACTTCAACGCTGAGGAGAGGGAGGTGCCGTTCCGCATTCTCGCCGGCGACACGGAAGACACAGGGAACGGAAGCCTTGCCGGCCGCGAACTGGTCGCGCTCGAGCACACGCTACCCGAGCATCGGCGCTTCACCGTGATCCATGCCGGGCGCAAACAAATGCTGGATCACATCCTTGTCTCGCGCCCTCTGCTGGCGCATTACAGGGAGATGGAGGTCCATAACGAGGCGCTCGGCGATGAGCTGATCGCCTACACCCTGGTGGACAAAACGCCTGAATCCTACCATGCCCCCGTTATCGCAAGCTTCGAATTTGCTAGAACGGAAGAGTAAAACTGCCCTTGGAGGGCCTGCGCCGGCGTTGACTTGGTTTCAATTTTCCTTCGCTGTTTCCGTGATAGGAAGCGCAACGCGCAAACGAGGCTCGATGCAAACGGCCGACAAAAGCACAATCACTGCCGATGGGCTCCAGGCGCTCCTCGACGCACTCGGGAAGCGAGGCTACCGGGTCGTCGGTCCGACTATGCGCGATCAGGCCATCATCTATGACGATATCGCCTCGCTCGCCGATCTGCCCAAGGGCTGGACCGACGAACAGGACGGCGGCCGTTACCGTCTTGCCCGGCGCGATGACGAGGCGCTGTTCGGCTATGCCGTCGGTCCGCAGAGCTGGAAGCGGTTTCTTCACCCGCCGATCCTGCCGCTATGGCGGGCGAAACGCGACGGCGAAGCGATCGAGGTCAGGCCGGAACCGGCCACTGACGAGTGCTTCGCCTTTATCGGCGTGCGCGCCTGCGAGCTGAACGCCATCGCCATTCAGGACAAGGTCCTGCTCGGCGGACCCTATGTCGATCCGGATTACCGCGCCCGGCGGGAAGGCAGCTTTATCGTCGCGTTGAACTGCTCCAAGGCCGGCGGCACCTGTTTCTGCGTCTCGATGAACACGGGACCGAAAGCGGAGGCCGGTTTCGACATTGCGCTGACCGAGATCACCGACAGTAGCGGCCATCGTTTCCTTGTCGAGGCGGGGAGCGACACGGGCCGCGACCTGCTCGCCGAACTGCCGCAACACCCCGCAAGCGCCGGGGACGTGGCAGCCGCCGATGTGGTCATCGCGAAGACCGCCGCCTCGATGGGCCGCCAGATGCCGGCGGATGAGGTCCGCGATCTGCTGATGCGCAATCTCGAACATCCGCGCTGGGACGAGGTCGCCTCCCGCTGCCTCTCCTGCGCCAACTGCACCATGGTCTGCCCCACCTGCTTCTGCACCAGCGTTGAGGACAGCAGCGATCTGACCGGCGCGGAGTCCTCGCGCAACCGGCGCTGGGACAGTTGCTTCAACATGGATTTCTCCTATATCCACGGTGGGAGTGTCCGGCCGTCGACGCGCTCGCGCTACCGGCAATGGATGACGCACAAGCTCGCCACCTGGCACGACCAGTTTGGCACGTCCGGCTGTGTCGGCTGCGGACGCTGCATCACCTGGTGTCCGGTCGGTATCGACATTACCGAAGAGGTCCGCGCGATCCGCGACAGCGAGCCGGACCGGAAAGGCTAGAGATGGAAGGGCTGGAAGGCATCGTCGGCGAGCACCGCTTCTTTGCCGGTCTCGACAAGGCTTTCGTCAATCTGGTCACCGGCTGCGCGAAGAATGTGCGCTTCGAAGCCGGGCAATATATCATTCATGAAGGCGATCCGGCCGATGAGCTCTATCTCATTCGGCATGGCCGTGTCGCACTTCAGATCACATCACCGGGGCGGGGCGCGATGACCTTCCAGACGCTCGGCGAGGGCGAGATCGTCGGCGTGTCCTGGCTGATACCGCCCTATCGCTGGAGCCATGACGCCAAGGCGCTGGAGCAGGTCCGCGCCATCTCGATCGATGCCAAATGCCTGCGCGACAAATGCGAGGCCGACCACGATCTCGGCTATGAGATGATGATGCGTTTCGTTCCGGTTCTGGTCGGGCGGCTGCACGCGACACGAATGCAGATCTTGGATGTCTATGGCGCTTCTCACTGAAACACCGGTGCCGCCACCGCCCGCGCGCGACCCGATGCTGCCGCGTATCGCCCGTGTGCGCGAGGTGCGCGCCGATGTGCCGGAGGTGTTCACGCTGGAGGTCGAGCTGGAGGAGGCGGACCGCGCGGGGCTCGCGCCCTTCACGCCCGGCCAGTTCAACATGCTGACCGTGTTCGGCGTCGGCGAGGTGGCGATCAGCTTCAGCGGCGACCCGGCCGAGCAGCGCCGGCTCGTCCACACCATCCGCGCCGTAGGACCGGTCTCCGCGGCGCTCACACGGCTTCGCCCCGGCGATGCGCTCGGACTGCGCGGCCCCTTCGGCGCCGGCTGGCCGATGGCGGAGGCCGCCGGCCGGGACGTTGTGGTCCTTGCCGGCGGGCTTGGCCTCGCCCCGCTGCGTCCGGCGCTCTACCGTCTCCTTGCCGAACGCGAGCGCTATGGCCGGATCGTCCTGCTTTACGGCACCCGCAGCCCGGAGCAGATCCTGTTCGCCGGCGAACTCGAAGACTGGCGGCGCCGGTTCGATATCGACGTCGCAGAGACCGTTGATCACGCCGATCCGGACTGGCGCGGCCATGTCGGCGTTGTCACGACCATGGTCCCGCGCGCCCGGTTCGATCCGGCGAACTGCGTCGCCTTCGTTTGCGGTCCGGAGGTGATGATGCGCTTCTCGGTCAACGCGCTGCGCGATGCGGGGGTGGCGGAGAGTGCGATCTACCTCTCCATGGAACGCAACATGAAATGCGCCATCGGCTTTTGCGGCCATTGCCAGTTCGGCACGGTTTTCGTCTGCAAGGACGGTCCGGTCTTCCGCTATGACCGCATCGGGCATCTCTTGGCGCTGAAGGAGTTCTGAGATGGCGGCGGCGGGAAAGAAACCGAGGCTGGCCGTATGGAAATTCGCCTCCTGCGACGGCTGCCAGCTCAGCCTTCTCGATTGCGAGGACGAGTTGCTCGCCGTGGCGGGTGCGATCGACATCGCCTATTTCCCCGAAGCGAGGCGCAGCGCCGATAGGGGCCGCTACGACCTTTCGCTCGTCGAAGGCTCGATTACCACGCCGCATGATGCCGAGCGCATCCACGACATTCGCGCGCGCTCCGACACGCTGATTACCATCGGGGCCTGTGCAACCGCGGGCGGCATTCAGGCGCTGCGCAATTTCGCCGATGTGAAAGACTACGCCGCCATCGTTTACGCCCAGCCGGACTATATCCGGTCGCTGGCGACCTCGACGGCGATCGCGGACCATATCACGGTGGATTTCGAGCTGCGCGGCTGTCCGATCAGCAAGCATCAGCTCGTCGAGGTGATCTCGGCCTTTCTCGCCGGACGGCGTCCCGTTACGCCCGCGCACAGCACCTGCATCGAATGCAAGCTGAGGGGCAATGTCTGTGTGATGGTGGCGCATGGCACGCCCTGTCTCGGCCCGGTCACCCATGCCGGCTGCGGCGCGATCTGTCCGTCCTATGATCGCGGCTGTTACGGCTGCTACGGCCCGAAGGAGACGCCGAACGCGCCATCGCTGACCAACTGGCTGGCGGGGCTCGGCATGGATGAGCGCGACCTTCGGCGTATCTATCGGACGTTCAACGCCAATGCGCCGGAGTTCCGGGAGGAGAGCGAACGACATGAGACGTAGCATGGCAAATGCCCTGCTAGATGGCACTTCCCCCTTACCCGGCGCTTCGCGCCGCCCTTTCCGGGGCGTGAACCTTCACGGTGAACGGCAAGCGCCCACCTTTTCGGGGAGGGCTGACTCGCGGCAAGTTCGGGGCTTTGTCCTCTCCCCTCGCGGGAGAGGGCTCCCGCCGCAAGGCGGGTGGGGGAGGGGGATAGAGCCGTATCCGTCAGCGTTTCCTATCGACGGATATGCCTGCCTACCGAACGGATCAGCGAGGTTGTCGTGATGACCGCCTCAGAAACGAAAACCATCAAGGTGGACTATCTCGCCCGTGTCGAGGGCGAAGGCGCGATGAAGGTCGTCGTGCGCGACGGCCGGATCGAGAGCGCCGAGTTCAACATCTTCGAGCCGCCGCGCTTCTTCGAGGCATTGCTGCGCGGCCGCGCCTTTTCCGAGGCCCCGGACATCACCGCCCGGATCTGCGGCATTTGTCCGATCGCCTATCAGATGAGTGCGGTCCACGCGATGGAGAATGCGCTCGGCGTGACCGTGGACGGACCGTTGCGGGCGCTGCGCCGGCTGATCTATTGCGGCGAATGGATCGAGAGCCATGTGCTGCACGTCACCATGCTGCATGCGCCGGACTTCCTCGGTTATGACGGCGTCCTTTCCATGGCCGAAGATCATCGCGATGCGGTGGAACGTGCCCTGGCGCTGAAAAAGACCGGCAATGAGCTGCTGACCTTCCTCGGCGGGCGCGAAATCCACCCGATCAATGTCCGCCCCGGCGGATTTTATCGCGCGCCCAGCAAGCGCGAGCTGGCGCCCTTCGCCGAGAAAATGAAGGCCGCGCGCGATATGGCGCTCGACCTGCTGCGCTGGGTGTCCGCCTTCGATTTTCCCGACCGCGAGCGCGACTATACGTTCGTCGCCCTGCGCCATCCGGGGGAATATCCCTTCAATGAGGGACGCATCGTCTCCAGCAAGGGGCTCGACATTGCCGCGACGGACTATGACGCGCATTTCGAGGAGATCCACGTTCCGCGCACGACCGCGCTGCATTCGCGTCTGCGGAAGGACGGCGGCGCCTATCTGGTCGGACCGCTCGCGCGTTACAGCCTGAATTTCGACAGGCTCTCGCCGCTGGTGCAGGAAGCGGCGCGCGCGGCCGGGCTCGGTGAGAGCTGCCGCAATCCCTATAAGAGCATCATGGTGCGTGCGGTCGAGGTGCTTCATGCCTGTGACGAGGCCTTGCGGATCGTCGAGGCCTATGAGGAGCCAGACAAGCCGGCGGTCCCGGTGGAGCCGCGCGCCGCGACGGGTTACGGTGCGACGGAAGCGCCGCGAGGGCTGCTCTATCACCGCTATACGCTGGAAGAGGACGGCACCATCGCCGAGGCGCAAATCGTACCGCCGACATCGCAGAATCAGGCCTCTATGGAAGACGACCTGATGGCCTATATCGAAGGCTTTCTCGACTTGCCCGACGAGGCGCTGCAGATCCGCTGCGAGCAGACTGTCCGCAATTACGACCCCTGCATTTCCTGCGCGACGCATTTCCTCAAGCTCGAGATCGACCGCGGTGGCCATCGATAAGCCGAATGCGCCGGGCGCTTGGATCGATCGCGCCACAACTGATCTCGTCGTGCTCGGTGTCTGGGTGCTCACAGCCGATCATCAACGGCGTCATCAGGCGGCCACTCCGCTTTCCGGCTCCCGATAGTCGAACGGGCTCTCGATTTCGAGAAGCAGCGGGAGCGCCTCGTCCTCCGGCGACAGGACAGCCTTTTCGGCCGGAACGAGCCAGGGAATGCGCAATGCCGGATCGTCCCAGAAAATGCCATGGTCGTGCTCGGCCGCATAGGGCGCGCTGACCTTGCAGGCGATTTCGGTGAGCGGCCTGAGCGTGGCAAAACCGTGCGCGAAGCCGGCCGGCACGAAGAGCTGCAAGCCGTTTTCGCCGCTGAGCTCGACGCTGACATGCTTGCCGAAGGTCGGCGAACCGGTGCGGATGTCGACCGCAACATCAAGGATCGCGCCGCGCACCACTCGGATCAGCCTGTCCTGAGCGAAGGGCGGGCTCTGGAACCGAAGCCCGCGAACCGTTCCGCTCGCCGTCGAGAGCAAGATGTCGTCCTGGATGAAGTTTGCGGTGAGCCCCTGTTTGGCCAATTCGGCGGCGTTATAGGTTTCGCAGAAAAAACCCCGCAAATCGTGAATGCGTTTGGGCTCGATGAGCAATAGGCCGTCTATGTCAAATGTGCGGATCTTCATGAAGGGACCTCGACTGGACGCCGATCAGCGCGCGGCCGGCTGTCGCCGCCGCATCGGTGCGGATGGCACCCGCCCGGCTGCGGCACTCCGAATATCGGCCGTGCAAGCGGCCTGTCGATCGAAGATGCCTTTGAGCGGCCCGGCTTTGGTCGGCGGATCGGAAACATCGGCTATGAGACACCATTCGGTCCAGACTTGCCGGACCGTCCGTATGCGCGGGCACTGCGGGAAGGCTTGCAGGATTGCGGGCGACCGCAGGACCGCTCGTGGCTGCCTCTTAGCGGGTGGACTCGACCCAATTCAACTAAAAATTGGTAAATTCTGCAAATGCACGTAAGTGTCAGACCGCTTCACGGTCATCCTGTGCATATTGCATCTCGTACAGCCGGGAATAGAGCCCGCCGAGGGCGATGAGCTCGCGATGCGTCCCGCTTTCGGCAAGCTGGCCGTTATCGATGACGCAAATCCGGTCGGCGTTGAGAACGGTTGCCAGGCGGTGTGCGATGACAAGCGTGGTGCGTCGAGCGGTGAGCTGGCCGAGCGCCCGCTGAATGGCCTGCTCCGACTCGCTGTCGAGAGCCGATGTCGGCTCATCCAGAAGAATGATCGGCGCATTTTTCAGAAAGGCGCGGGCGATGGAGATGCGCTGGCGCTGCCCGCCCGAGAGCTGACTGCCGAGCTCGCCGACCTGTGTGTCGTAGCCCCCAGGCAGCGTTTCGATGAAATTATGCGCGTAAGCGGCCTTCGAGGCGGCAATGATTGCGTCGTCGCTAGCGGCGTCGATCCCGGCGGCGATGTTTTCGCGGATCCTGCCGTCGAAAAGGAAAACGTCCTGACTGACCAGCGCGAGCTGGGCGCGCAAGGACTCGATCGTCACCTTGCGAAGATCCTGGCCGTCTATGCTGACGGTTCCCAAATCCGGGTCCCAGAAGCGCAGGATCAGATTCATGATCGTCGTCTTGCCGCTCCCGGACAGGCCGACGAGCGCCGTCGTCTTGCCGGCCTCGACGTGAAGGGTGAACTCCTTCAGAACCGGGCTCTTCGGCTTATAACCGAAGCTGACCTCGTCGAAGCAGATCTCGCCGGAGCGGACCTTGAGCGGCTCGGTTCCAGGCTCATCGATCAGCTTCGGCTTCGCATCGATGACATCATACATCATCTGCACGCCGACACAGGCCTGTCCGAGACGCACCTGAAGCCGGGAAAGCCGCCGCGCAGGCTCATAGGCCATCAGCAAAGCCGTAATGAAGGAGAAGAATTCGCCCGGCGTCTCGTTATAGGTGAGGCTGCGCCACCCGGCATAGAAGATCACGCCGGCGACCGCAAAGCCGCCCAGCGTATCGATCAGCGGATTCACGCCGGCTTTCACGGAAACCATCTTGTTTTGAAGCCGTTCGACCGCGGTGACGGACTGCTTCATGTGCCTCTTCATCGCCGGTTCCAGCGTGAACGCTTTGACCACGCGGATGCCCTGAGCCGTCTCGCGCATGGTTTTTACGATCGCTCCGAACGATGTCACCTCGTTCTTGGCGAACTTGCCGATGTTCTTGACGAGTTTTCTCTGCGCGTAGATGCCGATCGGCGCACCGAGCACGCAAATGGCGAACATGGTCGGCTGCTGGATGATCATCACGGCCGCCAGGCCGATCAGCGTGATCAGATCGCGCCCCAGGCTCGTGGCGATAAGATTGACGGCCTCGCGTGTGGCCTGAGCGTTCAGCGTCAGGCGGGTGATCAGGTCGCTCGATTGAAAGCGCTGGTAATAGCTCAGATCCTGCCGGAGAAGCTGATCGAACATTTTGGTCTGCGTCTCGGCGACCATACGATTGCCGATGCGCGCCAGAATGACCTCCTGAAAATAGGAGGAGACTCCCTTGGCCGTAAAAATGCCGATGACCACGGCGGGGAGCCAGACCAGCGCGCCGGCCTGCCGGTCGACGAAGATCAGGTTGACGACATCTTTCATCAGCCAGGCGCTGAGCGCCGTCGTTCCGGAAACGACGAACATGAAGACGAAGGCGAGCGCATATTGCGGCGCATATTTTCGCCCCTTCTCCCGGATCAGCCGCATAACGAGGGCGAGATCGTGCTTCGGCAGAAAGAGCTGCAGAATTTTCATAAAAATGCGCCGTTCATCTATTCTTGCGCGTAAGCTTATACGCGCAATTCTGCCCCAAGAAAATCTGCGCCGCGTGAGACGCTAATTAAACGCTTGGCTGGCATATTGTCAAAAATGGATTGAACCGTGCATTCGGCGCTATGTCGTTCGTAACATTTGACCTTTCTTTCATTTTGCACTCGTTTCGGGCGCTTGAGAGCTGTGGACTGGCTTAGGATGGACTCGGATCCCTTGGTGACGATGGTGGTCGGCGGCATTGTCGCAGCCTTCGTCTTGGGGTTTATCGCCCATAAGCTGCGCATTTCCCCGATCGTCGGCTATCTGCTGGCCGGCGTGATGATCGGACCTTATACGCCCGGCTTCATCGCGGATGGCGAATTGGCCGGTGAGCTGGCCGAACTCGGCATCATCTTGATCATGTTCGGGGTGGGCCTGAAATTCTCTCCCGCCAAGCTGATCGCATATCGCTGGATCGCGCTGCCCTGCGCGCTGGGACAGATGATCCTCGTCACGGCGTTCGGGCTTGGAATTGCGTCTTTGTTCGATATGGGCTGGATCGAAGGTCTGATCTTCGGCTTCAGCCTGTCGATCGCCAGCACGGTCGTGCTGTTGCGGGCGCTGGAGGACCGGTACGAGATCGCTTCGCCGGCAGGCCATCTGGCTGTTTCCTGGCTCATCGTTCAGGACATCGCCGCCGTCTTCGTTCTCGTCGTCATGTCGGTGTTCGCACAGCAAGGGATCGGCGCGCCGGGAGATGCGGGGGCGGTGATGCGGGCGATCGGCGCAAAGGCCGCCGAGCTCGGTCTTTTCGTTCTGATCATGGCGGTCATTGGGCGCAGGATCTTGCCCGGCCTGCTTGTCTTCATCGCACGCGCCAAGTCGCGGGAGCTGTTCTCGCTGGGCGTCTTCTCCATGGCGCTCGGCATAGCCTATGCCGCCCACGCAATCTTCGGCGCGAGTTTTGCGCTCGGGGCATTCGTCGCCGGGCTGGTGCTGAATGAGGCGGCGATCAGTCACCGGGCGGCGGAAGATCTCATTCCGCTGCGGGACGCGTTCGCGGTGCTGTTTTTCGTGTCGGTCGGGATGCTGTTCGATCCCCAGATTCTTGTCACGCAGCGATGGGCGATTCTGGCCGTTGTTGCGGTGATTATCCTTGGCAATGGAGGCGCGGCCCTGCTCATGACGACCGCCCTCAGGGTGCCTGCAGCACAGCGGGCGATTCTGGCCGGAGGGCTCGCTCAAATCGGCGAGTTTTCCTTCCTGATCAGCGGCACGGCGCTTTCACTCGATCTCATCTCGCAGAATGCCTTCGCCCTTGTCTCTGCCGGCGCCGTTCTGGCGATCGCCCTGAATCCCTTCATCCGGGATGTCGGCCGCCTTCTGACGCAGTGGAACGAAGGCGCGGCTGAGGAGGCGGATGCGGCCGACCCCGCTTAGCTGGATCCATCGTTGAGACTGTCGAGATACGCCAGAAGGTCTTCGATCTCTTCCGGGCTGAATGTGAATTCGGGCATTGCCTTATGTCCGACGATGATGCCCTCGGCAAGAGCTTCTTGCAGATCGGCGACCGGATAGCGCTTGACCACCTCGCGGAATGGCGGGGCCTTTTTCAAAGTGCTCTCGCCGGTCTTTCCGATCGCGTGACACCGGCCGCAGCGCCGTTTGGCGATCCGCTCTCCACTGTCCAGGTCCTGCGCCAAAGCCGGCGTTGCAGCGAGAAGGAGCAAAGCGCTCAAGCCGGCCGATATTCCCGTTCTCGATCGTTTCATGGAGGCACCCGGTGTTCCTTGCGGCGAGACCCGCCGCCGACAATGCATCGATCGTCCCTTATAAGGAACTGCGGGCGGCCGGGGAAGCGTCATCCCAACCCTGTGGAGACGGGGTACAGGTATGCCGTCGACCGCGCGTTCAGGGGCGCGCGGCGGCGAGCAATTTGGCGCACGACTCTGATCGCTTCAATGCGCCAATGCCCGCGTTCGCCGCCCGCAATGCACCCGGTTTTTGCGTTCGCGATTTCTATGGGCTCAACTGCCGAACATGCGCGCAAACAGGCCTTTCTTCTCGACCGGCGGCGGCATCGTCGCGGCGGCCCCCTTCATGACCCGGCGAGCGTTCCGTAGGTTTCGACCCAGGCCTCCTTGACGGGCGGCGTGAACGCATCGCCGAGGCCCTTATCGAGCGTCCAGATCAGCGCCTCACCCACCTTGTCGTAATGGGGATCCTGCACGTCGTAGCCGACATGCCGCTTGCCCAGGTCCTCGACCGCCGGGATGATCATCTCAACCTGGTGCAGATTATTGACTGCGGTCGACAGCATCTGCAGCAGCTTGTCGCGCTGCGCCGTGATGTCCGCGGGAAACATGGGGCGCACTTCCGGGGCGATCTCAAAAAGGCGCGCATAGATCATATCGCCCGCCTGAGCCGCGATCGGCTCGACTTTTGCGAAACTCTCCTGAACGAGTTTGACCTGATCAGGTGCCATCAATCTCTCTCCAACTTTCTCAATCGGTTTGGTCGGTGGGGCGTTACCGCCACCAGAACGTATTTCTGTTGCCGCCTGGCGCATCCGGCGCGTAGCGCTTCAGCTCATCGCGAACATCCGCGCCGCCGTCCTGCCAGCCGATTGCGCCATAGACGGCGGCGAGCAGACCTTCGAGCATGGGTTTCGTGAGCCCCTCTTTCGGGGCAGGCGTTCGCGCCGCATCCTTCATAGCGGTTGCGAGCAGACCGTAGGCCGCGATCCAGGCGTCGCGCACCTCCGGTGTAAAGGCCGGGCCAAGCCCTTTTTCGAGCGTCCAGATCAGCGCCTCGCCGACGCGGTCATAGTGCTCGGGCTCCACCTCATATCGCGCATGGCGGCGGCCAAGCTCCTCGACTGCCGCAAGTATCGAGTCGATCTGACGCAGATTGGCCACCACCCAGACCAGCATTTGAACGAGCTTGTCATATTGCGAGGTCAGATCCATCCTGAAGAGCGGACGGGTTTCGGGTGCGATCTCGAACAGGCGGTCATAGAACATTTCCGCCGCCTTGCCCGCGATCGGCACGACCTTACGGAAGCTTTCCTGGACCAATTCGACTTGCGCTGGCGTCATATCTCTCTCCCGGCCTGTCGCCCGTTTCGTTCAACGATCGGGCCAGCCTCCGCCGTCTATTCCGGGACGGGTATCCGTATAACTACGGCTCCCATGACATCGCCAAGCTTGAAGTCGTTCTTCGGCGTGTCCTTGTGACTGTTGTGGCAACTGACGCAGGCCTCTGCAACGGCGGTATCTGCATACACTGCTGTGAAATACTTTTTCCCGCCAAGCGTCTCTTCGCCGTAATAATTCTTACCTTTATTCTTTGCGACATAGGCAAGACCAGTCTTCTCGATCTCTGTACGCGGCGCATTCTGCTTGTTGATCGGCCAGAGCGACTGCAGCGAGTAGCTGAATTTGTTGGATTTTTCGGCAGCAAGCTCTGCGCCGAAGCGGAACATCTGCGCGGGCAGGGGAAGCGCCTTGTCGTCCTTGAAATGCTCGCTCGCCTTGATGACCTTTTCCTCGATCATCAGCCGGTTCACGACCATCTTGGTGTAGACCGTTCGGTCGGAGTTCATGACCGTGTGCAGCATGTCCGCGACGTCCTGAGGGTTGAGGCCCTTCTCGTCGTCGGAACCCCAGAAGCCCATTGTCGCAAAAGCGATAAGGGGCACTCCGATGATTGCGGCGGCCTGCTTGAGCATTTGTCTGTTCAGTTTCATGGTCCTTCTTCCTTCTCCTTCATCACTTCAAGACCGCGCGCTTTCGGCCGGCGCATTTCATTTCGCCTGCTTCTCCTTGGCGCGCTTTACGACCCAGTCGATGCTTTCCACATGGACCGAGGGGCGGAGGGTGAAATTGCTGTCGATGACGTCTTTGTCTGCGAGGCTGTCGAGCGTGAACTGCATGCCGTGACAGCTCAGGCAGACGGGGCGGATCATCTTCTCGTTCGGTTTCAGCGTGTCGTTCTGATTGTGGGTGATGGCGGCGCGCTTGCGGCCGTAATCGTCTTCCATTTCGAGACGCGGCATGTGGCAGGTCGCGCAGGTCACGCCGGTGCCTTCCGCTCTCTTCCCGCTCAATTCGGCGAGCCAGAGCTTGTGATGCGGCGAGCCCCGATAAGCTTTCGAGTGATCGTCCGCGTGGCAGTTCACGCAGGACTCGACCTGGGCCTTGGCGATGTCGAAGCGATGGGCGCCATCGCAGGTGGTGCAGGTCAGCTCAGTGCCGCGCGATTTCGGGCGCATCGGCAGCCGCGCGAGTTCCGGCCGCATCGGTGAAAGCACCGTCTCGGTGAAGAGGCCGCCAAGCCTGGAATGGGCGGCGAGCATGCCGTCCTTCAGACGCATGCCATGCTTGCCTTCGACGAAGGTCTTGGCTTCCGCTTCATGGCAGGATCCGCAGAGCTTGACGCCGGGCTTGTCGGTCCATGGCGTTTCCTCGCCGAGCGCATTCTTCGGCGCATGGCAGCCCTTGCAGTTCACGCCGGCCTTGGCATGGGCGGTCTCATGCCAGTCGGTCAGGATGACCTCGTCGCGGTTCTTCTCGGGTGGCGCGTCGGCGGTCTCGCGGCTAAGCGGCTTTATGGCCCGCCGTTCGGCAGAGGGCGGCGGCTTCGGCACGGCAATCACCGCCGGGATTTTCAGCTCGGCCTCGCCGACATGTTTCTCAAGGAAATCCTCATAGATCGCGCGGTTGTCATGGAAATTGTGACAGCCCGCCGCCGTGCAGCCATTGAAGGGCATCCCTGATGACTGACGGGGTCCTTGCCGATGTTCTGATGGCAGAGGAAGCAATAATCGCCGGGCAGCGTCACGCCCATCGCCCCGGTGATCTGCGGATTGTGCTCGCGGTGGCAGGTAACGCAGAGCGTGGCGTTGAGCTTGGCGAGGCGGTCGGCATTGCGCGGGTCGGTGAATTTCTTCGCCGGATGCGAGTCGTTGGCGAGCTTGAGCTCGGCGCCGTGGCAGGAGACGCAGGCCTTTTGCATCGCGGCCTCGCCGCCGAACGGCTTGTGGCAGGCGTCGCAGGCAAGCTCAATCTGATGATGGCCGCTCGTGGTCGTCCCGATCAGGAATTGCGAGCGTAAGGGGCCGCCATAGAGAGGAGCCAGAGTTTGCGTGTCAGCGTCACCCCGGCGCCCCTTAATAATAGTAGACAGAGAGAATGTGGAAGGCGAGCAGCAGCGGCAGCGGCCAGAAGGCGAGGATGTGCAGCCAAACCGGGACGCGCCGCGGGGGCTTGGCCCGCCCGCGCATCGGGCCGTTCATCAGCCGGTGCTCGACCGCCATGATGCCGGCGGACAGCGCGCCAGCGCCGATGACGGTCAGGAAGCTGATCATCAGCCAGCTGTTGAAATTCTCGCCCAGCCGGAAGCCCGTATGGACGAACAATGCGATGATCGCCGCGAGACCGACCGCAATATGAACAAGCCGCCAGCCCTCGAAGCCGCCGAAGGAGATCCGGCGGATGCGCATTCGCAGGGAGAGGAACGCGGCCACCGCTGAAAGGCCGAGCAGGGTAAAGCCGCTCACCTGTTTCCAGTAGCCGCTGCGCCAGAGCACATCGACGCCGCTCCCTGTCTCGACCGATTGCGAATAAGGCCAGACCGGCGCGAGAAGCGTGGCGATCGTCGCAACGAGCGTGAGCGCCGACAGGACAAGGACCGGCCGGAACCACCCGATCGGTTTGTGCTCGACCGGCTTGCTGGTCAGCAGTTGCTCGATGAGCGGCCGGCATGTTCCGCAGACGGTCGATGCGCCAGTCTCGCGCTTGACCTCGGCATAGGAGCGGCAGCCGAGGGCGATCGCCTCGCCGATGCGCCCGCGCGTGACGCCCGTGCAGTCGCAGACCGTCGCGGCGCCCGGCCATTCGATCACCGAAGCGGGCGTTTCATCGCTCCACAGCCGGCCGGTGGAGCGAAAGCGGCGAAGCTGCCACGGCCAGATCCGGCGCTGCTCCTTGACGGCCTGCTGCAAACGGTTCACTTCCGGACAGGGGCCGGCGCCGAGCGCGCCTACGAGTTGGCCGCGCTTCAGCGCCAGAAGCGTATAGACGCCCTCATCCGGCTTCTCATAGGCGACGGTCTGAATATCGGCGCGCTGATCGAGCTGCTCGACATCGCCCATGCTGAAAATATCGATGCCGACCACCTTCAGCCGCGTCGCCGGCACCGAAGCGGAGTAGGCGCCGGACTCGCCGGCAATATCGGCGGCCGCGACGTCCGCCTGTTCGAGCCCCGGCCCGACCAGCCCGAAAATATGCCCGTCGAATTCGGCGCATTCGCCGACCGCATAAATGTCCGGGTCGGTCGTGCGCATCTGCGCGTTGACCTTGACGCCGCGCCCGACCGCGAGCCCCGCATCGCGCGCCATCTCGAAATTGGCGCGGATGCCGGTGCAGATCACCACGCTGTCGCAGGGCACCTCCTCGCCATTGGCGAGCGTGACGCCCTCCACGGCGGCGTCGCCGTCGATCGACTTGACCGAAATGCTGGTGCGCACCGTCATGCCCAGCGCTTCGATCTCGCGGGCAAGCAGCCTGCCGCCCGTTTCGTCGAGCTGCCGCGCCATCAGATGCGTTTCGTGCTCGATGACGGTGATATGCGCCCCCCGGCAGGCGAGGCCGCGCGCCGCTTCCAGCCCGAGCAGTCCGCCGCCGATGACGACGACGCGGCGTGCACGCAAAGACCGCGCCATGAGCCGCTCGGCGTCGTCCAGATTGCGGAAGGCATAGACGCCAGGCTTTTCATGCCCCGGAATGGGCGGGATATGCGGCCGCGAGCCGACACAGATGACGAGCTTGTCATAGCGCCAGCTGCGGCCGTAGCGGCTCGTCGCGATCTTGGCAGCGCGGTCGATGTCGACAATGCTGTGACCGGAATAGACGGTGACATTGCTGCCATGCGGGAAGGTCAGCGGCAGGTAGATCTGGCCGAGCTGAACATCTCCGGCGAGGAAGGGCGTCAGTTTGACGCGATTATAGGGCTGCCAGTGCTCGGCGTTGAACAGGACGACTGGGATCTGCCGGCGGGCGAGCTCCTGCGTCACGCGGACGCCGCAAGGCCCGCCGCCGATGACGATGACGGGATCGGCCGGGGCCGGGCGCGTCAGGCCGACGATTGGGCCTTGCGCCTCCGGATCGGCCGTCGGCTTGGCTATCTCCAATAGCGCCATGGGTGCTCGCTTTGTCCCGAAGTTCGCCCCGGATCGCACTGGGCGATCAGAGGCTGCCTTCCCAAAAAAGAAGCGCCCTGCCTCGCAGTCATGCCGCGAGAACAAGGCGCCGTTGCCTTCCATTCGCCAGGGCCAGCGACTTCGCGTCATTGCGTCCGTCACCTGGCCATTACCGGCGTCATATTCGTCAAACTCAGAAGCAAGCGTCGTGCCAGATGGCCTGTTAAGAAATCTCTCGCAAAATCAATAGCTTAGTATCTGCCGACCGGGAGCGTTCAGGCGTCCCGGCCGGAGTTGAACAATTCCCCGGCGCGCTGCCGCCACTTTGTGCATCAGAAGACCCGTGGCCGGGTTTGCTTCGCCTTAATCCCCGGTCAATTCCCATGGCTCTGTCCGCGCTGAGTATGGGGATTGACGGCAGCTCAAGTTCCTGATCTGTTCCCATTAAGGGAGACCGATCATGGAGCACCGAAAATTCAAACAGCGGCT
>Ga0315553_10001257_pt1 | contig 21328 bp, 16 predicted proteins | sample SalMarSW160140MG_FD_203099 | JGI IMG/M metagenome (GOLD analysis project Ga0315553, IMG submission 203099) | Salt marsh sediment microbial communities from the Plum Island Ecosystem LTER, Massachusetts, United States - Salt Marsh Sediment SW1601-40 ... | reverse complement strand
GCTCGAGTGTGCGGGCCAGGTCGACCCGTTTGTGTCGGGGTCGCGTCTGCCAGGTAAGCTCCAGACGTGGACCGTCCAGGTCGGCCAGTACGGTCGAACCCTCGCGGCGCGACTCGCCCAGGACGATGGGGTTCCAGTGGCTTGGGCAGCAGAAGCCCCAGCCCTGCCAGCCGAGGTAGGTCCAATCGGGTCCGGGGTCGGTATGGACGCACGCAGCCGGGTGCTCGCGCTGGTTCATAGTGCATCCAAGGTACCCAAGCCTGTGCGGTCCCGCCACGGCTGGCCGCCCTCTGGTCCGGGCGCTCCCGCATTGCATATAGCTGTTGGTCCGGCCGGCGCGTCGCGATTGACCGGTCCGATAAAGGCAGTGATAATCCGGTCTCTCGCACTGCAAGGGGCGCAACGGGGGTGGAGGAATCAGTGATGGGCAGATGGGTGGCGGGCCTGACAACGGTGGTTGTGGTCGCGGTGATCTGTTTGCCGGCGTTGGGGCAGCCGACGTCGGCGCCGGCGGTGCAGCGTATTGCGCACATGCGGCTGGCCGGGCCTATCGAGGAGCGGCCGAGCGAGCTGCAACTATTCCCCGGCGCCGAGCGCGCGCGTTGCTTACGCGACCTGCTGGGGCGGATCGAAGCGGCGCGAGCGGACGCAAGCGTTGCTGCGCTGATGATCGAGTTGGACGGCCCGGAAGTGGGCCGGGCCCAGGTAGCCGAATTGCGCCAGGCGCTCGGGGAGTTTCGCGAGGCGGGCAAGAAGGTGTACTGCTTCGTGGATCGCGCGGGTCCGAGGACGTACCTGCTGGCTGCGTCGGCCGACCACATTGCCATGCCACCCTCGGGGATGGTGATGTTTCCGGGGGTGTACGGTGAAGCGTGGTACTTCGCCGGCTTGCTGGCCAAGCTGGGCTTGGAGGCCGACATGGAGTATGTCGGTCCCTACAAGGGCGCAGCCGAGCCGTGGACGCGAACCGAGCCGAGCGAGCAGGCGAGGGAGCAGTTCGACTGGCTTGCCGACGACATCTACGACCAGATGGTCAGCGTGCTGGCCGAGTCGCGCCACCTGGAGCGAGACCGGGCGGTGGCGGCGGTTGACCGCGGATGGATGATGGCCGATCAGGCCGAGCAGCTCGGGCTGATCGATGAAGTGGCGTATCGGCAGGCTTTTTACGGGAGGATCACCGAGACGCATGGTCCGGGCACCGAGCTGGTGCGCAGATATGGCGAAAAAGAGGGGGGCGAGCTGGACCTTTCCAGCCCGTTCGCGTTCTTCAAGCTGCTGAGCGAGGTGGTGAAGACCGCCCAGGCACCCACCAAGCCGGTCGTGGCCGTGGTCTATATCGACGGCATGCTCGTTCCCGGCAAGAGCCAAGACGGGCTGTTGGGCGTCGAGGTGGTCGGCAGCACGACCATCCGGAAGCTGCTGGAGCAGGTACGGCAGGACGAGGCGGTCAAAGCGGTGGTGCTGCGGATCGACTCGCCGGGCGGCTCGGCGCTGGCCAGCGACATCATGTTCAACGCGGCCGCACGGTGCGGGCAGACCAAGCCGCTAATCGTATCGATGGGCAACGTCGCGGCCAGCGGCGGCTACTACGTGGCGGCATCGGGTCATGAGATTATGGCCCAGCCGAACACGATCACCGGCTCGATCGGCGTGGTGGGGGGCAAGTTGGTGCTGGGCGGGCTGCTGGAGAAGATCGGGATTACCACATACAGCCTGCAACGTGGGCGCCACGCGGGCCTATTCTCGACCACCCAGCGTTTCAGCGACGCGGAACGGTCGGTGATTCGCGATCTGATGGAGCGTGTGTACGGGCAGTTTGTCGACCGGGTGGTCCAGGGGCGGGGCGATCGGCTGAAGGGGGACATCGAGGACCTGGCTGGGGGTAGGGTGTACACGGGTCGGCAGGCGTTGGCGAGGGGATTGGTCGACCGGCTGGGCGGGCTGGGCGATGCGGTGGCCCTGGCGGCGGAGCGGGCGGGGGTGAGCGAGTACGAGCTGCGTGTGTTGCCGCCGCCGAAGACCCTGGCGAACTTGATCTGCGAGATGTTGGGGATGGAACCTGCCGACGGTGGCGCGGGGGTCGACATAGGTCGGGCCTGGCTGCCGGCGGATTGGGTGCAGGCGACGGCGCGACGGCTTGGCGCGACCCGGGCCGGGTGTTTGGGTCGGCTCTTGCAGCGCATCGAGCTGCTGGGCCGGGAGAACGTGCTGACGGTGATGCCCTACGAAGTGTACTGGCCGTGAAAGCCCGTCGAAGCCAGGGGCTCACAACGGATGAGGTTGCCGTGGCCGTAAGAGGGCGATATAGTCATAGTTGGTTGCCGCATCGGGAGTTGTGAGCGATGGAGCGAGAAGAACTTGAAACTCGTGTGCCCGATCTAACGGCGCGGATCGTCGCCCTTCGGGACTCTCTTTGACCTGCCTGCCAAGCAGTCGCGACTAGCCGAACTGGAAAAGCAGATGGGGCGGTTGGGCTTTTGGGACGACGCCGAGCGTGCCCGGAAGGTGGTGTCCGAGCTGCGCGGGGTCAAGGCCCTGATCGACCCGGTCGAGCAGTTGCTCGCCCGGGCCGACGATTTGCGGGTGTTGTACGAACTGGCGGTCGAGGAGTCGGACGAGCAAACACTCGATGAAGCGGTTACCGAGGCCGAGCGGATGGGCTCGGCGCTGGATCGCCTTGAGCTGATGACGCTTCTTGGCGGCCCGAGCGACGCGAAGAACTGCTATTTCAGCATCCAGGCGGGCGCCGGGGGCACGGAGAGCTGCGACTGGGCCGAGATGCTTCTGCGGATGTACCTGCGTTACTTCGAGCGGAACGACTACGGGGTGCAGGAGCTTTCGCGTAAGGACGGGGAGGAGGCGGGTGTCCAGTCGGTGAGCCTGCTGGTGAGTGGGGGGTACGCCTACGGCTACCTGTCCTGCGAATTGGGGGTGCATCGGCTGGTGCGGATCAGCCCGTTCGACTCGCAGTCGCGTCGGCACACGAGTTTTGCGTCGGTGGACGTGCTGCCGGAGGCGGAGGACATCGAGATCGAGATCGACTGGGCAACCGACGTGCGGGAGGAGCAGTTTCGCGCCGGCGGGGCGGGGGGCCAGCACGTCAACAAGACGTCGTCGGCCATCCGGCTGACGCACGAGGCGACGGGCATCGTGGTGCAGTGTCAGAACGAGCGGTCGCAGCACCAGAACCGAGGGACGGCCCGCAAGATGCTGCAATCGCGGCTGCATCGACTGGAGGAGCAGAAGCGGGACGCCGAGCTGGCGAAGCTCTACGGCGAGAAAGGCGAGATTGCATGGGGGAATCAGATCCGCAGTTACGTGCTGCATCCGTATCAGATGGTCAAGGACCATCGGACGGCACACGAGACGGGCAACACGCAGGGCGTGCTGGACGGCGACCTTCAGCCGTTCATCGAGGCCGAGCTGCGGCGACGGGCCTCGGCCCGTGGGGCCAAACAAAGCTGAAGCGTGGTGGCGGTTGGCCTTTTGCGGCCGTCGCCGTGCGAGGGAGGTGGAAAATTGGTGGCACGCCCTTGCGGGCGGCGGGGCAATAAGGCATAATTGTTGGGTTGGCAATTGCATATGCCGCGCCGGGAGCGAGACGGGCTGTTGCGGGCGTCCCGGCCGGTTGGAGGACGGAATGGGAACGACGTTAGAGGCCCTGCATCGCTTACAAGATATCGAACTGCAACTGAGTGCCATCAAGCAGAAGCTCTCCTCCAAGCAACGCAGCGTCAGGGCGCACACCCGCCGCCTGAATTCCCTGGGCGAGGATATCGCGACACAACACGAGAACGTTCAGCGGCAACAGGTCGAAGCCGACCGGCTCGATCTGGACGTGAAGAGCCATGAGGCCGAGATCAGCAAGCTTCGCACCGCCCTGAACACCGCCAGGACCAACAAGGAGTACGCGGCCATTCTGACGCAGATCAACACGGACAAGGCGGACAACGCCAAGCTGGAGGATAAAATCCTTCAGATTCTCGCCAAAGTGGACGAGATGCGTACGGAGGTCAAGAAGCTGGAGCAGCAGCGCGAGCAGGAGATGCGGCGTCTGGCGCAGTTGCAGAATGAGTACGACGAGTTGCAGCGCGAGACGGAGGGCAAGGTTCAGCAGCTCCAGGCGGAGCGAGAGGAAGCGGCCGAAGGCGTGCCGCCCACCGTCTTGCAGACCTTCGAGCGGGTAGCCGAGCGCTACGATGGCGAGGCCATGGCCATGGTGGTGCGCACGAATCCGAGACGAGAAGAATTCATCTGCCAGGGCTGCAACATGACCGTGACGCTGGAGAAGGTCAACGCGCTGATCACGCGCGACGAGGTACAACAGTGTCAGACCTGCGGCAGGCTTCTGTTCCTTGAACAGACAGCGACGCGACAGCGGACGTAAGCGGCTCGGCACATCGACTCAACCATGGGATTGAAGATTCACATCGACGGAGCCGCCCGTGGCAACCCGGGTCCGGCGGCGGCTGGCGTGGTTATCCGCGACGAGCAGGGGCGTCAGATTCTCGAGGCGGGCTACCTGCTGAAGCCCATGACCAACAACCAGGCCGAATACCACGCGCTACGTCTGGCCTTGCAGGCGGCGCGGCGATGGGGCGAGCAGCACGTCAAGATATTCTCCGACAGCGAGCTGGTCGTGCGGCAGGTCACGGGGCGCTACCGGGTGCGGAACGCCGGCCTGCGCGAGATTTTCGAGCAGATTCAGAAGCTGTTGCTGGGCTTTGACGGATGGCAGATCACGCACGTACCCCGCGAGCAGAACACCCGGGCTGACGAATTGGCCAATCTCGCCCTCGATGCCGGAGATGACGTAGTGGAGGTGCAACTGGGTGACGTCGTGTTGCCCAGGGATGAGGCAAAGGGCCCGGGGCGGTCGGCAGGACAGGGCGCGATCCGCATCGTAGCCGAGTGCACGGGCGATCCGCAGAGCGGGGTCTGCCCAGCCGCCTGCCGCGCAGGGCAGACGTTTGAGTTCGGCGATCAGGTGCCGGCGGGCCTGTGCCTGCATGCGGCCCAGGCCATGATCGGCGCCGTATTGTCTCTGCGCCACAGCCTTGAGCAGGGCGAGCAGGATATTCCTCCGCTGACGGTTCGTTGCAGTCGCCAGGACTGCGGTGCGGTGTTCGTGATTCGCTGTCAGGGGCGTTCGGGACGATCTGAAACGACCGACTAGGGTTCGCCGGCCTGCGTGGCAGACGTGCGGGTGACCCTCGCACGGATGGCCTGTAGGATTTGCCGCTCCGTCGAGCGGTCGCGGCGCAGGTCGGTCCAGGTGGCGGTCTGGTCGGCGGTCATCCCTTCGCCGCGATCGATGGGGGTCTCGGAAGGCACGTCGGCGAACTCGCGCTGGCGTGCGAAGACATCTCGCTGGGTGGTATCGAGACGCTGGAGTTGCACTTGACAGAGAGCCTGGCATCCCGAGCGGGATTTCTGGATATACACAGTAGTAATGCGTCGGACGCGCGAGGGCAGTCTGACGACGGCCTCGTGCAGCCGATCGGTGCCGCCGCGGGACGTGGCCTCAAGGGGGTGGGTCTGGATCTGCCAGAGGTCGGCGTCGGCCTGGGCGATGCGGAAGCCGTGGCCGCGCAAAGCGGCGGCGGCGGCTTCGAGGGCTCTTTCGCGGTCGACCCCGGGCAGGGCAACCGAGGCATACCCGCCGCTGATGGGTCCCTGGCAACCTGCCAGCAAGGCCGGCCCGATCAGCCAACCCAGTCGGCACGTCCAGCTTGCGCGCGCCATAAATCGACCTCCCGTCTGAAAGGGCCTGCCATTATCGACCGGATTCCGGCAGGGTCAAGCCGCTGGCGGCGCGACGTGTAGCCCCGATGGGCCGGCAGGTTGCTCGGGGGGGGTATGGTGTCTAGCATGAAGAGGTGTTTACGCTTCGTGGAATTGCCGGCGTTCTGATTGTGGCCTGCGTACCGGCTGCGTACGGGGCTGCCCGGGGACGTGGGGCGGACGCTCAATCGCCGGTGGAGCAGGCCGCCCGCACCTCGCTGCTGGAGGAATTCGGGGAGGGGTTCTCGGTACATGAGACCGAGCACTTCCTGCTGGTTCACAACGTCAAGGCCATTGTGGCCAAGTGGCTGGCCGGGCAGATGGAGGGCACCTACAAACGAAACGTGGCTCTGGCGAGGTCGCTTCGGGTACCGATTGAGGAATCGCCGCAACGGCTGGAGGTGGTGTTGCTCGATCGGTTCGAGCAGTTTGCCCAATACGCCGAGACCGTGGGGTTCGTGCCGGAGAACACACGGGGCTTCTATGACGAGCGGAAGAATCGCAGCACCTTTTTTAACGCATTCAACGATCCGCAGGTCGAAGAGTTCAACTCGAAGGTCGACCAACTCGAGGCCCGCGAAGGACCCCACTCGAGACAGGTGCATAAGCTCCGCCAGTACGTGAATCGTCACGCCCGGTCGTATCTTCGGGCGGCGATGCGGCACGAGTTGAGTCATCAGGTGCAGTTCAACTGCGGCCTGCTGCGTCGGGGCGCCGATACGCCGGTGTGGCTGGCCGAGGGATTGGCCTGTCTGTTCGAGCCGGCCGGCGGCAGCGGACCCCGCAGCCAGGCGGTCAACCAGGTGAGACTGAGGCGCTTCCACGAGGCGGCCGGGAAGAATGAGTTGATGGGGATTCGTGAGCTGCTGAACGCCCGTCCGCAGCCGGAAGACGATCTGGAGCGGGCCGATCGCTTCTACGCCCAGGCGTGGGGGATGGTGTACTACCTTGTGCGGTACCGGGCGCGACTGATGGCTACGTATCTCGAGACGATCCGATCGCGCGTACCGGGCCAGGAGACGCCCGACGAAGAAGAGATTGCGGTGTTCGAGCGGGTTTTCGGGGAGATCGACGAGCGTGCGGAGGGCCGGTGGCACAAGGCCATCCTGCGGATAAAGCCTGCCTCGGATCAATGAGCCTGTCTGGGGGGTGCGGGCGCCCAGTCTTGATACAACCCGGATGTGGAGCTAGAAATACCCTATTGCCACCTCGGTAGGGCTTATGAACCGCGGAGGACGAGCATGGATCGGATGGGCGTGGGCGTAGTGGGCTTCGGTACCGTGGGGGAGGGCGTCGTGCGCTTGCTGCTGGAGGACGGGGATCTGCTGGCGGCACGGACGGGCGTCCGATTTGACTTGCGGCACGTGATCGATGTGGATTTGGATCGTCCCCGGCAGGTGAGCGTTCCGAGCGAACTGCTGGGCAGCGATGTGAAGCGGTTGCTGGACGACGATCAGACGCGGATTGCGGTTGAGTTGGTCGGTGGCACGACGGTGGCGCGGCAGATCGTGTCGGCGTGCCTGGCGGCGGGCAAGGACGTGGTAACGGCCAACAAGGCGCTGCTGGCCACGCATGGACAGAGTCTCTATACCGAGGCCCGCCGGTTGGGGCGATGCATCGCGTTTGAAGCGAGTTGCGGCGGGGGCATTCCCCTGGTGGAGAGCATTCGTCGAGGACTGGCGGCCAATCGGATAGAGGCGATATATGGGATCGTTAATGGGACGTGCAACTACGTGCTGACCGAAATGCTCAACGAGGGCAAGGGTTACGCCGAGGCCCTGGGCGAGGCCCAGGAGCACGGGTATGCCGAGGCCGATCCGACGCTGGACGTGAGCGGGGGCGACTCGGCCCACAAGTTGACGATTCTGGCGTCGCTGGCGTTCGGCGTGGACGTCGATCTGGACCGGATCGCTGTGGAGGGGATCGACAAGATCGAGTTGACCGACCTGCAGGCGGGGGCGGAGTTGGGGTATGCGTGCAAGCTGCTGGCCATCGGGCAGCGCCGTGAGGACGGGATATGCCTGCGCGTTCGGCCGACGTTTATCCACCACGATCATCCATTGGCCAGCGTGTCCGGCCCATTCAACGCGGTTAGCGTGTACGGGCATGCCACCGGGCATACGCTGTACTACGGGCGTGGGGCCGGGCAGATGCCCACCGCCAGCGCCGTGGTAGCCGACGTGGTGGATACGGCGCTGGGCAACGCAGGTCGAACGTTTGCGCAAATGCGATTGCTGGGCAACTGCACAGCCGAGCCGACCTACATGCCGGTGCAGGACAACGTTTCGCGGCATTACGTTCGCTTGATGGTTCGCGACGAGCCGGGCGTGATGGCCGCAGTGAGCAAGATCTTCGGCGAGCACAGGATCTCGCTCAGCGCGATCGTGCAGCACGAGATACCGGAAGAGTTGGCCGACAAGGGCATCGTACCGGTGGTGATAATGACTCACCGGGCGCGGGAGGGCGATGTGGACGATGCGCTCGGTCAGATTGCCGAGCTTGACGTTGTGCTTCAGCCGCCGGCGTGCATCCGCGTGTTGGAGGAGCAGGAGGAGTTCTAGGTAGGTGAGTCGGATCGTGCGTGCGTTGGATCGAATTGGCCGTAAAGCGGGCGGCGGGTTGTGCCGACGAGTGCAGTCATGAAATATGTTTTGATTCTACCCGATGGGGCGGCCGACGAGCCGCTGGCTGAGCTTGACGGCAAGACGCCCTTGGAGGTGGCCGACATTCCGAACATGGATTGGGTGGCGCGTCACGGCCGGCTGGGCACGGTCCAGACGGTTCCGGAGGGGTTCGAGCCGGGCAGCGACGTGGCCACGTTGAGCGTGCTGGGTTACTCGCCGGCGAAATACTATACGGGTCGATCGCCGATCGAAGCGGCTTCTCGAAAGATCAAGGTCGGACCGGACGACGTCGTGTTCCGGTGCAACCTGGTGACGATCGTCGACGGTCGGATGGCGGATTACTCGGCCGGGAAGATCAGCACGGAGGAGGCCCGCAAGCTGATCGATGAGTTGAACGCCCAACTCGGCAGCGCCGATATCGAGTTCTTTGCGGGGGTATCGTACCGCAATCTGCTGGTGGTTCGCTCGGCGAAGGAGCTGGACCCTCGCCTGACGCCGCCGCACCAGATTCCTGGCAAGCCGGTCAGGTCGTATTTGCCGTCGGGTCGCGGGAGCAAGACGGTGCGAGAACTCATGGAGCGGTCGCAGCCGATCCTGGGCGAGCACGAAGTCAACCAGGTCCGACGCGACCTGGGGGAGAACCCGGCCACCTCGATCTGGCTGTGGGGGCACGGCCACATGCCGACGCTGCCGCGGTTTAGCGAGCGGTTTGGCCTGTCGGGCGCGGTGGTGGCGGCGGTGGATTTGGTTCGGGGGGTGGGCAGGCTGATTGGCTGGCAGCTCATCGATGTGGAGGGCGCCACCGGTTACCTGGACACCAACTACGCGGGCAAGGGCGAGGCGGCCGTCGAGGCAGTCGATCGATACGATCTGGTTACGGTGCACGTCGAGGCCCCGGACGAGGCCGGTCACGACGGCAATGCCGCGGAGAAGATCAAGGCGCTGGAGCGAATCGACGCGCACGTGGTCGGACCGGTGCTGGAGAAGCTGCGGAGCTTCGGTGAGGAATGGCGGGTGCTGATCGCGCCGGACCATCCCACACCCGTGTCGAGCAAGGTGCACACGTCCGATCCGCCGCCGTTCTGCATGGCGGGCAAGGGCGTCAAGACGGTGACCGGCCAACCGTTCACCGAGGCCGACGCCGCCGAAAGCGGCATGCACATCGAGCGCGGCCACGAGTTGATGGAATTCTTCCTCAAGCCGTAGGCCGCCTGGTTGGACAAGCCTGGTGCCGTCGATATGGACCTGCCCTTCCTGACTCGCGATTTGCCGCCCGTGCCTGGCGCGATCAAGCAGCAGGTCGACGACTTCTGCGTGGAGGAAATCCCGCTGTACGAGCCTTGCGGGACGGGCACGCACGTTTACTTTCGCATCGAGAAGCGCAACGTGACGACGATCAAGGTCGTGCGCGACATCGCACGCACCCTCAACGTCAAGGCACGCGACATCGGCTACGCGGGCCTGAAGGACGCCAGGGCGGTGACGCGCCAGATGCTCAGCGTCGAGCACGTCGATCCGAAGCGTATCGAGACGCTGGCCTTGCCGTCGGTGTGCGTGCTGGATGTGTCGCGGCATGGCAACAAGCTTCGACTTGGGCATTTGCGGGGCAACCGCTTTGCGATCAAGCTGCGCGAGGCACCGGGCGAGATGCTCGATCGCGTGCGCGAGGTGCTGTCGATCATTGCGCGGCGGGGCGTGCCCAACTATTTCGGGCCGCAGCGATTCGGTGTTCGCGGCGACACGTGGCGGATCGGCCGGGCCATGATCCGGCAGGACTGGCGTGAGTGCATCGACGTGATGCTGGGTGGGCCGGGCGAGGGCGGCGGAGCCGACGTTCGGCAGGCGCGAGAGTTGTATGAGGACGGTCGCTACGCCGAGGCGGCTGAGGCGTGGCCGTGGTCGTTTCGCGACGAGAAGCGGGCGTGTCGTGCACTGGCCAGGACCGACTCGCATCGGCGGGCGTTCTTCGCGGTCGACAAGACACTCAAACGGCTCTACGTGTCGGCCTATCAGGGGTGGCTATTCAATGCGGTGGCGGCGACGCGGATCGACGGGATCGACCGCGTGATGGCGGGTGATCTGGCGTGGCTGCACGGCAAGGGGGCGGTGTTTCGCGTGGAGGACGTCGAGGCCGAGCAGGCGCGGTGCGACGCGCACGAGATCTGCCCGAGCGGGCCGTTGTTCGGCTATCGGATGACCGAGCCCGACGGCGAGCCGGGGCGGATCGAGCAGCAAGTGCTGGCCGCACAGGAACATGGGCCGGAAGCGTTCCGTGCCGAGGGGGCACACAAGGTCAAAGGGGGCCGCCGGCCGTTACGGTTCGTACCCAAGGAGTGTTCGGCCGAGTGCGGGCGCGACGAGTTGGGCGAATTCGTCGAGCTGCGCTTCGTGCTGCCGAGCGGGTGCTACGCAACGGCGCTGCTGCGTGAGATTTGTAAGACGGACTTTGCCTGAGCACCTCTCGGCCGGTGCCGTGCGGGCCCCCGCCGGACGGGATGGGCCAAGCGTCTCAGGCGACGTTGGGTCGGATGCCCAGGTAAGGCATCTTGCGGGGGGGTGAGCGGCGTGTATGATGGCGGTCGCTTGCCTGTCGGGCCGGCAGACAAGAGTTTTTCAGCGATCATCCGACCGATGCACCGCCGCGTGGACGGTGCGACACGATATACGTCGTCGCGTCTTTCGAAAGGAAGCGGAGTCATGGTTGCTGAGCTTACCAGACGAGATGCGCTCAAGCTGACCGGTGCGGCTGCGGTGCTGGCCACAACGAAGGTGGGTGTCGGCCGTGCGCAGGCTGAAGCGCCGACGGCAACGGCGAATCTGGGCATGGCGTTCGAGGGCGGCAAGTACAAGCTGCCGGAGTTGCCCTATCCGACCGACGCGCTCGAGCCGCTGTACGACAAGACGACGCTGACGCTGCACCACGGGAAGCATCACGCCGGCTACGTCCGCGGGGCAAACAGCACGCTGGACGCGCTGGCGGCCGCCCGCAAGGCAGGCGACTACGGTCAGATCAAGGCGCTGTGTCGGGCGCTGGCGTTCCACGGCAGCGGGCACGTGCTGCACTGTCTGTTCTGGCGATCGATGACGCCGGGCGGCTCGAAGGTGCCCGAGATGCTCGCCAAGGCAATGACCGACGAATTCGGCTCGGTCGAGGCGTGTCAGGCGCAGTTCGCCGCAGCCACCAAGGCGGTCGAGGGCAGCGGGTGGGGCGTGCTGGCCTACGAGCCGACCAGCGGCAAGCTGATGGTGCTCCAGGCCGAGAAGCATCAGAACCTGACCGTGTGGGGCGCGGCGCCGCTGTTGGTCTGCGACGTGTGGGAGCACGCGTATTATCTGAAGTACCAGAATCGCCGGGCCGACTGGGTGGATGCGTTTATGAAGCTGGCGAACTGGCCGTTCGCCGCGGCGCGCCTGGCGGCGGCGAGAGAGGGATGAGTTGAGGGTGTCTTCGCGCTCCCCTTCGGGTCGCCGCTAAACGAGGATGCGGGTGGTCGGATGCCTCAGGCGGGTAGCTTTCGGGCTATGTAGGTGTGCAAAGACGCGTGGAAGCAGGGCGGTGGAGGGTGTAGAATTGGCAGTGGGCCGAGCGGACGACGAAACTCACGATCGCCGCGAGTTTGTTACCGGCAAGCCGCTGCCGGTCTGTGGTAATACCGCGGAAATGCTGTCCAGAACGCGATTCGGCGCGCATTTCGAGGTCACGGGCGACCGGTCGGTACACTACGGGCCGTTTCCATGCGGGCCGGACGCGGGGGCGGACGGCAAGCCGGACGAGGTCGACCGTGGCTGTTGCTACCGTGGCGATTGATCGAAGGCCGCGTTCGAAGCCTATATAGAGGGTGCATTTTCACCTTCAAAATGCTAGGATAGTGGGTGCACTTTGGGGTGGGCGAGTCGGGTCGAAGCCGTACTTGGAACCGAGCAGGAGAGCCCGTGATGACCATCGAAGAGGCGATCACCACGGCGATTGAGTACGAGACGCGCGTTCGTGACGTGTACGGCGACGCGCGGGAGCAGGTAAAACACCCGGAGGGTCAGCGGGTGTTCGCCGTGCTGGCCGAGGAAGAGCAGCGACACGTGGACTACCTGCGCGACGTGCTGAAGGGGTGGCAGGAGACGGGCAAGATTGCGGCAGACAGGCTGGCGACGGCCATCCCGCCGAAGGAGGCAATCGATCGGGGAATCGCCGACTTGAAGGGCCGCATGCCTTCTGAGGATCAGGACGCTGAGGTGGCGCTGCTTCGCAAGGCGCTGGACGTGGAGTTGGAGACCAGCGGTTTCTACAGGAGGATGGTCGCCGAGTTGCCCGCGGAGGGGCAGGAGCTGTTCGCCCGGTTTGTCGAGATCGAGGAGGGGCACGTCACACTGGTGCAGGCGGAGATCGACTCGCTGACGGGGCTGGGCTTCTGGTTTGACATGCAGGAGTTCGATCTGGAAGCGGGTTGAAACCGATCACGAATAAGTGGGCGGCCGTAGAAGGCGCCGTGTTCGTGCCGTTTGGGGGTTGACATATCTCGGATCGGGGTAAAGCAGAACGGGTTGACGTCGCGCGATCAGATCAGGCCCGCGCCGGCGGAGGTTTGCACGGGCAGGCAGCGCGGCTGGCGATTGGTGGGATGGTAGTATCGCCGCGTCATCTGCTCGATCAGATGGCTGACTTGCTCGTCGGCTACCAAGGCCATAACGCTGCCGCCCAGCCCGGCCCCGCAGACCTGCGCGCCTAGCGCACCAGAGTCCAGGGCGACGTCGACGATCTGATCGAGCGGCTCGAGACTGCAATGGTAGTCGCCGCTATGTTCGTAGAGCGGGACCGAAGGATCGATCGACCATTTGCGCGCAGTGGTTTCCTGGTCGATGTTGGCAACGCGATCGCCGTCCTGGGAGATGTTCATCAGGCGTCCGTAGGCAGCCGCATCGCCGTCATGCAGAACGTCGGGCAGGCGATGGGAGCGGGCACACTCGCTCAGACCGAAGGTGATCACGTCGCGGATGGCGTAGCTGTCCGGCTCCTGGTGGGTGGCGAAGAAGCTTTCGATCAGATCGCGCTGGTCGGGCCAATCGCGCCGGAGATCGTGGCGTGTCCTGCGTCGGGGCAGTTGCTGTAAGAGATCGAACAAGGCGGGTTCGTCCAGATGTTCGACGAGGTCGCCGAGGTAGATCTGCCGATCGACGGGCCGATCGGCCCGTTCATGCGTAAGCCGCTCGTACAGGGCGTGGTGGGTGTAGGCCAGCCACCGCCGGACGTAGAGCTCGCCCAGAGCGTAGGTGGCGGTTTTCTCGTTGAACTGCTGGCCGGCGATGCCGGTTTTGTCGGCCACGACGCGTGAGTCAAAGACTAGAAGTCGATACCCAGCCGGGCAGGGCATGTATCCGGCGACATGCAGCGTGGGTTCGGTGCGGACGTGCGTGATTCGGTCGCGCCGGCCGAACTTGATGGCGGCGTGATCGCCGCAGCCGCCGCGCGTGCCGACGTACCATTCGGCCACGCCGCAACGTTGGGCGTACTCGTCGTTGGGCAGGTCGAGATCATTGCCGGCCAGCATGGCTTCGATGCTGACGACGACGATGCAGGACGAGCTGCTCAGTCCCATGGCCCGGGGCACGGCGCCGGCGATCAGCCCGTCGAACCCGCGGAGCGCGCGGTCGGGGCAAACCATGTGCTGAAGATAAACGGCGGCGGCAGCCAGCTTGTGGACCCAGTCGGTGCGCGTGCCGTCGGCGGCGCGGCGGTCGGCGAGCTGCTGGGTCCATGCCAGCCAGGAGGGAACGTCGGTGACGGGCACATCGGGCAGCATGTCGGCGACACGGAGCTGGCGGGAGTGAAAATCGCGACTGAGGTCATCGGCGCGGATCTGGTCGTCGTCGCGTCGGGCGAAAGCCATAAGTGTGTCGTACTGGAGGCTTACGGTATTGACGTAGCCGCCGCGGTGGTCGACGTGCCGGCCGATGGTGTTCAGCCGTCCCGGCGCACGGGCGATGGCGACCGGCTGGGCGTCGCCGTAACGTTGGGCGAATCCGTCAAGCAACTGTCTTAGCGCCTCGTGCCGATCGACGAGTTGCTCCTCGTCGGATCCGTAAAGGGCCACCAGTCGAGTCTGCAAGGGCTCGGAGCGTGCGGCCAGCGCATCGCGCCACCAGGAAAGCGTCTGGAAGCCGACAGGGGCTTCGGCATCGGCGTCGAGATGCCGGCGGGCAGCGGGCGGTCTGCTCATGCCTGTTGACTCTTGAACGTACGATCGAACGGGACGCGTTCGAGCGTGGGTTTGTATTTGATCAACACGTCGGAGGGGCTGACGCCCTTGGGCAGCGACGTGAGGGCGTAGACGACCGAATACGGGCCCAGAAAGCCGCCTGGTGCGGTCACGGTGTTGCAGCCGACCTGGGTGAAGTCGCCCAGGATCACGCCGACCTTGGGCCGGCCGAGGTCGTACATCACACCGTCCAGCTCGATGGTGACGTTGACTTTGCGCCCCAGGGCATAGAACAGGCCGAGGTTGGCCGTGCCGGCCTGGTTGCCGAAGTGGGTGTTGCAGCCGCAAAGGCTGTCGCCGACGTAACCGGGGTGGGGGAAGTTGGCACCGTTCATCATGACGCTGTTCTTGATCTCGCCGCGGAAAACGCCGTCGTCGCCGACGATGACGCTGCCTCGGAAGTACGCGCCCTGCCGGATCTCGTTGTTGCAGCCAATGATGGTCGGGCCCTTGATCCCCGCACCGGGCTCGACGACCGTGCCGGGACCGATGTAGATATCGCCGCCGGCGGGCCAAAGGTTTACGCCGACAACGGAGGCACCGGCGGCGACGTAGATGCGGTTGCGATCCCGCGCGTGGCCGATCACGGTGGCTGGATCGAAGACGGCGCCGCGTTCGACGACGACTTCAAAACGGCCATGGGCGATGCCGCTTGGCAGCACGTCGCGGTGGATGTGGCGATCGGAGTCGGTGTCGGTGAGGCGGGCGTCGATGGTGCGTTTGAGCCAGTCGACGGCATAGCGTTCGATGGAGGCCAGTACCTCGATCAGGTTGCTGGTTTGTGCGAACAGGGCGCTGTGCGCGAAGGGGTGGGCGTCGAAGTCGAAGTAGCTTTCGGCCCGGAAGGCGGCGGGCACCTTCTCGGCGGGCAGGTCGGCAAGCTTAACGAGCTTCTTGTCGGCCACGAGATCACCTCCCTGAATGAAGGACGAGACGGGATTTTATGCGAAGGCGCGGGCTAGTGCACCTTGCGCCACTCGATGTTGTGTTGGGTGCGGATGTCGCGCAGGCAGTCGAGCACGGCCTGGTGCAGTGTGCGGTTGGCCGAGCAGACCACGTAGAGCCGCTGGTTGACGTCGGGTATGAACGTAACCGGCTCGCCGTCGAACGTGGTGACGACCGCACCGGCCTGCTGGGCGACGCCCAGTCCGCTGAACACATCGATGAAGGGCTGTTTGTGGGCCAGATAGACGTCGACGCGCCCGAAGGCCACGTCGGCAAAGCCGCCCGGCCCGCCGTTGGCATGGATGAACTTCACGGACGACAGCAGCGGCTTGAACGTCTCGGCGAAGCTGTAGGCGTCGTCGGCTTCCTGGTAGAGGTATTTAGGCTTGAGCAGATAGGTCTCCAGCACGGCTGCTTTGATGGCGGTGGCCGAGCCGGGGGCCGGCTGCTTGACGTCGATCAGGCGGTCGCCGTCGAGGCGGGCGCTCCACGCACCGCGGTCCGAGGCGAAGTCGACGCGGCGGTTGACGATGTCGCCGATGGCGGTGGCCAGATGTCGGCCGTCGCGATCGAAGACGGCGACCGTCGTGAAGTAAAAGGCGCCCATATCGTTTTTGTAGAGCAGCGAGCCGTCGAACGGGTCGGACACGATGTAGACCTGCTGGTCGCCGAGATCGAACTCTTTGCGGCCGGCCTCTTCGGACAGGACCGTGGCGCGGAACCCGCCGGGCAGCATTTTGGCGAACTGCTCGACCCGCTGAAAGATGTAGCCCTCGGCCACGCTGTCGACCGCGAGCACGTCGGGGTCCCAGTTGCGGTAGTCGCCCTCGCGGGTGGACACGATGCGGGCGCCCTCTTCGGTCTTGAGCGCGGCGATCTGCTCCATCGAGCCGACCACGGTGGCCAGGGCAAAGGCCGACCACTGGCCATACTCGTTGTACTGCCGGTAGCGGGCGGTGAATTGCTGGTCCTGCTCGGCGCGGAGCCTGTGAGGGTCGGTCATGTCGACGCTCCTTGAAAGACGTGTACAGCGTTCGGTTCGTTCCGGCCTCGAACGGGTCGCTGATCTGGACGTGGCGTTACTTTAGCACATGGGTCTCGGGTGTCAAACAGCTCACCGAAGTCGCGGCGCCCAAGAAGAACACACCGGGATTCCTAAACGGAGGCTATGGCTGTTTGCTTTCCAGTTCCTTGCAGATCCTGGCCACGCGAGCTTCGAACTGCTGCTGTAGCCGGCGGCGGTGATCGGCGACCCACTTGTCGGTGTACTCGTCGACGCGTTTGGGGCCCAGCGTTTTGCGCAGCAGGGAGAGGGCCTGATACAGCTCATGCCTTGCGTCGAGATACGTGTCGGGATCGAGGCTGAAGTGGGTCAGGTTGGTGGTGATGTGGTCGGGCACGTCGAGCAGCTTTTTGGCCTGCGTGACGGCGGCCTTGAGCTCGGGCTTGGCGTCCTTCTCGGCCAGCTCGACGGCGCGGCCGAGCATGAAGAGCACCTCCCAGTCCTCGATGGCGTCGCGCACGACCGAGAAGCGGTTGCAGGACAGTGCCGTACCATTGGGCCCGGGGTAGACCCACAACCCATCGCCGTTGGCCCAGGCGTAGGTGCGGCTGTTCCACTCATCGACGCGGCTGGCGGGCCAGGGCTTGTCGCCTTCAGTCAGGTCGTAGTTGTATCGCCAGGCGTTCAGCGACCAGTACTCAAAGCCCGTCACGCCATACTGCCACGCCTGCCACCATAGGGCGCGGATGGCGACCAGCGGATCGTCGTTGCAGACGTTGGCGAACGGCGGGCGCGGGCCGATGCAGGTGTACCAGAACATCTCCTCGCCGCGCTCCTGCGCGGCGAGGGTGCTCTGCGGGTCGAAGTTGTACACCGTGCCGCCGCTGGTGATGGGGTCCCACACGTCGACGTAGCCGATCAGTTCGTCGCGCGGCTTGCTGCCGCCGACCATGATCCGCAGCTTGGGCCAGCGTTTGCGGATGGTGGCGGCCTTGCTGCGGATGCCCTCGAAGTCGTCGGTCTCATCACCAATATAGATGATGGCCCAGTCGATGTAGTCGTTCTCGACCAGCCACTGATAGGCCGGCTCGATGATCTCCGGCTCGAGGTCGTGGGTGTGGTAGCCGCCGATCAGGATCACGTTGCCCCCGTCGCGCATGACCTGCGGGATGTCTTCACGAACGGGTGAGAGCATTCGGCTGTACTGGCTGGTGGGGCTGAAGCGATGCTCGAGCAGCAGCTTGTAGTAGGCGCGGCGGACGTCGTCGTTGTACTTGTCGCCGTACCATCGCTCGAGGGTGGAGATGGCAAAATGCCCCTGCGTGCGGAACCGCCCGACACGCGGTATGGCGAAGTCGTGGACGGTCAGGGCGACCTCGACGGTCTGCGGCTTGGCGGAGGCGGGCTTGACGGTGATCCGGCCTCGGTAGACCCCGGGCGCGGCGTCTGCGGGGGTGCGGACGGTGACCCAGATGGGTTTGGTCTCGACATCGTCGACGTGGAACGGGCCGGTCACGGGCAGCAGGGCGTCGGGTGTCCAGCCGACCTGCCGGTCGGCGGTGCGGAGACTTGGTTTGATGAAGTGTTCGATCTGGTGGTAGAAAGCGACATCGGCAGCGGGAATCTTGGCGGGCAGGTCTTCGTGGGCCAGGTCGCCTACGTTGAGTGTCACGTTTTCGAGCTTACCGTGCAGCGGCAACAGTACGAGCTGGAAGCTTTCGTATTCGTTCTGCGCGCTTTCGAGGTGAACGCGGTCGGTCAGGCGGCCTCGGAAGGTAAACATCTCGTGCCGTCCCGATACTCGCCGCAGGCTCGACTCGACCCCGACCAGGTATGGTTTGGTCTCGGCGGGGGCGAGCTGCCACTTGCGGGCAGCCAGCGAGTAGGTCTCAAGCGTCCCGGCCAGGTCTCGCCATGATTGGGCGGAAGGCTTGGCCGCATCAAAAGCGGCGACTCGCCCGGCCAGCGAGTCCAGTCGGGGCCTCCAGTGCTTGGCGATAGGTGAGTCGGCCGGCAGCGCGGCGAGCCGCTTCTGGACCTCGGCGAGTCGAGATTCGAGGTCGACCCTCATGGCTGCACCCGTCAGCGAGACGACGCGGACGTTGTCGAGCAAGACCTGCTGGTCGGCTTCGGCGGGCTGGTTGAGTTCGAAGCCGATCTGCTTGACGCGCATTCCGGCCAGATTGTAAAGCTCCTTCTCACGGGTAACGGCCTCAAAGAAGTTGTGGTTCAGGTCGATTACGTGGCGCTGCCACAGGCCCGGTTCGACCGCAACGACGGCGCGGAAATCGTAGAGCTTGGCGGGGTTGGCCCAGTCGCGTTCGGGGCGATTGTCGGCCAGCGGTTTGGGCAACTCGGCCGGGACCAGGTGGATGATGAGTCGTCCCGGGTGGGTCGTGGCTGCATCGAAACAAAGCGCGGCCGGCATGTCGGGTGGCAAGGTGCAATCGACGGTGAAGGCGGTCATTTTGCCCAAGGGGTCGACTGCTAAAGCGGGGGCAGGCGAGCGTCTGGAGTCGATGCTGCCGCCCCGCTGCTTGTCGGAAGCGATGACAGCACCATCGCTTAGCTCTTGTGGCTGCTGCTGGAAGTCCTGACGGAAGATGGTTTGAGCGGCATCGATTGCGTGGGGCGACGCGACGAAGGCCATGGCACCACCTCTGGCTGTAAGGAAGGCAAGCAGGCCGAGCAGAACGATTCGGAGATACGTAGCGTGTCGCAACACGGATTCTCCTTGCGTTGCTATGCAGGAAAGGTGGAATTGTATCGGCCGGGCAGAGGGTCGTCGAGGCCGGCTATGTGCCGGTGGTTTGCTGCACGACGCCGAGGGTGACGGCCATCTGGACGAGTTCGGCGAGCGATTCGGCGTGCATCTTCTGCATGACGTGGGCCCGATGAACCTCGACGGTTTTCTGGCTGAGGCCGAGCTCGGCGGCGATCTGTTTGTTGGATTTTCCGCCGACGACCAGGCCCATCACCTCGCGTTCGCGGGGGGTGAGCTGCGCGAAGTAGGTCTCGACCTCCGTGCGATGGCTCTGATTGACCCGGATTCTGGCGTCGAGTTCGAGTGCGGCGCGGATGCGATCGAGCAGGAGTTCGTCGCTGAAGGGCTTTTCGATGAAGTCGACGACGCCTGCCTTCATGGCGCGTACGGCCATCGGGACGTCGGCATGGCCGGTGATGATGATGACCGGAATGCGGACCTGTTGCGAGGCGAGTTGGTCCTGCAGATCGAGCCCACTGATGCCTGGCATACGCACGTCGAGCACGAGGCAGCCCGGGCGGTCGCGATCGAAGGCATCGAGGAATTCCTGGGCAGTCGAGTAGGTCGAGACGTTGAGTCCGACCGACTCGATCAACCACTGCAACGATTCGCGTACGGCAGGATCGTCGTCGATGACGAAGACAGTTGCTTCCGGGCTCATGTCCTCATCCTCCGCAGTCGGTAGCTTGTCCGAGCCGATACGCCGCTGCCCGAGTCACGGAGACGTCGTGCGAGACGGTTCATGTCGGCCCTACCCCATTCCTGGCGGGATTAACAGACCCGCCGGTCCCCAGGAACGCCTCGCGGGATTGTATCACCCAGGTCGGTGAGTTTCCAGGGACCCGTCAGAGATGGCGCCACAGGTCAAGCGACGCCCCAGGACCGCTGTGCCGGATCGCGCGAGCCGCCGGCGTTGCCCGCTTGTTGCGTGGCTGGGCGGTGAGGGGCGTTCAGCCGCCGGCCTTTTCTTCGTGATACTCAGCCTCTTCATTGACCGACCAGGGGTCGACGTCCTCTCCCAGCAGTCGGCGGACGGCCAACATGGCGCTGTAGATGGAGTGGTCCATGTTGTTGTACCGAAACTGCCCGTAGCGTCCGGCGCAGACCAGGTTGTCGAACTGCTCGAGGTGTTGGCGGATGACCGCGACACGGTCGCGGTAGCCTTCTTCGTACATCGGGTAGGCTTTGGGATGGCGCGCGACGAACGCTTTCTCGACCGGCAGATCCATTCCAAGGCCGAGTCCGGCCAGGTCCGACCGGGCGATTTCGACCAGTTGGTCGTCGCTCTGGTTCCAGAACTCGCTGTCTTCGAAGGTGAAGTACTCGAAGCCCAGCGTATTCATGGCCGGGTCGGGCACCATGGCCGGGCTCCAGTTCTTGTAAAGCTGGAGCCGGCATGCCTGCACCTCGGGAGCGTGCAGATACACCCAGTTGTCGGGCAGCACGTGTTCGGCCCGGACGATCAGGTTGACCGTGATGATGGTTCGGTAACGCAGGGATCGGGCGGCATCGAGGACATCCGGAGGCGCGGGCGGATCCAACTGGCAGGCCAGATCGGTCAGCGGCATGGTGGAGATGACATGGTCGGCGGGCACCTCGGTAACGTTACCATCGTGCTCGACCCGCAGAGCCGTAACGCGCCGCCCGTCATGCAACACACCGGCGACCTTGCTGTGGGTGTGGACCGCGCCGCCCATCTTGGTCACCAGTTCGGCCATAGTTTCGTACATCTGGCCCGGTCCGTGCCTGGGGTAGTCGAATTCATGGATGAGGGAGGCGACTTTTTTGGTGCGCCCCGCCCAGAGGGCGTTGGCGATAGCCCGGCCCAGGCTGAGATTGCGGATTCGCTGGGCCGCCCAGTCGGCGGACAGCTCGGTGCAGGATATGCCCCACACCTTCTCCGTGTAGGTCTTGAAGAAGATGCTATAGAGCGCGTGGCCGAAGCGATTGGACACCC